>Ga0131853_10011777_pt1:0-15000 | contig 16007 bp, 10 predicted proteins | sample TergutLab28metaG_FD_92764 | JGI IMG/M metagenome (GOLD analysis project Ga0131853, IMG submission 92764) | Labiotermes labralis P1 segment gut microbial communities from Petit-Saut dam, French Guiana - Lab288 P1 (version 2) (version 2) | ecosystem: Host-associated > Arthropoda: Insects...
CCAATCCAGGCATCAGGGAATCTCTCATTTAAAACGTCAGTCACAAAGCAACTGAAATGGAGAGGAGCTCCGTCTTGCATAAAAATAACCCTACTTACAATTTCTTGTTCGAAGGTTTAACGTTTAAATCCGTCTAGTACTTTTTAAGTTATAGCGGTTTCAAATCCCATCCATCTTTTTCGATGGCTCTGTACATGAGATAATCCAGAAATATTTTGAACGAAAATTGACCACAATATCTTTCATATATCGTGACGTCATGCGTAAAGAAGGTCTTGTACACGGTAGTGAATACGGAACCTTTATAGCCACAGGACAACGGAAGATGTAATGAGATTTATGTGAGAAGAGACTGCAGTAACTTTGGTGGAACAGAGAAAGGGCTGAAGACGTGTTGAGTGCTTTCAAGTTTAATAAAAGGAGAAATGAGGCCAAGGAATATATATCGATAAGGGTATATTGCGTTAAGTCCTTCAGTTGACGGAGAACAGAAAACATAATGAGCTTAATGCACAAAGATGAAAGAGGAAGAAAAATGTTGCAAGAGTCGGCATAGGGTGGGAGGAAAATGTGTGGGAAGTTGCAGTATCAGAATATGTCCGTAATGATCTAAACGTAACTGTAAATAGATTTTAGCTCACAAGTACGTCCTGTGCACAGAATCATGGCTCCGTAAGAAAGAGACGAACTACCCACATGTTTTCCCCTCTCTACGAGCAAGAGAGTGGAAAACATGTGGGTGTATTCTGCTAAGGTGCATGTCCTGAAAGAGCGACACATCATACCTTACACATTTTCGAAATAGGGCTGCTATTCCTATTGAAGTAAAATTATCACTATGTAAAATTTTGAAGCGGTCTTTCGGAACCAGCGAAGTGTTTTCTAATTTCTAGCCGGGTTGTGCCAGTGTCCAGACTCGTTCATTATGTCAAATAGTATGATTGAAGTTTTCGTGGTTGTCCTCAGTTCTGCCAGAAAAACCCGGGGATAGTACTTTAAAGTAGGTCTTTAATGATTCCTTCCAACCAATTTATTTTTTTTTTATGTTAAAAATATTTCAACTACAGGGCAGACACCTCAGAGATTTGCACACATCGACGGCTTGCCGATATTTTGTGCAGCCCATTGCTTAAGCAAAAAATAAGCATGTCCGCCATAAACATCTTATATGTGTTAAACCAACAGCTGCATGTTTCGACTTTCGTTTCAGCCCAAGATGTCAGAAGCCTGTACAAGAATTACGAGAAGGTGTAAGTACAATAGCATAATTACAGCTGTTCAAGGTTGAGATATGATACTGGTCACTGCCGGAGTTTCTACATAGCGTGATTAATATATTGAAAGTATTGTGACAGATTATTCGTATTGATATGATTGTTTCTCGTTGCAACTGCATGCTGTAGTTATTCTGAGTCTACAGATTTTAAAATTGTTGAAATATGAGGTTGTGTTTATTACAAATTAACTGCTGCCCACGTGCTCGAATGCACGTGGTGTAAAAATCGGTTTTCGGATTCTGAGGTTCCTGTCACTAATACATTCAGCAGGTGAAATTCACGTTACTGGGATACCGATATGGAAAGTTGTATATCTTATTTATATATATATAATCATATACATAAATACAATATATATGATATATATGTAATATATTCTCAGTAGTTAATAATAAAATTAAACTTGTTCATTAATATATTAAAATTCTAATAAAACTGCAATAAATACATTCAATTGTGAAAACAAATAGCTGGAATATACAAGTGAGAGGCCATAAATGTCCACTTCGATATTCTGCAGGTGTGCAGTTCACTTGTGCAGTTTTATAACAACAGACTCTCACACGCAAAATTTCGGATCTCTAGACTCTGTAGCAAATCTTCCCGTATAGCTGACTTCCCTTATGTATGAATACATTTTGCAATACAGCAAATCAACTTCAGTACAGTAATCTGTAAATATCTCTTTGTTCGAGAATATTAGGCTGATTCGAGTTACATACATTTTGTATGACTTTTATGTTATATTAGAATGTTTGGTTTAACCTTTTGACGCCTAATGTCAACTATAGTGGTCGTACCGCACCGCTAATCTCTAAAGTTGCATTTTATATATTTATTCAACAAATATAGGTACTGAATATTTTGAATATGGTATATACTCTCCGTTTCTTTCTCTTAAAATGCAGTTTGTTTCATAATTCTAACATATTTGGTTCCTGTATTATTCACATTTTATATAAAGAGTGTGCTAAAATAAAAAAAATAATTCCGGCGCCAAAAGGTTAAAAGTGCCTCTTGGTGCATTGCACGAACCACGAAACCGAACTGTCAGTAATATTTACCAATCCCTGCGCCAGTACTAAATGTTGGTGCCTCCGGAATAAAAATGTAATTGTGGTGAAACGAACAAGAATGTCAGAAATGTTTTGACGATCCTTCAATGGCATGCTGGGAATATTTCCATGCGAAACAATGCTCAACTTGAATCACCCACAGTCGACTAGGCTCTCGGTGGTGACGTCAACTTTACGGTTTTATCAGCTGTGACTTGCCAGGAGTGTTGCGTCGCGTGACGGGCGAAACGTGGCGTTAGAACGTGGCTGGTGGACGATATCTTCGAAATATCTTGATTCTTACGTGATTAAGAGGAGACGTTAATTGTGTACGCGTCGTGCTAGTTGTCCAGCAGATATGTAGGGTGAAAAATTTGCAGCAGCGAACTACAAAAAAGAACAAAGGAACTTCTTGCACAAATCAGGGAACAAATGTCTTACGGTCGTTGTGCATGAGAAGATTTGCGTGTCGTCGTGTGAAATCCCCGAACAGATTATGTGAACCCACAAAAGCGTCAGAATATACAAGTCACGGACTGTATCCCGGCATCCAGTTAAAATATATCTCTCTACATTCGCTGCTTATATTTTAATCTTTACTTTATATACCATCGCATGATCTATTTGTGTCTTTCTGATATATAAGTTTGAATGTTTCAAATTTATACCCTAGAATCGCCTTCCAAATAGCATTTCTTATGAACACCACACCTTTTACCTATAAATAATAGGCTTTAGTATGTAGTCGAAAATTTTTGGTACAGTTGTTTATCAGGATTGCTGGCGTCATTTACGCACGGTTCATGGCCACGCGTTGTAAGTTAATCTGTCAACGTATATTCAGGACCGTTGGTGATAGGTAGGAGGAGAGAGATTTAAACGCCGAAACGGTTAGGAGCTGATAATGGACGCTAGCAGTCCAGTAAGGAAGTCAGTCGCGTACGAGTGTGGTGTAAGTGGGAGAGCAGAGAGGTGACTTGTTATTTTAATAAAATATGATTTATTTGTTTAACTTGATAGAGCACGACTTTTTTACATTTTATCAACAATAAATTTAATAAATAAAACAACAAGTAAAAAAAGAAATAATTCAAATTATATGTGATTCAGAGAAACACACCCGTCTCCCGAAAAAGAATCACCTACCAGAATAAGCACGTCGGGACAACAAAGTTACCCTATCACCCCAAATGGCATTTCTCCGCCACTGAACTCGAAATTTCTTCCAGAATCCTCACGTAATTTTACAAAAGACCTGTCCCTTTTATAATTACGTAGGTCACTGGGAAAGCAAGTACCGTCTGCGCATATCTCTCGCGCATCCTCGAGACTGTCACTTTGCGCATTTGCATTGACTTTTGTCAAATGAGAAGCCACAGACGCCATTTCGTGAAATTCGTGTTATGTTTATGTTTGTTCCTGTGCGTTAAACATGTTTAAGACAATTGAAGTGGCCGCCGAATGTGAAATACGGTCTGTAATTAGTTTTTTGAACGCTAGGAATGTGCTACCGAGTGAGATTCATCACCAGATCTGTCAAGTGTATGGCGACAATGCGATGAGTGGTGGCACGGTCAGGAAATGGGTTCGGATGTTCAATAAAGGACGAGAGAACGTGCACGATGAGGCGCGAAGTGGGCGTCCGTCTTTGGTGAATGATGATTTGGTGCGTAAGGTCAACGAAAGTGTGCGTGACGACAGACGTTTCACAATTTCGAATCTATCCTTGCACTTTCCTCAGATTTCAAGGACTGTACTCTATGACAGTGTCAGTAGTGGCTAACATCGCAGGCGGCCGCATTCTATGAGGAGGGTGTACAAAAACTTGTGCCCCGCTACGATGAGTGCCTCAATAATGGCGGTGAATATGTGGAAAAATAGTTTAAAGAATGTAAAATCTGATAACAATAAAATTTTATACGAAACCTTATTCGATTTTTGTACAGCGAAACGGTACTTACTGTCTGAATATGACACGTAAAACCTTCTAACTCTTTTCAAGTCCTTTAATTCAGAAACTATAATACAAAAAAGCAACACTGTATGTAAACATAACCCCAACATCCTCCATAATATGTCTCTCCACATTTGCTAGTTTCATATTTAAATCCTTCTTTTGTATAACTTCAAATGTTATATTTCCCCCCCCCCCCTAAATTTTAATTTATGTTTTATTTTCCAGAATCATCATCCAACCAGGAATTCTTCCGAATACCACCACACCTCTTATCTAAAAATTGCTTACACAATAGGATCCTAAACGCAGCTTCGTTTTAACACAAAACATAAGCCACTTCCCATTCACTTTTCATCTACGAAAAATTTCCTGGATTACAAAGATTGAAATAAACACAGCTCAGAGGAAAAAAAAATCTTCCATCCACTCTCCACAAAATCCACAATACCAACAAAAAAAATCCATACACACCACAATTACCCGTCAATATAAAACTATTAGTTTTAAAATTGATTCCTTATTTACGAGTATACAAACCACTCATAACCAAGTAAATATTTTTTGTAATTTTGATACATGTTCGTCCTGAAGATGGTTCCTTGCGACCAAAACACGTTGTAAACAAATTTCCCATTACATAATCAACCATCCTTTGATGTGATAGACGGCATGTTTATTTATGTATAAAATACACACTAACTACCAGTGAAATAAATATTATACTTTCTCGTATAAGGGAAAAAAAACGTTGCTTCAGTTTTAGTATGTACAGCACGCACGTTTATTAGAAAACATGCTAAAATGACATCACAATATATAGACTGTTTAATGACATTTGGAGCTGTTCTGTTTACTAATGTATGAAAGGTTACGAGAATTTTCCCATTGTAATTTAGCTGACAATTGAATTATAGTTTGTGTCAAGTTTTTGTTCATGATAACTGGAGAAAATACAGAGTCAAACCAAACTATGTCACCAGTTATTTTATTATTTTAGAAGCAACCTGAATAATTTCATGTCACACCGCTGTTGAGGATCTCACGTTTGGAAGGTTTTAACATGGCAGGCAATGCACGTGTGTGTGTAACGTAAGGGTGAAGCGCTTTAGCTTGACCGGTACTGTCGTGCAAATGCAATAAGTATTACGCATTCTGAGTGCGTGTCTGTAGCCTTATTCATCCAGCACACAATGCATATGCTCTGTGTTATATTTTCATCAGTGTATTGTCTGCCTGTACCATGTTTTTCCACATTATTACATAAGAGCCACTATTTTTGGTAAACTTTTTGAGCATAAAAAGAGTTTTTTTTTTAATTTTCTCTTCAAATTTCATCTGCAAAATGTCTCACTCTAAGAAGAATTCAACGATATATTATCTTAAATGTATGTACGTGTTTATGTAAAGTACTCGGTACTGTTGTCACTTTTAATAAAGTTGAATTTTCGCAACAAATTTTCGAAAAAAAAACACTGAAATATCTAATTTTATAAAAATTGTCCAGTGAGAGCTGAATGTTTGCATGCAGGCAGGCGGACAGAGAGACAAACAGATAGATAGACCGACATAGAGACTGACAGACAGGCATGACGTAGCTAATATTCGCTTTTAACAATTTGCGAAAGCAACTAATTGTCCATGACCTTATAAAAACCCCCCCTTCCATCGCCGTGTTCAGCGTTATCCATTTTTCATCATAAAGTTGCGCTGTCCTTTTATCAAGCGGCATGGCTTCCCATCAGGTTGCGGAAACAGCAGACAGCCTACATATATTGATAGTAGCTGCAAATATACCGAAAAAGCAGTCGCGGACAGCCGACAATGTGTGGTCCTCCACCCTAGGGATTGGACTACGGTCTATAAATTTTCAACGTAAAAAGCTACCATCCTCCGAGAAGCATTAAAGACCAGGGTCTTCGACACAACTTTCGGAACGACCTAAGGAAGGGAAAAGAGATACTTGAAAGTTAGGGTCCCTATAGTGTAGGGTCACTAAAATTAGGTGCTACATAATCGGAGAAGTAAAGATCAGATTTAGTGGGAATACAAGTGGTCAGGTGGTGGGAATGTGGGATTATATCAGGAGAGGATCATGATTTTTTTTTTCATAGGGAAACAAAGTGGATGTAATCAGTTCGAAACAGAACTTCATATCTGTAAGAAAATTAAATTATCAGTACAGACAGAAGAGATTTCTAGTTTTAGGATGCCACAGTTTAGTGCAGTGGCTACCGCGGAACCTGATCAGGAGAACCGGTTATGACGAATGGTAGATAAAGCTTTACTTTCGACCTTCTCCTTCCAAGAAATTAAGATTCAGTCATCCAACATTCTCCAAAGTAGAAACATTAACAATAAATAATAATAATAATAATAATAATAATAATAATCTGAACTACAAATGCAATCATTTAAAATTCTGGATTTTGTCCGCTAAGGAACAATTCAAAATTTATTACCTGTCACACATTGTTAAGTTAAAATAATTTTAACATTTAGGCGAATTTTGTAAAACTGTAAATTATGTAACTTATATTTATAGCTTAACCTTTCGTAGCGATCTAACATTTAGCAAATCACAGTATACCACATTTACAGTACAGTCACAAAACTCTGAGGCAGCAGTAGGAACTGGACACCACATAAAAACCTTCTTGACTCTCCGACTGGCTACGCGGCCTGTGAGGATTGTAATGCAGTATAAAGGCTGCCAATGAGTATTAACTGTACTTTTGTACTAAACAATTGTCAGTGATCTACCTAGAAAACCCAAAACTGAATGGTGGCAGCACTGTCGCAATTGTTCAGGCTACGACGACGACAGCGGAAGCCTGATAAGTTACTTTAGCAGTGGAGCCTCTTTGAGTGGAAACCAAGTTAAGTCAGAACTCTCACTCCGGGAGACACCACAAATATTTTGGTAATTATGCTGGAAATTCCTACCCGAGCGCAACTTTCTGAAATTTAAATGGCTCAGGAAACTTCAGTCGATATCCACTGTAACAGATTCCATACAGATATCAGCAGATCTCAAATCATCACTTTCAGACAGACATACAGATATGTCGAAGCCAAAAGGAAAGAAATTTTCTTGTAACATTTTTGTGGGAGTGAGTCGCGTCACCGAAAGACCTTCTGAAAGATTATTTACATAATGCTAAGAGTTTCACTTAATGCAATTTCTGCTTAAAATGGACGCCGACGGAATGTAGAAAATCAGTTCAGAGCATGTTTATGACGTCGCCACACCATTTTCAAGTGAAAGGAAAGTTAAGAAACTGCAATGAATATTCTGTGTATGGAAATACATCGCACTAATGTAACACTCATTTATCTATTCATGCATTAAGGACATATATGTCTGGAGCCGGGTGTAACGATTCGGTACGGGCTGAACAGTCCGGGGATCAATCTCGGTGGGGGCGAAAATTTCCGTACCCGTCGAGGTCGAGTCTGAGCCCAACCAGCTTCCTATAAAATGGGTAACGGGCCTCTTTCCCAGGGGTAAAGTAGCCGGGGCATGGCGTTGACTACCCACCCCATCTAGCGTAGAGGTTAAAGAAAAAGTAGAGCTATACCTCTACTCGCCCTCTGGGCCTTCATGGACTGTCACAGGCTGAACTTTACCTGGAATAACTTTTAAAGTTTTCTCTAAAAGCTGTGGACTTCGTTCCGGTAACCGTCACTGTCAATAGACCCTTATCCAGCATGCAAGCCTGTCAATATGTCGATGGCGTTTCTCGAGCAATACATCACACAGTTCCACGTATTTTCCTAGCGCTGGTGTCATGGCAATTACCAGAGCATGGGAGCACAATACAACTTTGCTGTCCCATGCACTATACAGCTTATATTAGAGGCAAAGAGTTTTCACAGTTCTTTCTCTGGATGTGGGCAGTGCAATGATGATCCAACTGGAGGCCTTGCTTAACGTACGAGTCTTTGCAAAATAATTGGTTAAAATTTGTACAACATTAATTGTGCAGTAATATTCAAATTCCAGCACTTTTCGTAACTTTATATTTGGCAATGAAATATTGCAGAACGAAGTATGATATATTGTGAGGTTCCTAAAATGCTTGCATATTAATGTACAGTATTTCAGCACACATTTGTAGGAGCACAGTTCATATATAATTCAGGAACATCCCGCAAAACAGAGCTTCCGCTGGAAATTATGACAGGCGAAGGAAAAAGCTGCGATGTTACAACTCAACTTTACGCATAGGTGATTAGTTTCCAAACTTCCAGTCTTAACAACATAATAACCTACACACTATCACAATAGGTATGTCCTTATAGTCCGATAACTACTCTTAAAAGATAAGATATTATATGCAGGACACAAACATAACATTTCTTTTCCAAGGGACCCACAAAGCTGGAAGTTCGACAAAACTATGGCGTAACATATTTCCTCTATAAACAGAGGTTCGTCTTAGTGTTTGCTACCACTGCTTCCTATTCGACTGTGTCCACGTTCCATTCCAAGCGCAGGACGTGTTTAAAACAAAGGAAATTTCTAGTTTTTATGAATTTTCTCAAAACTACAGCGATTGTAGCATAAAATATCAGATTTGTAACATAACATGTCGTTACGGAAAGGCGAAATGCTGCGGTGGTAGCAGAGAGTGCTGTAGGTTTAGTGTATGGTGTTGGGATGGTAGCATAAGGTGCTGCAGGGTTAGTGTATGGTGTTGGGATGGTAGCACAAGGTGCTGTAGGGCTAGTGTATGGTGTTGGGATGGTAGCATAAGGTGCTGTAGGTTTAGTGTATGGTGTTGGGATGGTAGCATAAGGTGCTGTAGGGTTAGTGTATGGTGTTGGGATGGTAGCATAAAGTGCTGCAGGTTTAGTTTATGGTGTTGGGAAGGTAGCATAAGGTGCTGCAGGTTTAGTGTATGGTGTTGGGATGATAGCATAAGGTGCTGCAGGGTTAGTGTATGGTGTTGTGATGGTAGCACAAGGTGCTGTAGGTTTAGTGTATGGTGTTGGGATGGTAGCATAAGGTGCTGCAGGTTTAGTGTATGTTGTTGGGATGGTAGCATAAGGTGCTGCAGGTTTAGTGTATGATGATGGAATTGAAGCATAAGGTGCTGTAGGGTTAGTGTTTGGTGTTAGGATGGTAGCATAAGATGCTCTAGGGTTAGTGTATGGTGTTGGGATGGTACCACACGGTGCTGCAGGGTTAGGGTATGATGTTGGGATGGTAGAACAAGGTGCTGCAGGGTTAGTGTATGGTGTTGGGATGGTACCACAAGGTGCTGCAGGGTTAGTGTATGGTGTTGGGATGGTAACATAAGGTGCTGTAGGGTTAGTGTATGGTGTTGGGATGGTAGCATAAGGTGCTGCAGGTTTCGTGTATGGTGTTGGGATGGTAGCACAAGGTGCTGCAGGTTTAGTGTATGGTGTTGGGATGGTAGCATAAGGTGCTGCAGGTTTAGTGTATGGTGTTGGGATGGTAACACAAGGTGATGCAGGGTTAGTGTATGGTGTTGGGATGGTAACACAAGGTGCTGCAGGGTCAGAGTATGGTGTTGGTATGGTAACACAAGATGCTGCGGGGTTAGTGTATGGTGTTGGGATGGTAGCATAAGGTGCTGTAGGGTTAGTGCATGGTGTTGGGATGGTAGCATAAGGTGCTGTAGGGTTAGTGTATGGTGTTGGGATGGTAGCATAAGATGCTCTAGGGTTAGTGTATGGTGTTGGGATGGTACCACACGGTGCTGCAGGGTTAGTGTATGATGTTGGGATGGTAGAACAAAGTGCTGCAGAATTAGTGTATGGTGTTGGGATGGTAGCATAAGGTGCTGCAGGTTTAGTGTATGGTGTTGGGATGGTAGCATAAGGTGCTGTAGGGTTATTGTATGTTGTTGGGATGGTAACACAAGCTGCTGCAGGGTTAGTGTATGGTGTTGGGATGGTAACATAAGGTGCTGTAGGGTTAGTGTATGGTGTTGGGATGGTAGCATAAGGTGCTGTAGGGTTAGTGTATGGTGTTGAGATGGTAGCATAAGTTGCTGTAGGGTTAGTATATGGTGTTGGGATGGTAACACAAGGTGATGCAGGGTTAGTGTATGGTGTTGGGATGGTAACACAAGGTGCTGCAGGGTCAGAGTATGGTGTTGGTATGGTAACACAAGATGCTGCAGGGTTAGTGTATGGTGTTGGGATGGTAGCATAAGGTACTGTAGGGTTAGTGTATGGTGTTGGGATGGTAGCATAAGTTGCTGTAGGTTAGTGTATGGTGTTGGGATGGTAGCATAAGGTGCTGTAGGGTTAGTGTATGGTGTTGGGATGGTAGCATAAGGTGCTGCAGGGTTAGTGTATGGTGTTGGGATGTTAGAACAAGGTGTTTCTAAAACAGCATAAATCTGTTCAAGACTTCTTTTTCGCACATCAATTTCAGCTCTTAGTTCGACGTAATATTTACAGTATCAAATCTTAACGATATTACTAACAAGTTTCATGACACGCATTCAACTGACGTAACCTGAATCCTTTCCAAGCCGCGTTATGCCAGACATATTACAATAACATATATTTATATTTTTTTAAACCTTAGTATATTTAAACATTACGGTGCTCAAAAATATACTATATACTATATATATATATATATATATATATATATATATACTATATATACACGTATTTTGATATACTCCAACGTTTCGAAGAAAATGCTAGACAGACTTCGGCATCTAAGTGTGCTCCACTTAAGATGGAGTCACCACGCGTCTTTGAAACATAGAATGGTGTTGTGCCGTAAAGATGGATCATTATCTTTCTCCGGAAGCTTATAAGGTATCTCCGAAATTACACGTTGCCTTATCTCCCAGTTATTTCACTGTCCACACGAGGCACGTGGGCTCTCCATTTAGGTTTATAATTTCGCCTCACTTCAAAATAATATTCTTTAACCTTTTTTGCTTTAGGACAGGGCTGATGAACACTTTTGAAGACACGTGGCGAAGCTGCGGATAAGTTTCAGAGAGAGTCTTTTGCGTGTGGAAAATTGAGTTTCCCAGCACCGCAAACACGATTATTCCAGTGTCGCCGTGACACGTGTTACAAGACACTGCGGGCAACTGCCTGCCTGGTCCGCTCTTCGGTCGGGCACTGCCTTTGATATTCACGTGGAGAAATCAAATATATTTGATATTGCGTGAAGGCGGAATATCTGCTTTCATCGATTTTTAGAACCATAACTGAATCCAGACTGCAACTGCCAACATCCCGAGGCCAGGTTTCTCGTGGAAAACTTAAACAAGGTTAAAGAAAGAAAGAGCACTTGGAAAATGAGTCTATTTCATTACCAAATTATATTTAGAATGCAGCTAACAAATAAAAGCATTAAACAGTATTAGGCTTATATTAATAAATTATTATCAAAGTTAAATTTGTAACATTTGTGATCATATAAAAAGAATGACATAAAAATGAAAAGGATTTGAAACAGAAGGTGCGGACTGCATTAATTTGGCTTAGAACTGCGACAAGTGGCAGGCTTTTTTGAACACGGTAATGAGCTATCGGTAGTTATTAGATGCGGACATTTCTTGACTAAGCAACCCAGGCTTTCAGTTGCTCTGCTCCGTGGAGTGAGACATATTGTCTATAAATATCCTGATTTACACTTCTGAATCGGTGAAACTTCAGACATTGCGTGTATTCTGTGTTTAACATCTCTTGTTAACAGTGAGTCTGTCCCAAATATCGATTCCCGAACAGGCGAGAACGTTTGTTACGTAACACGGAAAAGGGTCTAAAAGTGACGCAGTGCACATGCACATAAATGTCTCAATTCTCTTCAAACACAAAAACCAATATTGCAGATTCGAATTCCCAGCTTCATTTTAACAATACCCGCCAAATAGCTCCCTATCCATTGTAAGACGTCTCTGGGGTTCTCTACAAAAGTAATATTTTTCTAGACGCTTTTGAAACCCCCCCCCCCCACCGAAAAGAAATATTTGACTCCGATTACAGAAAAATTTAACTATGTGAAATTTAAGTGACGATGTCTGGGTGGGACGCCGTTTAGTCTGGTGTAAATTTAGAGACTTTTAAGAGCAGTCAGTAGCCATCAACTTGAAGCCAGAAGACAAAGCCAGCAGATTCCCCTCAAAAGTCCATGGATTTCTAAACTAACACTCAACGCAATCAACACAAATTTCCACAGGATTTAATCTTTACCAACGGCTTCTATATTAATTTCAGCAAAGACTTCCTCAGTTCTGATTGGCCACACATACCTGGGACCTACGTGGGAGCTACAAAGCACATTCTGACTGCTTCCCTACATGTTGTGCCACTGTGTGCAGGACTGTGTTGGCGTTTCTGCTGCTTGCAAAGCTCCAATTGTACGAATTCTTTCATCTTCTGTGTCGACTACATATTTTTAACACTGCTGTTATTTTTATCCACTCAGGAAGGGAAGAAGTAAAGAAGTTAAGCTTGAGATCAATTTGAAACTTTACTGTAAAATTGGCTGTAAAATGAACGTACATTTTCACAAAAATTGGTGTAAATATAAGTTTATGTGAATATTTCTTGAAGTTTCTTAAATTTGGAGAATCTGATCCATGTTTAGAGGAGATTTGTAACTGGGAAAGACGTAACGAATAAGTCAGAACAATATGCATTGAGCTTTCAATGGCTCTGGTGAAAATTATTTGGGTAAACGTGAACTGGTTAAGGTGAAAAGTTCATGGCTAATTCAACTAAAATATTCGTTATGATAAAGAGCAGTTCTACACCAATCGGCTTTTCCCGTTTCCTGGCAACAGTCGTACAATAATCCTATTAGTTAAATGGTTCTATTATCTAATTTTGAAACCCATTCCATGCCTTACAGACTTTATGAATTATGTATCCAACGCAGCATTGCATTAAAACAATGAACCTTAATATTCATGTACGTTGTTCTTCGAATTGTCAGACTTCAACCTGTAACAATGAGATTATCCAACTATTAGATATTTATAAGGTCGATATTTTGAGTCCGCTGTATATCAAAGATTAGTTTGTCTTCTATTGTTCTTCACTTGAAGCGCTTTGCCTCCATTACGAAGCCTGCCAAATTCAAAATTAATTCCCTCGTGTATTTTTCGGGCCTTTGTATACTCGTTTGCCAGAAGGTGAAGAGGGTACTGGACCTGCCTGTGGTTATCTGTATGGAATAGTTCCCTGTATAAGGCCAATCACAGCAGACGAAGTCATTGATGAATTTAACTTCCTAAACTCTGGTAGTAAATATATTTACCACTTGTGAGTTCATAAATATCTGCGTTGGGGTTTTTGGGATTCTCACAACAAAAAAAGACAGAAAGGATTTCTGTATACATCACTAAACAACAGGTTCTTGTAATGCACGATGTGTTAACAGCGAAGTGTGGTCTGAATTTTGTACAGGGATTTTCATTATGTAAGTCTGCAGAGGGTTGAAATGCAATTCGTCAACTCCACTGACTTAGATAACATTCAGTCCTTCCATGGGTGTTTTAAATAACTTAGGGTAATAACCATTATTTGAATATTCATAAAATGGAAAGCTGAAATACAGGGGCAGAGGGGAGTATAATATTGAAAATTGATATTAAAAAAAATCCGATCAACATATTCATGGAAAAAGAGAGAAGATTAATTCCTATTTTCTTACTCCAAATGCCAAAGCAAAAAGTTCGCATTGTGTAATGGTTTTAAAGAAACGAGTAATTTGCCTTCTTATGCACATACGGTTAAATATAATCACTGTTCCGTGATTGTAAGCAGAGCGGAAAGTTTGAGGCTTGGAGTGTGAGAGGGGGGGGGGGCACCTACAGGTTCGACTGGGTGAACATTGTATAGGAATACCGAAACATGGCGCTTTTCAAGCTTAAAGACTATCGCAGCAGTGTACAGAATATTCAAGCCTTCTGAGATGTAACGCCGTGTCGTCTGGCATTTGTATTCAAAATGTCGATAATTATTTACCAGTCCAAAAGACGTAACGTCCCAAGAGACGTATTTTGTACATAATGTTCCATTTTGGGACATAAGAGTTACACTCATTTAAATATTATCATCGTAGCCTGCAAAGTCCACGTGTCCACAGGTGTCCTGTAAATATAAAAATCAGGCAACAGAAACTCCATAACTGTAGTTCTAGTGAGTAACGCTGCCGAAAATGTCAGAATCAGCTTCATTTGAATATTATCGAATATATACGGAAATTTATTGCCTGTTGTAGTTAGAGCCAAGTTACCTTGGTAAAGTGACTGGGAGGAATGTGATGACGTCACGATGGAAATGGAGAGCTCTTGTGATGAGCCAAATGAGCTGCAGGTCCTTTTGGACAGCCTGAGTATGTCCGCAATGTTTAAGGCAACAAAATGCGCCGGTGAATCAAGTAAAGGAATTCGAAACTTTTGAAAATATTACTGAGTATATCCTCTTGACTGAAGTAACACGGCGTCAGAACAACATTAATAATTTAGGGAATATAAAAGGCGCTTAATATTTTGTTTACTTTTTGTGTATAAGTATATAAAAAAATGTAAAGTTAGAAGTAAAGGTCACTCTCGAACAGGCCACGAAGGCCCAGAGGGGGGAGTAGAGATATAGCTCTACTCTTTCTGTAACCTCGGCGCAAAATGGGGTGAGTGGTGAACGCCACGCCCCGGCCGCTTTACCCCCGGGAAAGCGACCCGGTACCCATTGCATAGCA
>Ga0131853_10011778_pt1 | contig 16006 bp, 12 predicted proteins | sample TergutLab28metaG_FD_92764 | JGI IMG/M metagenome (GOLD analysis project Ga0131853, IMG submission 92764) | Labiotermes labralis P1 segment gut microbial communities from Petit-Saut dam, French Guiana - Lab288 P1 (version 2) (version 2) | ecosystem: Host-associated > Arthropoda: Insects >...
GCTGTGGGGACCCATTGCGCTGACCACGTGACACCCCTCTATCCGCAAAAGTTGGCACTAACTTCGCCGACCGGCGGCGGCCGCTCTGTCGGTATAGTTCGCGTGCGGACTAAGGCCACGGAGATTAGTTTTTGTACACAGCGTGAAGAGATAAAGAAGAATGGAGTCTCAGCTGCATTTATTATTAACCTAGCACTAAATGGAGATGAGTGGTCAGCCTCACGCCCTAGTCGCCTAACCTGTGGGGAAGGGTCCTGGTACCTACTTGAATAGGAGGTTGAGTGGACCCCTTGATTTTTATAAATAAGTGTCTTGCCACACTCCGAATTCGAACTCCGTATCATTCAGCCTGGTCACTGTATTGCTTTGCTATGGTACTCAGCAATTTCAAATTTTAACCTTTTAATATAACCCAATGTTATGCCTTGCCGTAAGATGGATGAGCAGCTAAAAAATGGCGCGCGCTTAAATATTGTAGTTGTATCTGGCGGCGCAAATGAAGGAAAAGTCTCTTCCGTCACTTGCCAAGCAGGCACGCAGGGCGGGTAGAAGTCTAGCTGTACGCATGTTCGGCCCGGAGGCTAGAAGAGGCTGGGTTGTCATCGCCACCCCCGGCCGCTTTAACCCTATAAAAAAATCCGGTACCCATTGTACAGGACGCTGTTTGGGCTGCAGGACCGTTCTAGATCGGTCCGGAAAATCTTGTCCTAATAGCAGTTCGATCCCCGGACGAGCTAGCAAGTGACTAAGCTAAAACATTTTAAAGTGACACGTAAGGATGTGTTTTATTTCGAAAACACTTCTTATATTTTAGCACATCTCTTGTTATTTTTCTGGCGCTTCTCTCCAATATAAAAAAAATCACGTTCATTCATTCACGGAACACTGAGCCGTTATGGAAATGGAAGCTGCTTATGTAGCAAATCTCTCAAGCTAAAGACACACAAATTTGAAAATATATGTATGGAGGTTCTTGAGAGACACCTGCTGGGTGATGTGTGTTTAATGTCACGCGACTTGAAAAAAATCATTTTTTTGTGTGTGGAAATCCGCCACGAATTTTAATCCGTTCATTGCATTAATATTTTAATTGACTAATGGATTTAAAATGTACTCAGCCTCTGGCTGTACTCATCTGTCAAAACATTAGGCCTGAAGCTTCAATTCAAAAGCAAACACACAAACTGTAGTTAATAGAACATTAAATTCTGTCATGAATGTTTTCCATATCGTAACACGTGGGCCGTATTTGTTGATCGTCAAAACACTGCAGCAAGCTAAGGAAACAGCGTATGTTAAATCAGTTGAATGCTTTAAAGCAGGGCTGGCAAACTTTAACCAGCAAGAGAGCCACATGATTCTCCAAGGGCTGGCCAGGGGGCCGCATGTTTGTCTACATATTCTTAGTCCGGAAGAAAAGTATTCCAACTCAAAAAAAAAATATTTTGTGAGTTCTGTAAAGCAGTGTTTCTCAGCCTCTGTGAGACCGCTGCCCGGTAAAGTCTTTTTTCGTAAGACGAGGGCCCGGTCCCAACAGATTTACTCGTCAGCACCTTTCCAATTTTTTTTAAGTTCATACATTAAACTAACACATGTATTTATAATTAATTATGGCATACTCATAAAGAGTATTAGTACACTTATGTGTACGGTGTGGCATGTTAACAAATATAAAATTACATTCAAATTATTTATCAATTCCAGGAGAAACTCTCGTGGCCCGGTATAATTGATGCCAGAGCCCGGTACCGGGCCGCGGCCCGACGGTTGAGAAACACTTCTGTAAAGGAGTAAGCTGCTAAAACTATGAAATGTAACTTGTCTTAAAAGGAAAGGTGTCACAGCTATTATTAGACGCTTAGCCGCGAAAAAGTGTTAGTGGCACTCTTCTTCCGAGCAGAGAAATGGCCGTGTGATTGGAGAAGTGTGTCATATGTTCAGTTAGGTGTTTTTGGAGTTATGTCACTTTTCTTTTAGACTAACGATATATCTAAAAGAAGAGGATACCGAGTTAATTAAAGGCCGTTATTTAGAAACAGTAAGTTACTTTAAATTCAGGGTGGGCCAAAAGTAGGTAGACAGTAATTAACTATATACTGTATACCTCTTTTTGGCCCACTCTGTATAATGTTGAATGACAAAGAGTAGGACATATTGAACTCGATACAAAGCAAGGAATGGTTATTTTACTTTATGCATTCTTATTAGTAATGAGGAATAACCTCTAAATGTTTTATTTGCTAATAAAATTGTCGTATTATGTTGTGTAGACCTATTGTAGTTGTCAAAAGCAGGCGACGGAGGGCCACGAATACTTTCCTCGAGGGCCACATGGTGTTCATTCCTGCTTTAAAGCACAGTGGTTGCTACATTTAGCGCCGGCTTTAAGATTTAAAATCTCACCAGCTTGCCTCCCCTCCCCCCTCCCCGCAGTAAATTCATGTACTTTATGCTATGACCACAATAAACAGCGAATTTTTTCTTGTGGAAAATTGAACTGTTGGTGTTCTGTTTTGCAGAATGTATGTACTGAATGTATATATAGAGCCTACCTAGTGCATGAAATGCATGCTTAAAGCAGTTAATTGTGTCACGGTCAGACATTCGTTAAACAGAAATTACATGTGGTTGTTGCACAGCTACGGCAAATTTATAGGTACAAATTCAGAAGTTGCGCAGTAAACCTAAACTAGTATACATTTTGACAACTCTAGCTATTGATCGAATTGTCAGGAATACTGAAGACTCCCTGTCGGCAGACATACGTCAACAAATTTAAAATGTATTAGAGGAATGTCGGAATTTATTAATGTATTCGCCTATTATGCAATGGGAAGTCTTGTGAATTCAACCGTCTGCCTGTTGTTTCCATGGACAACAGTGACTCAAGGAGCTTACATTTTCTGTACATGCATGAAATAATCAAAAACCTCTTACATAAATCTAGGAGGAATTTAATTGATCAAATATTTCCTGAAATGTCGTTTTTCGTTCTTCCATGCTGCCTTCGCTCTGTTGCTTACTACCTGACACAAACCAACAGTCTCCTATTCTGTTTTTGCCCTCAAATATTACAATATTTTCACCATGCAAATAGGCTCATAATCCGGTACTCTAACAAGGAGAATTCAGACTTAGTGCTTAGTGTTTCCATTCCACAATCTGCCGGTCGAACACAATTTCCATAAAATATTGTCATTAGCCTAAACTGAATAGGACTTTTGGGAGCTTCAAAGGTAAAAAGGCTTTGGACGTTGTGTAAAGGTTGGGAGTTGGAGGTATGAAAAGAGTCAGTTTGTCAGAGGATTTCAAGAGGAAAGTGTGACGGTGAAGAACGAAATTGTGGTTCGAGGGGAGGTTTTGGTGGTATTTAATTTAAAGTTTGGCTAAAATAAAAAAAAAGTTTCTTGAATTAGGGTTATTTCGTGGCTTCATACAACAGCGAACCACGTGTAGGGTAATTTTATATGGGCATTACTGGATTCTGAGTACAGTCTGTAACATATATATCCTAGTCAGATTAATCGTCTGGTGTCTTCTAAACCAGCAAAATCTTGGAATACTACTAATTGTGTCATTGTAGAGACTAGTTCACTTCTTATGTTTTTGGACCGTGCAACATCTTGATAGTTGAATAAAGAGAGACCAACTTGATGTCACTTGCTTTATTATTTCATTATTTACTGCTCAATATGTTTCGGATGTTAATACATCCATCCGCAGGAGCTTGCGACTTACTTGATGAGTTATTGCATGGGTTGTATGGTTCTGGTTCGATGGGTGTTGGTGTTGCGTTGTGGTGGTGTGTTATCCGTATGCAGGCTGAAGCACTACTGTGAGTAGTGCTACTGTGAGTAGTGTTTTAGCCTGTATACGCATACCACACCACCACAACACAACACCAACACCCATCGAACCAGAACCATACAACCCATGCAATAACTCATCAAATAAGTTGCAAGCTCCTGAGGATGGATGTATTAACATCCGAAACACGTTGAACAGTAAATAATGAAATAATAAAGCAAGTGACATCAAGTTGGTCTCTCTTTATTCAACTAGTTCACTTCTATTTGACATAAGGAAATGCTGCCACAGCAGCGGATGAATGTATCCCAGAACTGTGGAAATTATGTGGGTTGTAAAATTCCGACCAGATTTAATAGAAGGAATGTAAAGTGTTGGTGAGAACTGCAATTACTTACTTGAACTCTTTCGAACCCCTTCACCTTGCGACGTTCCTTTTCTTATGAGTACAGCGACGGGATATGTGTATTAATCCAGTTGGTTGATAAGCAGATTGGCTTCCAGTGTCATTAAATCCATTGTGGTGGAACACTCGAGCACTTTCGAAAACATTACACTGAGCTTTGCAGTTGTCGTTTTTAGTACATATAGCCCTTAAGCAACGTGAAGCCTGCAGGTTCCATTGAAGCTTGATGTGTAATCATAAGTAACTTGCAGTAGAACTGTTCCTCTAATTAATTCTAATTTAAAACTAACGTCATTAAGACCTTACTGTCTAGAGGTAGGATTATAGTTCAAAACAGGTCACCAAGACCTCTTTCCCCCTAAATTCCTACCTATTCAGTGTGTTACCCTTCAAGTGTGGATCCCTGAATAAGCAATGTTAAACACATATTCCCAATAGTTTGGCGTTATGTACATAAAGTTTCGTCTAAAAAGTTCTCTGTTATTGTCAGGTGGTTTTCGGAGTGAACAGGATGTTATTTAAAGTCACTTTTTGAAATATTTTCATAACATACACGGACCAAAATTGTCATATTTAGTGAAGATCGGTTTGGCATGTTAAAAATTTACAGACTGATACAGAAGTGTGCAACTGGAAACGATCGGCAACCACTTTAATTTTAACCCATTAAAGCCCAATGGTTACTTCATGTACCTTCGAATTTAACATTCAGAAATTCTACCTTTTGCTTCATAATACAATTCTGTGTTTGTGTGAGTCTCAGAATAAGCAGTGATTGTTTCCCTGCGAAGTATTAATTGACTGTTTTTATAATGAAGACCGAGTGTGTTCATTGCGTGGTACGGACTGGATATTTAAATAGAATAGGGGTTAAGACAAACAAGACAGTGCATTTCTGCAGACATAAAGAAGCAAATATGACCATGAACCTCAACAGGGACCCGACACAGAGACAAGCTGATTGACCATCTCTCGTGCAATGACAGAATTGAAGTTGTATAAAAGGGTTTTGTCACATGATTCTTGGTCTACCTATAACATTCAGTTTCGTGTTTCTCGAACTGTCTTTTTAATATTCGTTTGGTATTGCCATGTTCTTTAGTTTTCTAAGAGGATCTGCAAAACCTAGCTGCGCACGATGCTTATCTCGTATTCAACTTGTGTTCTCTCTGCCGAGTCCCGCGGTGCCATGTCTCGGGGGAAACCGTTGTCGTCAGATCTACAGTTTTATTCTTAACCTTAGCTGTTAGGAAACTTTACAGCCTGCCGTAGAGCTAGGTATGAATTTTTACTTGGTGATACAGTGCAAGTTTTGAAACAAAATGTTTCTGCAACGTTATCCATTCTGCCTCATGTAAATTTACGCATTTATTTTTAGACAGGCGCAAATAACCAGAAATATTTACTGATTTTACTGATTTCCGACCGATTCCCCCCCCTACCCCCCCCCCCCACTCAGCACACGTGCACTCCAGATATGTGTCCGGCTACTCCTACTTAAGATTACGTGAGCAGTATCACTTGTTATGTGTCTCGACTTCATTATATGTAAACCTGTCAGTGTTTAAAGTTACATGCAGTTACAAATACTAGCAGAGTATGGCAGCTGTTGAATATAAATGCTTAATCAGTTTGCAGTGTTGAGATTTGTAGAAAAATTCCTCCATATGTGAAAAAACAGACGATATTTTTCACCAGATTTACTAAATCTTTTTGGAAAATCTTGTATTTTTCAGGTTATGTATTTTGGAATAAATGTCGTTTTAAAGATTTCCCGTTGAAACATCAGCGGACGTTATGTTGAGGCGATTTTCCGGTTATATTTGGTCACGGAAGCCTTTTGGTCTTGCAGAATGCAGTCGGAATCTAAAAAGGGCCAACAAATTGATACAGAAAAATAAAGAAAATGAAACACAATTTCTTACCAATAAATTACCATACGTAACACTCGGGCATAGGCGTGGTTTTAACTGAGTTCGTAAAACTGCGCAAAGCGACTATTAGCTTCGTAAGATTGTCTCTTCGTGTGTTTCTTCGTCCGTACCGTATAACTGAGCTCCCCAAAAGATGGATTTTATTTAACTCGTGTATTGGGTATTCTTAATAAAATCTGTGAAATTCAATTTCTGTTAATATCGGACAAAAATAGGGTCATTATATGAAGACCTTCGCATATTTATAATACCTCACTGATATCCAGTAGTGCTGATAAATTCGTCAGATGAAACTTGAAATTAAGTCCAAGGATCGTCTCCGAAAATCGTGTCATTTTCGAGGAAATAACAACCAATACGCCAGGACCGGAGACCATAAACCGGTGACCGCACGGTCTAAGGCGTAGTTCTGAGGCCGCCAGCTTGGCGGGATCGCGGGTTCGAATCCCACCTGGGGTATGGATGTCTGTCGTGAGTGTTGTGTGTTGTCAGATATAGGTCTCTGCTTCGGGCTTGTCCCTCGTCCAGAGGAGTCCTACACGTACCGAGTGTGTGTGTGTGTGTGTGTGTGTTTGTGTTATTTAGTGTAATCAGGGACAACATTAACCCCCTGCACGTTCAATGAATAGATAGAATAAGAAAGAAAGAAAGGCATACCTCATGGATGCCATTTGCGTGCTAGGCAATTAAGGCAAAGTTACAAGTTCATAACATTTAATGATCTTTCTTTTATACATGACTACATCGTTTGAAATGGTAAATTGAGATGTAAGAAAAACAATATATCTGTAGCGGCTTATCTGTCATTACGATCTGTTTAAATGCATTGTACTATCTAGTAAGCTGTCTTCTGTTTTAACGCATTGTTTCTTCCTTTCTGTGAATGTTTGTAAATTACATAGAGGTGAGTATGTGAAGAGAGCGTAATTAGTTGGGACATAATTTATTTTCACAACTGGCACTTATAATGTGCATAATTATCTTTGTCGCTAATTAAAGTTGTAAGTCAATAGAGAAAGAGACATTTGCGTAGTACCTATTTGTAAACGTGTGATGAGTGTATGTAATGTAATCAGTAATTTTGACGCTTCTAGGAAATGAAGTGGGAATTATTCCATTTGGCCGGAATTCTTGAATATATTAATCTATCCATAGAGAGCTGTATTATGAATGTACCTAGAAAATGTGTATGAAATGTTTTTGTTTTCCTCGCAATTTTTAGGGTATTTCGCCCGGGCGAATCTTTGATGCTACATCCCAAAACTTTAGGGCAGACAAGCAATCGAAGTAGACATCATCATCATCATCATCATCATCATATGTCTTTCATGGAGTTGGGCCACTTGTTGAGCCGTTCCGGGCTCACGTATCCAGAAGTCTCTTCAAAGGTCTACCATGATTCCTTCCGCCAGTTGGGGAGTAGTATTTCATTACCCTGGGTAATCTATTTCGAGGCATTCTATTTACATGTTGTATCCAGCTTCTTTTGTATTCCAGTAATTTGTCCAAAATTGGTGTTTTTTTAAACTCATTTGCAATTTGTGCATATAAGGAATATAAGTAATAAATTCTCCCAAAAAATATAGTAAGATGTAACTAGTCGTACCCATGCGAACAGTTCGCACGTATAAACAATGAAATATTTAAAAACAGAAACTGCAGCATCTTAATGGCAACAAACATTACAAGTTTTACTTACTAACACCTGATGCTAGGTAATTTCTTTCGGAGATAACGAATCATAAGCAACGTGTACACAAGAAACAAAACGTTGAAATCGACAGTCGTGCCTCAAGCAGAGGCCAAGGGAAGCACATAAAATATATGACCTTTCCTTGTTCTTCCCTTGGGGCAACAGTGTCTATTTTTAACTGTAAGATCGTCTGTCAGAAACATTTTTTGAGAGGAGAGTAACAAAAAAACAAAGTAGATTGTCATCAATACCTAAACATTAGCTCTCCAAAAAAAATATTTATCTTGATAAGATTAGTTCAGTGGTTCAGCAGATCACGATAACGCAAAAGACCTTGCCGTGTTAAATGCCCATCCCTTAACCAGTAATGAAACATAAGTGATTTCGGGCTTTGGCCGCGAAGGAAATGAGCTGTGCCCGCTTCTGGGTTATTACGCGTCAAGTAGCGGCCTCTAGTTCCCATCTTCGAGGGATTCTTGACCCTTGAAAATGGGTCCAATAGGGTGGCCCGAAACGTCGGCAGGGAATTACCACTACTCTCTACGTGATAACCCATAATGGTGTAGTTCTGAGTAATAACGTACTACATTTTTAAACACTACAAGAAGTGAGACCACGCGGTGTATAAAGTCGTGTGGCATTATGAGAGGGACCCAGGATGCAAAGATCTGAACGCGCCTCGGTTTTACCTTACGCGTATATTTTCTATCTTGTTATGATTGATTGCCGCCCTGTGTGTAAAGAACCGAGTTCAGCAGTAAAGAGAATCCTCCCCTTCCCCTCCGCCCCGCCACATTCCCTATCAGCGCCTTCTTTAAGCAACTTAGACGGAATTCTCCCACGGTTGGCACAGGACATACGTTTGCACAGGGAAAAACTTGATCCAAGTCAATGATACAAAGCGAGCAGGGAAAAGTTTGCTGCCTTCGCAATATTCTCACGAAACGTCATGGTCTCACGGAACACAGTGTGGGACGCGATGTGGTAGTAACGTGTATTCTGCTTCCGTATTGCTGCTGTGAACACGTGGCAATGGTTTTTCTGTGTTTTAACACACGTAACAGTCAGTAGCGTATGTCAAATAGCAAGTCGTGTGAAAGAACCACTTGTGAAGTTGCACAATTTGCACGAGAAATGTCGCAATATAGCCTGTTTAATACAAAAGTAAAGTAAAGTACAGTATCTACTACTTGTTTTATAGATTGCTGCTAAACGGTAGGCTTTCAAATGGTAATTTATTTTCCACATCCTGTAGGAAACTACCATCTGTTGCCATATCGCGGGAAACCATGTTTACATTTGAATCCTATCCTGCGGACATCTGCGAATCGCAAACCGTAGCCATAGCGACTGCTCTGGAGGAGATTATATGGAATTTATATCGGTTAAATGAACGTATTTTCTCTTCTTGGCAAGTGAAACGGCTTCAATTAATATTACTGGGCGTGCTTTTATGCGACCGGCGCTGTGTGTAGTAATTTTGCAAAAACGAAGTACTGTGTTTGTGGAGAAAGTTCGTACTGCTTATACCGTTAATTAGCGAGAGTGAAAAGAAGTACTGCGGTGTTGTGTGTGTGTGTGTGTGTGTGTGTGTTTGTACATATCTATACGTATGCATATATATAAAATACCCGTATGCGTACAGTCTTTCCAATTTTGCTGCCTTTAATTTTGTACATTTCATTAGACGTCATTCTTCCCATCGCATACGAATCTACTGCGACAAAATTAGTCACATTATCGGTACAGTGTATATCTTTATAAATGTACCTATAGAGAAACGTATGGTTGCTCAGCTATTTAAGAGACACCTACCCGCATTTTATAGGAGGAGAAGATAGCGTCTTCACAAGAGTTAATACACAGGTGCCATACCGGAACAAAACCTATGAACTCCACGCTTAGCAGCCGTATTTTTCCAAGGTAAGTTTTAGTATATTCATATCACTTTCTAGGATTCCTAAAATGGTTTCCTTTTTTTTTTTTTTTTTAAATTTTCTACCAGAATTTTACCCGGTCTTTTCTTCCATTCTATGCGTACTATATCCTCCGTTCCTTACATCTTCCCCGATTTCCCCACCCATATAGTACAGTATTTATGTGTGGGGAAGAAGAGAAAACATTACGAGGTTTTGGTTGGAAAACTTAAAGCGGCCATGAGGATTATCACGGCGTAGATGGGAGGAAAATATTTTAATGGATTTTGAAGACATACAATGATAGGGAGTGGACTGGACGAATCTGGCTCAGCAAAGGGACACATGACTGTCTGCTGTAGGCACGGAAATGGAAGAGATTTCAAGCTTCCGCTGTTCTGCAGTTGAAGCCTTCTGTCTTTGAGGGAATATGATTGGCGTAGGGTGGTATTTGGTTACCTTTGTGGCGTTCCATAAAATGCGGGGAATATCTTGACTAGATGAGGAACTATTCCTTTCTCAAGCAGGACTGTGCCTGATATATGAGTTAGTTAATTAGCTATTTAGTTAGTTAGCTAGACTACTTGTATTGGCTGTGGAGTACAATGTCAGGCTCATTGTTATGCTGTCAGTTACGAAAAGAAAGTAGTGTAATCTCTGACGTCATAAAGTGAAATGTACATGGTCCTGAATAACTCAGCTTCATGCCCAAGCTTCAAAACCTGTTTTACTAAAATTCATTAAATTGTTAGCCTCATCTTCTCGGTTTTCCCAATGGACGTGTCCGTTCGTTCCCTCACTTACATTAAGTATAAATACATATAAATACATATAAATACATATAAATACAACTCGTCAGTCGATAACAAAACACTTTATTTATATACAAAAATAGTATATTTTGTCAGGGCGACATGCTTCGACCATATAAGATCATCCTCAGGCCCTCCAAGAAGACAGATCCAAGAGCTGCTATACCAACTCTTGGATCTGTGTTCTTGGACGGCCTGAGGATGATCTTATATGGTCGAAGCATGTCGCCCTGACAAAATATACTATTTTTGTATATAAATAAAAAGTGTTTTATCGACTGACATGTTGTATTTATATGTTATAACACTTCGGGATGGAAAACATAAAAAATATACATTACATAGACATGCTTGTCTCCGTTCGGGCTGTATGCCCATTTTCTTTGTACGTCTCTATTCCTCTATTTTACTGAGCCTAGGTATATTAAATATTGCTTCTGAGATACCCGCAACAGTAGTCGTTAAGAACACGGTGTTTTGGAATAGGCCACCGTATGATTTTGCAAATACTTACCAGTGTTTTGGAGGACATTTCCACTATTCTGTGCTGAAGATACAGACGGCAGTTTCCTCCGAAAAATTTGTAGTCATTTTAAAAAGTACAGAGTCACGTCTCGCAGAAGAGCGTAATCCTGTACAAATTACGAAACTTTTTCTTGTGTAACCAACTAACTAATTTCATTGAACAAAGTCCTTCTTCGGTGTTATATCTGCTCCTGTTAGCAAGGCATTTACACGTTTCATGTAACCCGAAGTTTCTTAATTTCTCTTTATGTAAGACGCTAAACTGCATATTCCCTGTCAGGTCCAAATGTATTCCTTACAGACACTTCTAATTTATGTCATTTCCACAAAGTAAGAGAAAAGAATGGAAAATAATTTCATTTGATTACACTTGAGTAGCTATCTCCAATGCTGAAGTTAATTAAAACCGATTCAGCAAGGGCGTACCTGCAGAAGACACAGCGACAGATAACAGATAACAAGGATTCCAGACAGCATCCAGAGCTCTTATTTGGCTGCCGTGCTATGAACAAGAAGTGTAAAATGTTTACAGAAGGTTATTCCCCCATGCTTTTCCCTATCCTGCTAAGTGAATAGGATGCTTCATCTTTCTTTTTATTTACAGAGCATTTTCTCTGCGGTCCGGCTTGCAATTGCATAAATGGATTACACGAGACGTTAAAAATGTACTCTGTTATATTACGGAACTTGAAACGCTACAGTCAAGCAAGTTTGCTTAACTCTAGGGGTGTAATAGAATATATAATTAAAGTCTTCCTTCTTGGTATGTTGTGTTTTATTATACTGAAAGGGTACAGTTTCTGTGGTTTAGCACACTGGCTGTGTCGGTAGACGAGTTTGTGGCGAACCTCACGGGTCCACTTATAAAAGAGATTCAACTATTTTCCGTGGCTTATCTCGGTTCCCTGGCGCCCGGCTCGAGTAATAACAATGATCGCCCCTAACAAATATTATGAATTAAATACACATACTCTTTTATATTAACCAATAATTTAAGATTCGTTTAGCGTAGAAAATCAATCCTTTTTAATTTAACGTAGTCATGTTATTGTTGACTTTGCCGATTCTTGCACTCCGCCACCCGGAGCGGCCTCATCGCGCCCGCCCTAGCTGCGAGTTACCGTGTCTTCGGGTTACGTAGTAACAACTGTCATGCATAATAGAATAAATTGCATTTCGGAGATCAGGTATCGTACAGAATTTAAAGTTTAGCATCAAGTTATTTTACTGCTGTTACCATGTCTTACCCGGTGACGTCATCTTGTTCACAGGGACTTTTAAAATACTGCCGATGAAATTACATTCCTACCGAATTTCTTTAGCAGGATAGTGATTCGTACGATGAGTTTTTTTTCTGTCAGAAGCCCAAAAAAAGAGGTGAATCAAGTTATTTTCACTTTAGAAGTACATGTAGGCAAGGGATAAGCAATATTATTCCCTTGTTTACTGTCCGGTGCCCACTGGATGGAAGACTAGATAAGGTGGCGAAGAGAAAGATATGTTTTTTCTGCTAGGATAACTCAATCGGTATAGTGGCTCACTACGGGTTGGACGGTCCGGTGATCGAATCCCGATGGGAGCGAGATTTTCCGCACACGACCAGACCGGCCCTGAAACCCACCCAGCCGCCTATATAATGGGTACCGGATCTTCCCGGGGTTAGAGCGGTAGGGAAGTGGCGTTGACCACCCACCCCCATCTAGCGCTGAGTTAAAAGAAAGAGTAGAGCTATACCTCTACTCTCCCTCTGGGTCTTTGTGGCCTGCTCTAGGTTGAACTTTGCCTCAGCCTTACCGGTATTAGGACCACAGTCTTCAACCGCGCAGACATTTCCGCCGACACGAGCTTTTTCCAACTGTGCCTCTTCATTCACATTGCCAGCCGCCTGAAGTTGCTCTTAACAACACAAGCATTAAGTTGTTTCTCATCCTTGTGTTATGTTTATGTTACACTTACAAGATACGAACCTAATCTTTCTCTCTCCATTTAAATTTACACCTACATAAGGTTGTCTTCAGGTTCACCTCGAACATTACACTCGCACCTACATAAGCTACTGTGTGGTCAGTGTAGCGACTCGCTACGGGCTGGACGGTCCGGGGATTGATTGTCGGTGGGGACGAGGTTTTCCGCACACGTCCAGATTGGCCCTAATCCTCCCTCAGCCTCCTATACAAGGGTTACGAGCGTATTACTGGGGGGTAAAGTGGCCGTGGCGTGACGTTGATCATCCGACGTTAAAGTGTACAGCTGTATCTCTGCTCTAACTTTGTGCCTTCATGGCTGTTACAAGGTAAACTTTACGTTCTCTTTGAGCTTCTTGCCAGGTTTGTGTCTACCTTAACACTCCCACGTGCACAAGACTCTCATATTCGCCACTATCATTGCACTCATATGTGCATGGAATGGATCTTAACGTAGCCTCTACATTTTCAACCACACCTTTATAAGGATGTAGTAAACTTTGCTTCTAACTTTATATTATGCACCTGTTTGTAATTAATCAGGAACGTCTATGAAACAGAGTTCTTACTGAGGAGCCAGTGGTCACTTGTCTAGTACAATTCCTGTGTTATTTCTAGAACACAGATTTATCTCAGTGTCTACGAAAACCCACCACGTCCGACGCATTGTTTATAATTTGGTAACGCAATAGTGTTATATGGTGAAGCGTTAGTAACCCTCTGGCTAGCCCACAACCCGGAGGAAAACATCTTGTATGCTGTCCGCGACTTACGAGTCAGTACATTCGCAAATGCACTTCACATCTGGCAGCCTTCTCCTTTTGAAATTTGGAGAGGCGGCATGTCATGGTAATAATTACAATACCGAGCAGACTGGTGCAGTGTTCGTGGTGTACAACTGTGTATTCAGGAGATGCTTGGTCTTAATTACGGCCATGAGTGTGGCTATTCTGAAGGAGGCCTTTCTTTATTTCTTTTTAGTCCATCCAGGCAAATTTCTAGATTTTACGTCGATTATACCACAATCGCTTCTTTTTTTTTTTCCAAATCTTGAGAAGTCATATACACGATTTGTCCTACCATCGATACTGTATTTTGTGTGTGAGTGAGTGAGTGAGTGGGTGAGTATGTTAAATTGAGACTATTTGCGAGTGCTTTTTGTCGTATATAATATGGATGATTTCATGGAAACTTTAATTTCTGTATGTCTCTATTTCATTATTAATTATTTTCCTGGTACTGATATGGTTTCAATAGAGCTTGGTTTTTTCTTGGTTCGTAATTTTTCAGAATCGCGAAGCTAGTGACGTGGTTTTGGGAGTCTCTATTGCATTCGCTTTCCTCTCTCTTTCTTTACTTATAACCACTTGAATGAAAAGTGAAAGGGGTGCAAGTGTAGAAAATGATCTTTAGTCTTCCACTTTTTTTCCTCTTTCATTCATTTTGTCTCCAAACTTTGAAGTTTTTGAGGTTAAATCATGGATTTCATTGTTCTTTTTATGAAAGATGGATCCTCAAATTATACGTCTTGATTAACAACTGACACGTTTCGTGTGAAATTACGCAGACTCTTTTTTTGGCTTGGCAACGCGACGTGAGAAAGGAGACGTTTCTTATACATGTTCAGCTACATCACCTGGCTGAAGATTTCCAACGATTTGCATCTCACACTTATTAATTCTAAAATTCTCTTACAATCGGTCCATATTCCGACATTTTTTTCGGTGGTGGCTATCACCATCAACTAAATTTATATATCATATCTTACACATTCATCTCTCCGTACGGTTTTGAAATTCATTTATAAGGAGGATTTCAGGGCACGACCCAGTAAGATTAAAAATCATCTTGGGTAACAAATGACCACAACAATTAAATTATTTTAAATATCTCGGTTTTGAAATATACTATGGAAAGTAGAAGGTTATTCAACAAAAACTAGCAACATTTTCTAAAATACTGGGACTTCTAAACCAAATCTTTAAACCAAACTTGGTCCAAAAATTTTCAAGAATAAAAGTATATAATGCATTGGCTGTCCCCATTATTTTATATGGAAGTGGAAGTTGCACCCTTAAGAAAAAAGATGAAAAAGTGGACATCAATTGAGATTAAAATTTTTATAACAGCCGGATACATCCGTTTTGACCACGAAAGGAATGAATAAATTTTGTATGAGTTGAAAGTAGGACCAGTTGACGAGAAATTAATAAGATACAAATCAAATCATTTACGACATGTAAAGAGAATGAACCACAACAGGGTGCCAAAAATAATGCTGAATTGTGGACCGAATGGACGAAGACGACTTGGAAGACCCTTGAAAAGACTGTTAGATGAGGCCGAAACAGGTCGGTCTATCAAGGCCTAACTCGTGACGAATGATGAAGATGATGATGATGATGATGATGATATAGGGAGCTACTTTCTTCTGTCGCCCTTAAGCATGTTATGAGACATTTACCGCCAATAAAATGGAATCCAGTGAATTTTTCTTGCAGTGGATTATTTAATATCTCCATTGTTATTGGAGGTTGTTTATCGTCGATTAATAGGTTGATTGGACAATTGCAAGGATTTGGAAGGAAGCGGTCGTAGTCCGTTTGTGGTAATATTCTGGCATCTGTCTGGAGGGATTGAGGAATAGCACGACAAAACTCGGGGTAGCCTTTGCCTGGACCGAGCTGCAAACGAGACACCACCCTACGTACGTATACAGCTCTTTATTAGGGCTTTGTGTTCACCTGTGTTTTAAAACTAAAACATCCACGATGTTAACGAACGATACATTTCATTTTCCTCACCACATAGTTCATGTGGCCATATTTTGCTCCCATCCTCCCCCCCCCCCCCCGCCCCCCACTGTCCGGGGTTTACCTACTTTTTTGGAAAAAATCTAAGGAAAAGAACACTTTTAAACAAACACGAAAATGTTACTGGGTACGGGAA
>Ga0131853_10011779_pt1 | contig 16005 bp, 10 predicted proteins | sample TergutLab28metaG_FD_92764 | JGI IMG/M metagenome (GOLD analysis project Ga0131853, IMG submission 92764) | Labiotermes labralis P1 segment gut microbial communities from Petit-Saut dam, French Guiana - Lab288 P1 (version 2) (version 2) | ecosystem: Host-associated > Arthropoda: Insects >...
GAGTATATACCATGTTTAAAATATTCAGTACCTATATTTGTTGAATAAATACATAAAATGCAACTTTAGAGGTTAGCGGTGCGGTACGACCACTATAGTTGACATTAGGCGTCTAAAGGTTAAAACTTGCACTGGACATGCAACTAACCAAGCTGACTCAGTCTGATGTAGAAATCCTCGAAGTTAAAGTTGGGGTGGTCAGGATAGTGGTATGCTGTGATGATATAGCTGCCACAATCATCAGGCAGCAGCTTGCTAAATCCCAGCTCCTCCATACCTCTTTGAAGCACTGTGTTGTTCTGCTTGTACCTAAATAAACAGCACCAGTTGATGGGGATCCATATCTTTACCAGGGTTCCCTTCAACAGCAACAAACATTTCAGTCTATCTCCCGGAAAATGTTAATGAAAATTGCAACTGTCCTCGGTTCATGTACAGAATGTAGTAAGTATTTTTTACATTTCCTAACACATTTGTGCCTTCTCCAAAAATTTTGTAACAAATCCTTAGATATTTATAAAAATCAGTACATATATCAATGTCAATCTATATCATCCATAAGTTACTGTAAAATGTTTGTAAAAAAAAATTGGTATTTTCTTTTATCTCTCTAGTTCTTCTGCTCCCCAAAAGGTTTCCAGCTGTTATAAGAAGTGAATATTCACCAATGCCATTAAAAAAAAGGCCAATCATCAAATTATGGTCAACTGTAGAAATTATAAAGATGACAAAGGTACATGTTGTGTCAGATTTTGGGGCTTTCTGTGCCTGTTGAAAGTATTTGTGCAATAAACATGATTTCAGAAAAAAAGTTGACAACATTCAGTTTTCTACCAAACAATCTGTAAAATCCTGTAAGGCGATCATCAGAATACTAACACCTAGAAACTGACAACAGTTCCTGTGTCATTACAATTAACTATACTAGAAGTGTGTAAAACTTTCAATCTTACCTCCTACCTCTGCCTTTGATCCCTCCTTCTTCTTGATATTCCTGTAATGCTTGGACAAAACCTAGCAGCGTATGTGTAGGTGGGGTGAAACGGAACTGTCCATTGTTTTCCAAACCCTCATACTGATCTACCAAATCCAAGCTAAGACTGCGGGAATTGCCTGACAGAAAATAATTCAGAATTTAAATTATGTTATCGATGGTATTCGCAAGATACATGGAAGTGTGAATGGAATCATACCTTTACACTTAAGGAGCTCTGATTTTCTGGCGATAACGTATGAGAAACCAGGGACACCCTGGAAGCACTTGTTAGCGGAACTGACCAAGTAGTCTATTTGACCATTCTGAATATCGATTGGCACAGCACCAAAGCTGCTCATTGCATCTACAAAGTAGGAAGCCTGAGGCTGGTACTGCTTCACTGCCTTTCCCAACTCTTCGATGGGATTTATCACACCTGTGCTCGTTTCGCAGTGCACCACTGCAATCATCGCATATTGCTCCCCCTTTTGCAGCAGCTCCTTCACCTACATATCAAAAGAAGAACTGCGAGCAAAGTGAATATTCATGACATGGTCTGGGATGCGACACTGTCACTAGGTCAGTTTTTCCCCTTGTTACAATGGACCATGTCATTTTTACCCTCAAGGATCAGGGTGTTCAGTTCAAGGGGCACAAGAAGAACCCTCGACCATTGAAGAAGTAGGTGACATAATCCTTCAAAATATCTGGAGACTCTCACCTGGTGTGAAATCCCAGAAGACCTGAATCCTCAGAATGAAAATATAATACAGGACTGAAATTTCAAAACCAACTGATAGGTTGAATCTATGTTTGCTTTATTTCCTTTCCTTCTGAGGCCAGAATCTTAAAAAAACATTTTTAGAAAACAAGTAATGTAAGTGACTGACACTAATGAAATTATGCACTAAATTAACAAAACACTGTTTGTCCATTACAAGTACTGATATATTAGATATGATGATGATGATGATGATGATCAGTTATCATAAATCATGAAACCCTTTTTGGGAAAAATTTTACATATCTTCCTACTTTTTCCCCAGCAGTTCAAAATTCAAAGCACAGTGAATGTGTAATTCAGACACAAAAAACAAGAAATACATAACCAAACATCATGATATGGTGGTTAGCATTCTTGCTTCTTGTTTTAGAGATCCTGGGTTCAATTCTCACCCCAAAAGCCAGTAATTTTGACACATTTTCTGAGGTTCTCCACACTATCTCCAAGAAATTGCAAGGACTATATATATATATAAAATGTTCTGAGCATGTAAAATGATTAATGTTTTATAGTATGTGGTGTGGTGATGTATTGCTTATAACATTAAAGTTCCACTAATAACTATAAATAGGCATATTTAAAAATAAAATGTTGAACTTCCAACATCGCATGAATCTCCAAATATAAACATTAAATACATACAGATTAGGAAAACACATCATATAAAAATAGAGCATATAAATAATTTACATATTTGATATGAAGTATATGTGCACACATTATGATCCTATGAGTGTGTTTTACTTACAATGTAACACTGCATGTGCCTTGACAGTATCATTTGCTGAATTCCAAATGTCTCTCTTATGAAGATTAATTAGTAAAAGGTAAAGCAATCTCATTACAGGCCTTGACAGGCCCAGAGGGTTCCAGAAGTTAAGGCTCTCAGATTTCGTGACAATGGCACAGGAAGTTGATAGGTTGTCATCCTTAAGCACCGGCCGCCTTTACCCCCAAGAAGCGCTCCTGGTACTCACTTCTGTTAGAGGCTGAATCGAACCCAGGGCCATAGTGTGATCGAAAGGATTTTATGTCAATGAAAAATCCACTGACACCAGCTGGGATCGAACTAGTGATCTTCCAATTTGTAGCACAGCACCTTAACCACTGTGCTAACGTGGTTCCCTTGAAGATTAATTAGTGGGAACTCAAAATAATTATGTGTACTGTAAGATACAGTACACAGTGATATAGTGTATCAATGCAAGGATAGCAACATAAAATATAGCAGGGTTAGCAGCTTCCACGTCTGTCTTAATTCATAATTCCTGATGATCTTCGCTCTGAACACAGCAACTCTGTCAGTGAGTTAATATCATTGAATGTACAAAGACAAGAGCAGAAATGTTGAACAGAAGGAGGTTTCTTGCAAGAGTGAGTAGACAATATTAAAATGCAATCTTTCTGGCTGACATTTTGGAAATGTCTGCCAGTAGGTGTCTATCAGAGATGTTGAAACTTAGGTTGTAAAATTTGAGAACTAGTTAGAAATCTAGCCAGTTAGTTATAATTTCAGTTCTAATACCATGGAAGAAGATGGAAGTTTCTAGCAATCAATTATATATAACATTAACCTTTTGACGCCTAATGTCATCTATAGTGGCCGTACCGAACCGCTAACCTCTAAAGTTGCATTTTATATATTTATTCAGCAAATATAGGTACTGAATATTTTAAACATGGTATACACTCTCCATTTTTTTCTCTTCAAAATGCAGTTTGTTTCATAACTCTAACGTATTTGGTTCCTGTATTATTCACATTTTATATACAGGATGTGCTAAAATTAAAAAAAAATAATTCCAGTGCCAAAAGGTTAAAACACAACATTTCATACTTCTTATCATAAAGTGAAAATACATATAGTAGCAAATAAATTAAGACCAACTGCAATTTGACACGTGAAATTTGGTTACAGAATCATCAAATGTGCCTCATTTTGCACTGAGCTCTGTAAGGTGATTATTCATTAATTTACAAACATTTTCATAATCTCATTACCTTTGATACATCCACAATACCGTCTTCAGAGAATTCGAAAATGTCAGCTGGGATGTTAATTATGTCACAGATCTTTTTCATTCTCTTGCCATATGCACCATTTGCTAGAATCAGGACCTGTATATAAACGTAATATAATATAGTTGGAAATATTAGGTGTAGGAGAGAGTCAAAACTGACATCAGATAGAGTAATAAACCAAGACATTGCAAATCAGAATTCCTGCCGACAAAACAACTGACAAAATATCGCTAAGGAAACCTAAAATTTGTAAAAACCTATATATCTATCAACAGGACTGGAGAGTTTGCAGGAAAATTTCTATTGTCTCTATGTAGGACATTTACCACCTCTGTCACTCAGTTTATTTGACTGATAATACAAAACATCCATATGAACATAACAAAATATTAGTCCACCACAGTTTCCTCATCCAACTGTAGGCAATTATTTGTCAGCGTGCAGATTCTACATTTTCAGTTTCTTTCATGGTCAAGCAGTTCAAGAGAAAGTAAATTCCAATCATTATTATAAAATAACAATTTCAAAACAAATTAAAAAATATTGTGCTACTGCGCTATTGTAAATCCCCAATACCCAGACAATAATACTACATAAGGCAGTATTAAATACAAATTTGAAGTTCAGATTCTGCAGGACACTATAATGCCATATTGTTTGCCTTTATTCTAGACCTGGCCTCCGGATCAGGATTGGATACGATGTGAAGGCCAGAAAATGTACAGCCAGAGTAATATGTTACCCCCATTATGAACATGGAAATTTCAGATATCAGGGCCTTGTACAGCAGTGTAATAAATTTAAGGTAACACTACTGATCACCTGACAAAACATTATACAATAAAACAACACAATATTTCTTAATACTACCTGCTTACTGCAAATATTTCCAACCCCAACTCACATCACACATCCACAATAAAATATTACATTCAAAAACTCCTTGATGAAACCCATAACAAAAATTTATTATCAACCACTTTAAAAATTCATATCCTACACTACAGTTCCCATCACACATAATTACATTTCAACACGAGCATATTTTTCCCAAATTTCATTTCCAAACAAGATCGGGAATTTTTATCATTACTTTTGTGATTCTGTATACCCAGTCTGCTATGAAGTTCATTCATTTCAGCTACAAGTCGACTAATAACACAAAAAAGAACAAAATTATCATAGCAAGAGCATTCAGAAAATAACATTACACTAATAACTTCTTAATGTTTTACACAAGGCAGTAGCATATCCCGATTCATAGGTCAGAACTGATGGAACAGTACAACTCTGCCTTGTGTATCATTCTGCTAGACCTGACCTCTGGATCAGGATTCGCCACTAATACAATATTGCTGTCATACCTGTATGTAAATGGACATGATCTGTCGGTCCTCAAGTGTCACCCTGCATTCAGGCAGTGCACTTGATAGCAGGCAGGCACTGATCACCATTATTCCAATTCACCAACATTGTGGTAGTCAACACAGGTGTTAGTTACATGCACTGTTGTTAATGTTAGAATATGTACTCATCATAAAGTGTTTGAAATGGTTTCTTAATGCTTGCAAACTCACGTCAGATCTGACAAAAGAAGCAAATAAAGATGTAATTCCAGTCCCATATAATGGTAAAGTTCACTCTAGAACATGCCATGAAGGCCTAAACGGGGAGTAGATGTATAGTTTTACTCTTTCTTTAGCCTCGCGCTAGATGGGGTGGGTGCTGTAATCAGACCAATTTTTAAAATCATATGCAGGGAAAACTAGAAGTTAAGACACATCATATAAGTAGACAGACAGACATTCTCAATTTGATATATATTACAAGTAAAGTAATACTTCAGTGAAAACTCCTGAAGACAGACATAGACAGGGTTCCTAAAATACAGAAATATGTTCACCCACCCATCACAAGAGGATTAACACAGATTGTAGTTACATGAATTGTATCACAAGGTTAAAACTGATTGCATTTTATTAAGTGCGTAATTGATTCAATGTGTATTTACAGAATCCTGAGCTATTAACAGCAGAATATCCTCCAATGAAATTCGCATTTAGGTAAGCATTAGGTTTTTTTTCTTATGCACTTCCCTACATATTCAATTTTATCTCCATGGCTCTGCTCTTTGATTTTCCAGAACACCTCATTTACTGGCACCTCTCAGCCACAGCCCACATTCTACTGACTCTCCTTAGAAATATTAATCATTTCTGCTGTAAATAATGAATTACATTTCATAGTTGACATCATTTGAACGAGTTTTCAGGTTTCAGTAGTGTATGAAGTTTGCTTGTACTGTTCTGAGATATAATGCCATATCACTTGGCATCTGGTTGTCAATGTTTCCAGACAACATATTGGTCTCATCTTTGAGGTTCAAAATTTCTAATAAGAATAAATGATTTTAGGACCAGACAACTAAGTCGTCTCAAAATTATTTGCACAAAATACCCAGTGATGCAGCATCATATCCTAGAAGAACCGACAGATCACTATGTCAAATTCAGAGATTAGTGTCAAATGGAATTAGAGGACTATCTGTAACTAAGTGGGAAGGATAAAAGTATATGTAGCTATAAGCTGTTTCAAAGCAGTATTCTGCAGTGACAGAAGAAAACCACAAGAAACTCCAGTCAGTATAACCAAACCAAGACATGTACCTGTACCAAATCAAGTGCGTGTATTGGCACTAGGTCAACATGCACAGCAAATTAGTTTTTCTCCCTCCTTCAGTTATTGGTTAATGCCCACATGCTTGGAACATTCGCAACTATTCGCCAAGCCCCACACTTCGACATACATGTTAGGCACCCAGAATGTGAGCTAGCGATCACTTTGCATAACATTCTACACCCAATCTTCAGTGCAGATTCCTTCTTACTCTCCCCCCATTATGCGGAGTGCCAGTCTGAAAAACAGCTTCTACTGCATATGTGCCACACCCCTGAAGTAAGACAGTGGTGAAATCTTCAGGAGAAACTTCTGCAACACAACATTCACACATGACAAACAGAAGGACTCACTCACACACACAGTAACACCTGTGTATAAAAGAGTATCAAGGACTCTGAAGATATTTGGAATGTTGTGCTGTGTCAACTGAGAAATAGTTACTGACATTCTGTAGGAATCTAGTGCCTCCATCCTCAGGGTCTTGCAGATGTTGCACTGCTGGGCCCTGATTCTCTGAAGCATCAGTAAGTATTTACTCATTGACACGGCATAACATCATGGCAGACCTGAATCTTCATGGTTCTAGTTAACATAAGTACATACCTGAAGGAAAAAAGTGCAGTCCAATACATACCCTTTGTATTTACACATCTGCAATCCAAATATCTCTCTCCCTTGCGCACATACACACACACACACTCCCATCCAATCTAACCTATCTCATTACTTTTGCTTTCCTTAGTTTATACTTTTCCTTTGTGGGTCAGAATATCTCAGTAGGTATACCGACTCGCTATGGGCTGAACTGTCTGGGGATCGAATCCCGGTGGGAGAGAGATTTTCTGCATCTGTCCAGATCAGCCCTGAGGCCCACCCAGTCTCCTATACAATGGATACTGCTTCTTTTTTCCGGGGGTAGAGCAGATGAGGCGTGGCGTTGACCACCCACCTCCATCTAGCGCTGAGGTTAAAGAAAGAGTAGAGCTATACCTCTACTCTCCTTCTGGGCCTTTGTGACCTGTTCTAGGGTGCACTTAACTTTTCCTCTACTCTGTTCAAGTACTCTGCAGTTATGTTATTGACAGTCATGCTCAGTTCTTTCCCATTTGCGACAAAAACATCCCCTTTCTGGAACACACTAGGAAACAGACAGAATAAAATAAGAAGAAATGTAAAGAAATAAATATTGATTCAGGCTCTTTTCTAATATATTTTTCTTCTTCATTTCCATTACTGCACCTGCATTGATATATTAGTGGTAACTTTATGCTAGCTTTCATTCTCTAAAGCTCTTCACCCCCAACCCCTTCCCTCCCCTCTAAAAAAAGGTCATGTTTGCATTTCATCCAGGTTTTATTTCTCTGCACTTATTACATAATAAGAAAACAACTCATATGTTGGCTTGAGGTTCCAGCATGTGTTCTGTCTTATCATGAACACTGCCATTTATCAGTTGCACATCCCCATGTTGATAGGACACTTCCATGTGGTCATCATGCTGACCAACCTGGCACTTACACATGTCTATGACACAGGGATATTAATCAAAGAAAATTTTATACACAAAGAAGTATGACACCAGTAATATTCACCTGCTATGTCCAGAAGCTTCCTCCGTATAAGTTTTATTATGTTCACAAATTCCCCATCTCTTGAACCAAGATCTCGCAGCATTGCCACCTTGACAGACTGGCTGCAACCCAGTGGACCAGGCGTAAACAGCTTCTTGTCTGTGGTATTAACATACTAAGGTTAACAAATTTCCACTACCATTTACAAAAAAGGACCACTAGAATGATGCCTGATTGAAAACCTAGAAATTATAGTAAAAGTCTATTTAAGAAATTAGAGTTGTAATGTCTTCTATGTGAATAATATTCTAATTAATAGACTTCACTGTAAATGACCTAGAACATCTTCAGGAAAACTTCAATTCTACAGCTAACAGAAGCAATAGTCACAACCTTCATAGACCAAATAGCAACCTTTCATGTTTTCAGAACAGTATATATTACACTGGCTTCAAAATCTTCAACTGTATCCCACATAGCTTTAAACGTAGGACTCATAAAGGGGATAATCTTACAACAGAACTAAAAATAAACTTAAATACAGAATTCCTTTACTTGATTGATGAAATGTTAATGTTTAAAAATGGCTCACACAATTTTGTTAACCCTTCAAACATCCAGGGGTTTAGGTTCAAACTAACATTCAGGATGAAGGAGTTTTAGACTTGTACTACCCTAAAATGCATCAGGTCAGATTGAGCACCAAGGCTGGTAGCCGGTGCAGAATTAAACGTCCATACACTATATTGAAGCCAGGATTGTAGGTTTGAATATTTTTGTAGTTTTGTACAGTCCATACAGTCATCCACTTGATGCAGCAGTCATGTTGTTTTGTTACACGAAATGGAAATTCATTTGATGTTTTCAGCGATTTTCCACATTCCCTCTGTGCTAATGTCAGGATACAATACAAGCAGAATAGAACAGGAAAGAATATAAGAGAATAGGATTTAAGAGTGTTTTCATTCCATAGATGATTTACAGTACCAGCACGTAGAACCTCCCACAGTACGCAAACAAAACATAATAAAAGCAATGTGTAAAATGTGGCTTCTACAGCAGTCATATTTTACAGATGAAACCTACAACAAGGTTTTTGCGTCAAAATTGCTTGATAATATGCACCCTGCTTACGGGTTTGCAATTGAAAATAATTCTTCTACATGAACACAGAGTGAGTTGAGGGGCAATCTTTCAGTGCTATGTTAAATATCATGGTTCAAGATTTTAATGTGATGTGGAAGAGAATTTTGTCACTTGGTTCCTGCTTAGTACACACCTTTCTGGTAGCAGGTGAGGTTAGCATCTGGCAAGGGGAGGTCATGTTTACGTCTCACAATTATACATTTTAAATTTTTTTTTATGTTCTACTATTACAGGTAATAAGGAGAAGAGGTATCCACTGGCAAGGGGACATGTATTAAATTTCTTTGTTAATTCCTCCAAGACACTTCTTTTTCTTCTTCTTCTTCTTCCCCCAGTTGCCATTCATGTAATACTTTTCTGTTTGATGTTGAATACCATTTTGCTGTCAGATGAAGTTTCCCAAAAGAAACATTTGTAACATAAAGCAAATAATTTAAATTATTTGTTGTCATGAGTGATGTGACTGCACTCATGGCAAAGTATGCTAAACTAAGTTTGGGAATAATACATTCAATATTTTTTTCTGTTTAATTTTAATATTAGTTTACAAGCCAAGGAACTGAATAACAACCAATTATTTAACTGTTTTATAATTATAAACTGTTTTATTTATGTAGATTATATTGTTAGTTACAAATTTAAGTTTGTTTTATCGAAATTTAATGCACGTTCATTTGCTTTAAAACTTTTTTTCGACCGTGCCAACACATCATTAAAACAATTTGGAAAGGGGTCCCATTTGGGTTGATATACCTCATATAACGATACAATCCCTTTCTTCCACGTCATTTCCGATTGACTATTTATTAATCATCACGCCATTTTTACCCTATATAATCTGACTTACTGACAGAATTGTTAAATATAGCATGTAGTAATGAACAAACTCACCAAGGTTTGTTTTACTGAAATGCGTCTTCACATTTGCCCATGACTTATGGGCCAAATTGCTTATAAACGACATTACGTTAAACAGAGAAAGCAGATCCTTTCTTTCGAATTTCCCCTTTTGACCTCGTAAAGCAAGTCATGCTGTTATTATCAAGATTGACCTTTGCTTGGATTTGAACAATCCCCATTATCTAACATGGCCTCCATTAATCACATATTGTAATTTTACACTTATATCCTACAACAATGTTGGTCACGGAATTGCATCTGTGATTCTAGATAATCTGTGACACTGACAACTCGATCTGTGCTCACGGCTTAACTAGATGATCTGTGCTCACGGCTACCATTGTGGCGTGCAGCGGCTGTATTTTGCATCTCATCGTGGCAGAAAGGGGAACGATTGAGGCTGTATTAAGAGACGACGTTTATTTTAAAACAAGGGACTGTAAAGTAGAAAAATGAGCTCTATTGGTACAGGCGTAAGTATCAGTGAAATGATTTACAGGCGTATATTTTTTCATGTGTCAAATCATTAGCGTGACTTTTAAGAATGGTTAGACTTTAAGGTTATGGATGAACAATGGTTCAAGTTGTGTTAATTTTCGCGGAAATTGTTATTTTGTTCTAGTACGATCTTTCAGCGTCTCAGTTTTCGCCCGACGGTCGAGTATTCCAGGTAGAATACGCACAGAAAGCCGTGGAGAACAGCGGGTAAGATAATGATACCAGCAGTTTTGCACCTACACAGTTGAAACAAAATATTTTATTAAACCAAGATAGTTAGTCGTGTCCCTTAGATGATAGACAGCAGATTGTGGGGTAAGTGTAGTCACTTCTTGGACTTTGCCAGTTATCTGCATTATAAGCAGCAAGCACAGTATATTTCTTGGATGAATTTATCAGGATGTGTTACTTTGTTAAACCACATGTAATCCATGTTAGACTGGTGATTTATGGTGCTGTAATGGTAACTGACAAGAAAGCGAAAACTTTAGGAGAAAGTAGATAGGCTGCTACACATATCCAACAAATTATGTCACAGTAATCTTCAAATTAATTTCTCATCATAGAAAAAGACATGAAAGTGGAGAGCATCTTTAAAGTAATTAATCTGCTCAGGACATTTCTGATACTGCTGTTTCATATTAACAGGTGTTTTTCATGTGTTAAATTCCTGTGTTAAGAAGTGTTATGAAGTAAAGCACTCTCCTATTGAACAATACTTTAGCCGTTTCTCTGTGTTTCTCTTGGTGCAGTAGTGTGTTAATGTAATTATATTTTGCAGGACTGTAATTGGTCTCAGAGGGAAGGATGGAGTTGTTTTTGCTGTGGAGAAATTGGTAACTTCAAAATTATATGAGCCAGGTGCCAATAGAAGGATATTCAGTATTGACAAGCATATAGGAATGGTGAGTGTAGGGGGTATTAATGAATAATAATGTGCACCATATCATGTTTCTGGAGTTTTGTCTTTGGCAGATATCAGTAAATTTCTATTGATCTAGAAGTAAACGATGAGTATACTAGGTACACATTCATATTTTATCATCTGAAGGTAAGGCAGAAAATAAAAACATAAAGGTGGCTGATAAATCCTTGAAAAATGTTCCAATATTTGGCAGCAACACTAACCAATTGACATTATGTGCTGAATAAATCATAGGCAGGTTAAAGCTAAGTAATGTCTGCTACTGCTTTATTCAGAATTTTTTTTGTCTTTGTTATCAAAAAACATAACGATTAAAATACCCAGAATAATAATTTTGCCTGTTATCATGTCTTCAGCATGAACAAAGGAAAACAGTTGTTCAAAGAACAGAGAATTGAGCAAATATTTGAAGCTGAGATGGAGGAATAACATGAACATGTGTCTTAAATAAGATTAGAGTTCATGGATTGTAGGTAGGGACAAACTGTGGGCTGTTGTGAACATGGAAATGAACATCTAGTTTTCACAAAATATGGGGAATTTCATGATTACTTGAGGAACTTTTACCTTCTAAAGATTGATTCTGCTCATTGAAATTAGTTGTGTCCAAAAATTAAGACCAGAATGGAAACTGTAAAAATTTTTAAATGTATTTAGTGAGTGGTTTTTAAAATATGTTTAACAGAAATTTTACCCTATGATAGACGGTATCTTTAGGTGTGTCTCTGGAAGCCCAGTGCTATCTATGGGGCTGTGAGATGTAAAATTAATCAGGCTTGGCCCCTGAAAAAAAGGTGTACTCCTACGAAGTGCAGTTCAGCGTGCATTCAGAAATGAGTTTACAACTAATCTATCATCAATTTGTTCTGTATAATGCACATTGATATGAGCTATAATCTGTTAAAAGGGTACTGATTGGCCACTCGGGATATTTCATGCTCTTGCTGTTGTACACGATCTCCCTTTGTACCTTGTTTGCCCTGAATTACTCTGTGCGGTAGGTGAAACTTCTTACGGGATACGGGTGGGGTTCATCGGATCGGATGAGGTCCTCACTACTTTCTTATTTATTTATTTATTTGTGTCTGAGACTCTTGTCTATTGAATCGAATAAAAATTATGTTCTACCAAATGAAAATTAATTGTCACTTCAATCCAGAACTTGTAAACTTTTTGTTTCTGGTGACCACAACCACACACCACCTCACTCATACTGCTCTCTTCCTTGACTGCTAGTGTCATTCACCCAATTACGTTATCTGCTGCCAACTGTTTCTCCCGTTTAAAGCTCTCTGTATGCATCCCCTCCTACCTATCACCAACAGTTTCTTGAATGTACATTGACAGTTTATATTTAACCTTTTGACGCCTAACGTCAACTATAGTGGTCGTACCGCACCGCTAACCTCTAAAGTTACATTTTATATATTTATTCAACAAATATAGGTGCTGAATATGTTAAACATGGTATATACTCTCTGTTTTTTTTCTCTTCAAAATCCAGTTTGTTTCATAATTCTAACATATTTAGTTCCTGTATTATTCACACTTTATATACAGGGTGTGCTAAAATTAAAAAAAATAATTCCGGCTCCAAAAGGTTAAGACAGATGGTACCGAACTGCCCGCAACTGACGCCAGCAATTGCTCACTCTGTTGTACCTGCATTGTTCGGCTACACTTTCGACTACCGTTGGACAGGTGGGCTTCCTGTTTTATCATCAGCTGATTGTGCAGTCTACAGAACTACAAGTAGCACATTTTGTACATAAGGCATTTCTAACAGCACTTTAAAAAATTATATGCTGCCTTAACTCAGAACACTTTTTAAATTAATGTAATGGGTAGTACCAAAATGTGAAGAAGTACTCAAGAAAATAATAATGCCATCAAGACGTGACACTTGGAACGTGTTGATGGCTATCCACAGATGCACATAAATGTTACGTTTGATTTATTACGTTTATGTACTTAGAATAGCTGGACTTTATTATTCTTTGCAGGCAGTGTCAGGACTGATTTCAGATGCAAGGCAAATAGTGGAGACAGCTCGAACGGAATCAGCAAACTATCGTGCGCAGTATGGCTCCAACATTCCTCTGAAATTCCTGAATGAGCGAGTGTCCATGTATATGCATGCTTATACATTATATAGTGCTGTAAGACCTTTTGGCTGCAGTGTCATATTAGGTGCGTACGAGGCAGACGGGCCTGTCATGTATATGATCGACCCATCGGGGGTGTCATACGTAAGTATAACGCTTCTCTTATTAATCGTTAGATGCATCAAAAAACACAAGTTTAAGTCAGAATTGTACCTGTGACTAATACTGGTATCCAGTTTTGGTTTAGTTTTTTGTTAAAGATTGTGTAATCACAAATTATTCTTGTTGAGTCATTGAACATTGTAACATGTAATTGTATCCTAAAACCCAACAAACAATGCAGAATGTTTGTACCTTTTCCATTGGCAACAACCTGTTGAGTGCTAAAGGGCTCTTTTTCATGGAATGAGTTAGGTTCCACAGTTTTTCAGCTATGGTAAAATATAACACATAGGCATGAGTATTCATGAACAGCATAATTACAGCATGACCATTGTCATTCTGCAGACCAGCGAATGTTGCTTTCTTAATCCCACTTCCCTTTACATGTAAATGTCATTCATGCTGTTTGAAGGGTATATATATATATATATATATATATATATTCCAAGCATTATATTTTCATTTCTTTTCAGGGTTATTTTGGTTGTGCAGTTGGTAAAGCCAAACAAGCAGCAAAAACAGAGATTGAAAAGCTGAAATTAGCAGACATGACATGTAAAGAGTTGGTGAAAGAAGCAGCAAGAATGTAAGTATTTGTTTCCAGATTTCTTAAAGTATGTTGAGTAGTTTTGAGTGAGATGATATATACAGATGGAGAGAACACATGTTACATCCCTATTACAGATCAGCTTTATAGAGAAACGCTTGAAAAATAAGAAATAAATATAAATTTTATACATAATATTGTGTAGAATTGTGGGCTGGCAGAGCGTGGTCGGTATAGTGACTCGCTATGGGCTGGACGGTCCGGGTATAGAATCCCGGTGGGGGCGAGATTTTCTGCCCGCATTCAGTCCAGCCCTGGGGCCCTTCAGGCCTTCCATACAATGGGTACCGGCTCTTTCCCAGGGGTAAAGTGGCTGGGACATGGCATTGACCACCCACCCCCATCTAGCGCCGCAGTTAAAGAAAAAGTAGAGCTCTACCTCTCCTCCCCATTTGGGCCTTCTTGACCTGTTCTAGGGTGAACTTTATCTTTATTATGCATTAGTATACAAATGTGATGTACCAATAAAACCATGCAAAAGCATGATTCTGTTGTAAATAAGACTTTTAATTATTTTCCTTCTTCTGGACTACGGCCTTTTTTGAAATTTGAATTTGTAAGTTTACCTTAATTTCAGGGATATTTGGCAAATGAACTGGGTACTGTAAAGAATGGCTTAAGCACTGTATTATGCTTGCCATTTAGTGTATATTATAAATGTTATCATGATTGTGCCCCTGTGAAGAATTGTGTGAAATTTTGTTTGTCTAGTTGATGGCGTTAAACTTATCATTTCTGGTGCACCTTTTGTCTGCATCATAACATGTACACATCTCTCTACTGTATTTTACTTTAGCTTAAACGAACATTTATGTAATTGTAAATGTGCCTAGCCCCCCTCCCCCCTCCACCCCACAAGTCCTGTGAATTATTTCATATGTATAGTGAAGGTAAATGAATGTCTGCATTCACTTCTCATGTATAAATTGGAAGTTCATTGTCTCATTTCAGCATCTATCTGGTTCACGATGAACTGAAGGATAAACAGTTTGAATTGGAATTGAGCTGGGTGGGAGCTGATACAAAAGGAATCTTTGAGCGCGTCCCACAGTCAGTATTCCAGGAGGCAGAAAAATCGGCCAAGGCGGCAATGGAGGATGAGTCTGACTCTGACACAGAGGATCTGTGAAGTGCATTGACAGACATACAGTGCATAAACAGTACAGGAGTAATGTGAGAATAATAGCCAGTTTGATTTTACAGCAAAAAATGTATATGCCAGTTACAGGTTCAAATTATTCTACTTAAAAACTTGAGCTTCAAAACTGATGCCATATCTGCACACTCAGTCAGTCAGAATTTTGGAAGCAGGGAAAACTACTGTCATGTCAAGTTTAATTTCGGTGCACAAAATGTAATCAGAGTGGCTCTGTAATTGTAAGAGATGGACACTTGTTATTTAATAAATACTTCAAATTTTGTTAGTTGTAGCTCAAAACTACTTTTTATATAATAATAATAATAATATTTATTAACTGCAATTGGGTTGTCACCCGGTGGCAGTGGCTTTTACATGTATACAAAATATGAAATTGGTTACTAATAAATTTAAGTCTGGAGGGCTACATGAGAAGCATGTAGTGGCAACTTGGAATGTTGGGAACCGTCTGAGCGTTTGCTTATAGACACA
>Ga0131853_10011780_pt1 | contig 16004 bp, 12 predicted proteins | sample TergutLab28metaG_FD_92764 | JGI IMG/M metagenome (GOLD analysis project Ga0131853, IMG submission 92764) | Labiotermes labralis P1 segment gut microbial communities from Petit-Saut dam, French Guiana - Lab288 P1 (version 2) (version 2) | ecosystem: Host-associated > Arthropoda: Insects >...
CAACGAGGGGGGAGAAGAAGGGGGAAATAAGCCCACCCCCCCCCCCCAAATAAAAAAATTTATATAATTAAAATGGGGTGTTGGGTGGTTGTGTTGGGGGGGGGGGGGGGGGGGGGGGGGGGGGGGGGGGGTGTGGGTGTGTGTGTCTGCAGCCTTAGTTATCCAGCATACAATGCGCAAGCGCCATACTGTCATCTGTGGCCTGTCCGGTTCTACAATAATTTTCCACATTATGTCACAAAAGGTACAATTTTCGAAAAACGTTACTGAATATGAAAAGTGTATTTCGATTTTCTCTATAAATTTGGTCTGAAACATTCCTCATTGTAAGAAGAACGGTGCGAGATGTGATCATAAATGCACATTGGTCTTAATCTGACGCAAAAGTTATACTTGTAAGAATTTAAAGAATCTTGAATTTTCTCAAAAGATTTTCGAAAAATATCAAAATATCAAACTTCATAAAAATCCGTCCAGTGGAAGCTCAGTTGATCCATGTGGACGGACGAAGGGATAAACAGACAGACAGGCAGACAAAGAGACCGACAGGCAGAGAGACAGACATGAAAAATCTAGCAGTCGCTTTTCGCAAATTTGCGCACGCGCCTATAACGTACCCAGCCGAATATTCTTAAGGCATTTCGTACCTTTACTCCAGTTATGAGGGGGTGCTGATAAGTCCTTATCCCGACCTACTTTCCGATGTCGTAGGACGGAATCGATAGTGTCGTTAGAAATAGAAGTCTGTTCATGTGCCGAATTGCAAGCCTTTTCTCTTTACAAAGGCTGAAAGGAAGCATGTTAGGCGACGTGTGCGATTTCAGCAACATGGAAACGCGAGCTGTCATCAAGTTTTTTTTTCTGAGAAGCAAGGCGCCGAAGGAAATTCACGCCATTCTGACAGAAACAATGGGGGAACATGCACCATCATATGCCACCATAAAAGACTGCGTGGCCCAGTTTAAACGTGGTGATTTTTCCACCTGGGATGTGCCTCGTCCTGGACGACACAAAACAGTGATCACCCCGGAGATTATTGATCAAATTCACGAGCTAATTTTGGAAGACAGGCGGATTTCGGCTAAATCAGTCGCTAAGCAACTAGGCATCTCACGTGAGCGGGTTGGGTACATCATCCACGAAGATTAGGACATGCGGAAACTCTCCGCGAAGTGGGTCCCGAAATGCCTGAACGCGGATCAAAAACGTCAACAGTGCCAGTCGTCTGAGCAACTTTCGGAATTTTTTCGGCGCGATCCAAATAATTTCCTGTCGCGACTGGTGACCATGGACGAAACCTGGTTATATCACTATGACCCGGAGACAAAGCAAAAATCAGTGGAGTGGCGGCATAGCGGCTCATCTCGCCCCAAAAAATCCGAGTGCAAAAATCCGCTGGAAAAGTTCTCGCCTCGACTTTTTGGGATCAAGACGGCATCCTCCACATTGATTATCTTCCAAACGGCAAAACTATTAACGCGGGATATTACTCATCTCTGCTGGTGCAACTGAAGGACATTTTGAAGGAAAACGCCGCGGGAAGGTCACCAAGGGGGTCTTGTTCTTGCATGACAATGCCCCGGCTCACCGGGCACTTGCAACCCAGAAGAAACTGGCCTACCTGGCCTTCCAATGTCTTGATCGACCACCCTATTCTCCGGATCTGGCCCCGTCGGACTACCACCCGTTCCCTGGAATGAAAAACAATTGAAAGGTCGTCATTTTTTGTCCGATGCGGAGGTCATTGCTACCGCGGAGACCTGGTTGGACGGACAACTTTCTGAATTTTTTTTTGAGTGGCTTGCAAAAGTTAGAGCGACGGGGTAAGGAGTGTATTGAGATTCGCGGAGAGTATGTTGAATAATTCCCGAGTTTGGTCGCTGTAGCTTGTTTCCTTCCTGGTCGGGCTAAGGACTTATCACCACCCCCTAGTACAACACGAATTCTAGTTATGGTTTTCTTATCTATTATGTAAATATCAGCCGAGCAATCGGAGCACAAACCACACCTTAAATATTTTAGACATAATTTGTGTTACCTCGCCGAATATTATACATTATGTGGAATAGCAAAACATTTCTTGCAGCCTGTGTCTCTGTGACAACAAAGAATACATCCTGATACAGCTCGAGGTGCAAACTGTGTTAACAATCTCTTCCTTCACATGCTATAAGAAATTTTCTAGCGTTCTCTTGTAAAATTGACGTGAGAAGTTTTCCTTACAAACACGCCGCAGGGTAAATTCCGTTCTAAAATTGCTATTACCAGAATCAGTAACGTGGAGAACGAACTCAAAACAAGATTCGTAGTGTTCCATGCTGAAATACACAGCAAAAACCTTAAACATGGTCTTTCAAGAATGTGAGATTTCTCAGACAGTACAGCGAATTTTTCTCAAGGTTTTAAAAATTTGGGAACGATACTAACAAATTAAAATTACCTGTAAGACAAAAAAAAATTCGTAAGACCAGATTGAAATAACTTAACAACTGCTAATTTTAGTTTCGAAATTTTTGTCTTTCCCTATGTTGTCTAAAAATTTGAATACTGAAGTATGCAAAAATACCATTTATCCTTTTCTTTGATATGAGTGTGAACTTTGGTATAACTCATTTTATGAGAGTAAAAGAAGTTGAAAGTGCGTGACAACATGATACTGATGAGGGCATTTGTACAAAAGGAGAAGAGAGTAGCAGCAGGCTGGAAGAAATTGCACAAAGACGAATTTCATGGTTTTGTACGCCTCAAAACGTTCCCGGAATTCGCTGGTATAATTTACAGGAAATGATACTGTGAATAAGAAAAGGTGCGTACACGGCTTCCTTCGTCACCTTAGGGACACAGTCAGAAGGAAACGCTCCGGCAAATAGAGAACTAATTCTTGGTTTCTCCTTCACGACAATGCTCCAGCACACCGGTAGATTTTGGTCAAGGTATTCTGCGTAAATAACGTGACAACACTGCAGCATCCCACACAATCTTCCGACCTGCTCCACATGGTTTTTAACTGTTCGTTGGACTGCAACCAACATGGAAGTGACATCATTAAGAATGCGATAAACGAGCTGAAAAGGCTTCAACAAAATGGCTTACAGAAATGTTTCCAACAATTTGACAGTCGCTGACAGAAGTACATAGTTCTAAACGAGGGCTATTTTGAAGGAAATCCATCTTCAATGATGATACTTTTTGTTTTTCTCAGAAAGAAAGTGATTCCGGAAACATTGAAAAAAAACACGTATTATTAGGTTTTTGTATTCTAGGAGGATTAGATGGTTGGAAATTTTGGCACGCATGTGGAAGAAGAGAAATGAATAAAGTTATTGGTTGGAAAGCCTGAAGGAAATAGAACGCTTAAGAGACATATGCGTGAGAAGATAATATTAACATGGATCTTTAAACGAACACGATGGGAATGTCTAAACTGGATTAGTCTAGGCCAGGATGGGGATACGTGGCGGGATTTTTAACACGGCACTCGACATTCGAGTTCCACAAGAAGTTGGAAATTTATTTCTGGCTGCGGAACTATTGATTTCTCAAAAAGAACAATGTTCTATGGAGATATTTTAGTGATCCTCTCAATCTCTGTGTCCCGAACCTTCGCTATAAGTATTATATAAAATTCAACATTAACATTTTAGAAACAGAAAGTGATAAAGGTGTTCTATAAACATAATTAAGAAAGGTAGAGTGGCTTGGAGGAAGTATTTGTTAATATGTGTGAGGTAAAGGTTAAGCAATCCAATTACAGGCCTGGACAGTCCCAGACTGTTCTTGAAGGATGAGGCGCCCAGATTACTAGACAATCGGCACATGGTAAGGTTGTCAGCCCTACGCACCGGCCGCCATTACCCCCCAGGAAATATTCCTGCTACTCATTTCTGTTGGGGGCTGAGTCAACCCCAGGGTCATAGTGCGGCCGGAAGGATTATGTCAATGAAAAATTCCAATGACGCCATATGTGTAAGGGGTAGCAGAATTCTATAACATAATTATGAAAAACACTGCATCTACTTTATTGTTTTAAACTTACATATTTATCGAAATTTTATAATATTTTAATTTAAAATAGTTTCATGTCTACTTGCAACAAATGACACTGTTTAACACTAGGTGGATTTTTTTTAAAAATTTTAGGTCCTTATTGTAAGGGTAGCACGCTGCAAAAAAAAATCCGAACAGTGTCCCGAACATCAAATTTTCAGAACTACTGACTTAGTTAAGTACTCGGATTTTAAAATGTTGGAATGCAATGTTATGTGCTTGTGTCTACAGAGAAATGACAAATATTTTCAGGCAACCATATTATTAGAAAAGTAATATTCTTGCAAACGTAAATATGAAGAAAATGAGCATAATAACAGTAATCACAATAATAATAATAGCTGCAAGAATTATAGTCTATTTTGAATGTCTCACAGACGTTCAGATATTTAAGGACTCACCTCTTATGAAAACCGAAATGACTTGAAGTGTTGAACCCAACTGTGAATCAAATAATTACACCTCACAGGGCCACGCTCTGTTCCTTCAGATGCAGTCTACTGTTATCCTTCCTACTACGTCTATTCATTCCAAGGAAAACTTTCTGTTCGTTCATAATTTATATGCATTTTTCGTATCACACATTTTTGTATAAACAGAGATTATGTACCACGAAATTGCCATCGAATATCCATATTATACACAGAGTAGCGCTAACGTCACCTGACAGCACAGCCAACGTGCTAAACATCATGTAACTCTTGCATCACACTTTATAAGCCTATATTTTATCGTTCTGTCTTTATATAGCAGTCAGAGCTGTTACTCTTAAGGAACAGATCCACAAGGTGGCAGAAATTGAGTGACGTAAGAGCTATCTACTTTCAGTTGTTATCATAATCTCGAAAATTGCGAAAGGAAGTCGAAATTTCGTAAAATTCGTGAATTCAAGCGTCCCTCAACAGTTGCAGTGTATGTAATAGTGACTAAAAAAGGAACGTTAGTGAACAGACAGAGTGAGAACTGGCAAATATTCCGGTTGAAATTTCTGTACATTTTATATTATTGTCTAATAACGTCTGAGAGGAGGGCGTCACATAAATTACTCGACAGACTACAGAATGTTCACATATATATACTGTCGCCATATTATCCCAATTAAGGCAGAATTTATTTCATGTCGTAAAGATTTCAATGAAGACGGCATTTTCGTTACATCTGCAACAGCCTCTTATTACATACGGCCAGGTTTATGGATGCACTTAGCATACAGATGGTCTATTCTGTCTGAAGTGAAGAAATGAGGCTTACCTTATTAAATGGGTATCATTTGTTTCTATGGCTACTTCAGAAAAAGACAGCAGCTAAGAGATTACATTACACAGGAGGCGGAGGCTTTTAAGTCTTCCAATGAAGAAAGATTCAAGAGTCAATGTACTTTGAGAGGTCTTCTACGAGCAGGTTCAGAAGGTTTTGTACGAACAGGCTTAGAAGGAAATGAATGAAAACTCTGCGATATGATAAATGTTCTCCAGTTTTTGAACTGAAGGAACGTATGTGGTTTGCTTCATGCCGCGATCACGTTAGCCCCGTTACTTAATAGATAAGGGGCTCGGTTCGATACCGGTACCTGTTAGGGCCTGCATGCAAAGAGAACAATACCTACTATTATCGAATGGCGGTTTTATAGCCTGTTGTCACTAAAACAACCGCAAGATACATGCTTTCTTGTACTGAAAAACACTAAGAAAAGACGACACAACCTTCTAAGTTACAATCGGTACCTAATGTTGAGACAGCACATTCCAAAATTTGAGGTACCACAATGAATAACAAAGAACATGAATTAATTACGCTTATTATAGAGTTTAAAATATTAAGGCACCAATCCTTATTCGTGGGCTATCTTTTATAAGAACCGTCGAGTTTGCTTGTGAACCCGAGGCTCTGCATGCAGACACAGAACCCTTATGTACTGTGTAACGAAAATGCTGCGTTTAGACTCGTAGTCATGTAATGATTTGTTATCCCCTTGGGCCAATATTTTACTTACGCCTTACGAAGTATATTCGAGGAGGCCTCCAATGCCATTCCCCCACTCGCGTTTCAATCTACCAAATTACGATTACAACTGTGTCCCCTTTATTTTCTTCCGCCTCTTTTATTCATAAATCGCTTGCTTACAAGTGACAGTCTTTCATGTACTCTGTGTAGACACTGCTATTAATTTATCCTCAACCTGTGGACAGTAACAGTAACAGTAACAACTCTTTCCAAAATTTCAAAAGAATAGACTAAAACAGAAATAGAAAAATCTCAGTTATTTTATACAACACAAATCATCATCATTATATTATTATTATTATTATTATTATTATTACTATCATCATCTCCTTTATGCAAGGTACTTATATTCCTGAGACAAACTATGCCCCTATGGAATACAGTGTTGCAGCTATTCCGTTGTTACTATTCATGGTGCTTATATCGTTAATTTCAGTGTAGAACCTATTGTAGTTTTACATCAGTGCTTCCCGAAGTATGTGTGCAGTGCCCAATATGGCTCTTTTCTGTAGTTCCTTGACTTCATGTTTTCCTGTTATGTTGCTATTATTATTATTATTATTCCGACCTGTTTCTACCCACTCTCTGTAGGAGTAGTTATTGTTACACCTGATCACACTAGTGACACACAAACGCACACACGCACTCGATAGAATACTCTGTACGTGTTGTCAGTCCGACGCAGAGACGGCTACCTGACAACACACAACACTCACAAAAGAAAGACACCCATGCCTCCTGCGAGATTAGAACCCCCAATCCCAGCAAGCAAGCGACCGCAGACCCACGCCTTAGTACGCGCGGCCACAGACATCGACTCAGGTCACAAATGCAAAATGAAATATTTGACGTTCAGGTGACGGTGCATCGTGATAAATTCTTATAATAAAACGAAATAGATGCCCTAATTTCTCAAGTTTATTTTTGGAATAAAACTCTACATGTTTCGGACAGTTCCTCTGTACATCATCAGGAGTTTTGTTGACAGCTTGCTCGCAAACTGTCAGCAAACCCGTATGACATACACGATTGCTGTGTGTACAGTGAAAAACTCTTGATGATGGACAGAGGAACTGTCCGAAACATGTAGAATTTTATTACAAAAATAAATTTGAGAAATTAGTGCTTCTAGTTGGGTTTATAATAAGAAGGAAAATTAAATACTTTAGCCTCTAAACCGGGTCACACAGATCGAGGACCTGGAAACAACAATAAAGCCATTCCCTATCTTAAGCACTGCGCGTTTACACATACACACACGCGCGCGTGCGCGTATTGGCTTAATGTCTTAACGGCGAACAAATTTAACGTTACATTTTAAACAAAACTGCGTGAGGAATGACGTTCTCAGGCGTTGTTCTGCTGCTCAAGGTTCTGAGCTGGCTAGCTGCAGCAGCATTCAAGACACCAAAATTGCGCAAACATATTAGAGAAGAATTAGAGATCAGTAACATCAGAAAATCATCTCACTGGAAACAGGAATTCAGAACACGTAAATGATGAAAAAAGAAAATGTTCTCGTAGCCATTTCCAATTCACGGTTCTCGGTAAAGATCAGTTCACACAGAGTTTGAAAAACAGATTAATGAACGAAGACGTTGCGGAATTTGAGGCTGTTACTGCGGGGACTGTGAAAATTACCGTCGTCTGGGATACGACGCTGTATAGTATGGTAGAATGCTACGACAGAGTTTGAGGGACATACCATCTCTTTCTTTAGAGCAGGAAACTGAAGAAACCCTGGGGATAAATATAGCAAGTTCTACCAAAACTTCGGAAAAAAAAATCTACCATATTACACGGCATCACATTCCAGGAGGCAAAAATCTTCAAAGAATACCTTGATTCGAAGGGAATAAAAAGACGGTCGTGCCTGTCTAAGATCATGATGGCATTTGAACGAACTTTATATGGTTTGTGTTACTAAGGGAAAGGGACGCGGCCTGTGTAACTTAGAGGAAAGATAACTTCACACGAAGTCTGATGTTAGAAGACGTGACAGGAAGATAATCATCGGAAAGAAACACGTCGAGACGGTTTCGTATAGGCTTCCGCACAGCAGTCAGTAGGAAAACAGTGGGGGCAAGTGACCTCTTGAACTTTACGTCGTTACAAAACGAAGTCTCTAGCAACAATTTTTAGAACTTCAGCATCACCACACAACTTGCATATGGAAGAACAGTTGGCATGACAATAAGCGGAGGTTCCCATAGCAAAAACATTTCGCAAGCTGATGAAATATCATGTTCGTTTAAACTTCCCATTATCCGTGTTTGCCTAAATTATATACATGTTCGTACCACACAGAGAATAAATTTCATTTCCACTAAAAAGAACAAGACAGGCAATATAAGCATAGCGTAACAATGAAGCGCGTTCGTGCAACCATTGTTGTAGTAGAAAAGTAATGAGTATTACACAACCTGAATGTGTGTGTTTTAGACTTAGGTATGGCGCAAGCAATGCGCATGAGCCATATTGTCATCTGTGGCCGGCACCGTTCTACAAACTTTTTCCACATTATCTCACAAATGGCAGGATTTTCGAAAAAAAAAAGTCATTGAGTCATTGAATATAAAAAGGGGGTTTCGAATTTCTCTACAACTTTGCCTGCAATATTTTGTACTCTAAGAAGAACTGAGAGAGATATGATAAAAAATTTATATTGGCTTTCGTGTAAAGCACCCTTCATTCTAGTCCGATTTTAATCAATCTTGAATTTTCTCGAAAGATTTTCAAAAAAGAATCAAACATCAAATTTCATAAATATCCTTCCAATGAAAGCCGAGTTGTTCCATGCGGACGAACGGATGGACGGACAGACATGACGAAGCTAATAGTCGCACTTCGCAATCTTGAGAAAGCGCCTAAAAATCACTTAATGTGACTTTGGAAAATAATAGCTGTTTATTGCGACGATCATACAAAACATAACACCTGCAACCTTCTGAGATGTGACACCGTAGAGTCATCTGGAAATTTTGCTACTTTTCGGACAAGCCCGCTAGCTCCACCTTGTGGGTAGTAAATGGAGGCAGCATGTTCCTCCAAAGCGTCAGAACATTTTTATCAAACAGCACGTCCGGTAATAACAGACTACAATAATTTCCAGCCATCGCTATGTGATCTCGCACATTATACATTCCAGTGCAGAGTATGGGCAAAACGCAGGGGTTTGATTGTACAGTATGTGGTAATAAGAGTAATTTAAATTCTAAACTTTTAGAATATTCGTTAGGAACATTAAGCCCCCTATAGCGTGACATAATCTGCACATTTGGCCCACAGAGTGCATGCACGCTTCGCACGCAGTTTTCTTAATAAACAGCAGTTTTCTCCCTCCAAAATAATTACCAAATTTGCTTTTATAATGCTTCAGCAACGTTTCCTGTGTGCTACAGAACCTGACATTTTAAATACAGATTTTTAGTTTCTCCAAAATTTCAAGTCATCTGGACTACAGCGACGTGTCCATCTCTTCATGGTTAACGACGTTTCGAACGAATTCCCTTCTTCAATCTCTTAGTAGTCCATACGAGGTCTGTCCCAAAAGTAATGAGGATGATTTAAATTTTTTTATTGAACATACACGCAATTACAGTTTATTTCCTTCAAAATAGGCTCCTTGTGATCGAATACAGCGATTCCAGCGTTGCTGCCACTCTTCATTGCAGTGCAGGAAGTATTCACTTGAGATGATGTTCAAAGCCCTCGTCGCAGCTGCCTGGACGTTTTCAACTGTCCCAAAATGATGTCCTTTGAGTAGGTTTTGAGCTTGGGGAAAAAAATAAATCGCACGGAGCCAAGTCAGGGCTGTACGGTGGGTGGGGAAGTGTTATGATATTATTTTGAGCCAAAAATTCCTACAGATCAGACAAATTCTTCGGGACCAGTTTCGCACAAATTTTTCTCATGTGCAGATCTTCCGTAATGATTCGGTGGACATCCGTTTTTGGTAGTCCTATGTCCTCTGCGATTAACCGCACATTCAAACGTCGGTCCCTATCCAGAACAGCCTTCACACGACCCACGTTGTTATCATTTCTTGAAGTTGAAGGACGCCCTGCGCACTGTTCGTCCTCATTGCTCTCCCTTCCGTCCTTGAACGCCATGTGCCACCTGAAGACTTGGGATGAAGAAAAAACAGCATCCCCATAAGCTGTCCTCAACAACTGCAACGTTTCGGAACCAGATTTTCCGAGTTTCGCACAGAACTTAATCGCGTAACATTGCTCCAGACTCCTCTGCATTTTCGCCTGTGACAAGACACAAAAATTAGTATGCATTTTGCTAATGTACCGACTGCTACAAAGGGGCGGACTCAACTGAGGAAGGTCAAACTTTATACCTGGGTTCCCTCTCCACCTGCCTCGACCCCTGCTTTCCTTTCCTGGCCCTTATGCGCTGCGCAAAAAAATCATTCTCATTACTTTTGGGACAGACCACGTACAATGGAGACTTTCTGATGCTTTCAGTTCCAAATATCAATACTATGGTAAACAATTAATAATTCAGAACAAGGATGAACAAAACTACAATAAAACAATAACGGACAAAATGTAAAGACAATAATTTAAAAATATGAAACTTGAAACAAGCATTAAGGGATGGACGGAGTTGATAAAAAATAAGTATAGAAATAAACGAGCAAAACTATAAGGAGTAAAATTAATAAGCAAACAAAGAAAACAAAAGTAGGGAAAAGTGTAGAGAATCAAGAAGTATGAACGAAAGAAGGACAACAGGAAAGGGTCACATTTCACAGACGCAAAACGGAAAGCTAAAATCGCCCATGCCCACGTCATGCAGTCAACTTCAGGCTCTGGACGCTTTATTCCTGGAAATTAGCCACAGTTCCTATTAAATACAAGGCTGGGTGCACCCTAAAGCCGAACTGGATACATTGGGGAAGAGGGAACTCGCTTTCACGTGCCAGGATTCGAATCCCAGAGCGTTCTGGCCGTTGCCTGGCCGCTATACCAACTACGCTATTTCGGCTCCGTTGCATAAAAGCTAACTATCCCTAAATCAGACAAGGACAGATGAATGCACAGACCACAAACAAAGAAAGTGGTCTCAGGTGCAGGATGAAAATGAAGACCAGAGGCAATAATTTAGCAACAGAAGTGGACGTTCTCCCGGCACATAGGCATCCCACTCTATGCTCTTTGTATTCGGTTCCGGACTCTCTCATTGTCTAAGCTCGCCGCTATTTTACCGCTGTATACCAATGTTTTGCTGTTGCGTCACCCGTACTCTAGCTGTTCTCAGTACATCCCCGACGCAAGGCACCAAAGCAAAGCAATACAACCACCACAACGCGAACAAGAACGTAGGTCCACTTCCACCAATTCTTATGTCAAGGGTGCATGTCTCGTTTTCGTAACTTATTTAACTGCAGTGATACGCATACATATATATATATATATATACATATGTACATACACACACATACATACATACATACATACATTACATACATACACACACACATACATACACACCGTACATATAAATGGAGACGCATTAACCTTAAGTGTAACTTATAAGTAACATTTTGTCTATAAAATATCTACCTCGACATAACCTGAATTTTCTCGTCCTAACCATGCTTCTCGTGTGTATCACAAACACTCCGTAATGAGAACTTCCTGTACTCTTAATAAGTCACAAAGGCTATTCTGCAAATAGTTTCCGAATTTCGTGAAGTACAATAAACCAGTAGCAAGCACCACGCGGAATATTTGGTAGAAAAAGTTGGAATTAGGCAGGGTTTGCTCCAAACACTTCTCTTTACTTCAAGTGTGTCTCATTTCACCAATTCTCCACGCTCATTCCATCATCCACACACGACGATATATAAACCTACCTATTAGAAGCGTCGTTAAATGAAACCCTCAATTTCCTACCGCCAGACCCCATACTGTGTGACAGTCTATGAATTATAAATGATAACCACACTGCGCCATTAACGCCTGCTGTAATAACAACAACACATTTTGCACACCTGTAACGGTGCAGTATATATGCTACTTACGCACACTCTAAACCATATGAACGGTCAAGTTGATAACCCGAAGATATTAAACATGTGTCAAGTACTTCGCAATAAAGTAGACATATATATATATATATATATATATATACACACACACACACACACACACACAGACAGCCACAGAGGTCGTTATAATGAGCGCGTTTCTTAATTCCTGTGCATTAAAGCTTTATGTTTTAGCTGATTACACTCACTGCCTTGGTGCGTTAGTGTACTCACTCCTCGAACTTCATTACATAGCTAACATGCTGCTGTTATAATGTGCTCTACCGATGTGGTCCACTGTCTTGCACTTGTACTAGTTTGTGTGTAGAATGCATTTCGACAATACCCTGCTTCGGATAAAATTATGTTATCGTAACTAACCAGGCAACAAAAAGCAACACACATATCAAATGTCAAAAAGGCATGTAAATAAATCTTAGTTATAAATAAGGAAACAACTGTAGAAAGATCAGCATACACAGTGTGTCAATAGTTATTTAGAATGTAGTTGGGAACACATTAACGGAGTAGGGGACAGTAACATTGAAAATGGAAAATTCTTTAAGAAGGGGTATTTTACAAGGTTGTAAAAACAATAGACCTATTATTTCACCATTGTACACATTTCAAAGTAAAAACTCCAATGGTTAGCACAACAAGTGTGTAGCTCCTGAAGACGGTCTAAGAGATAGAAACAGGTTGAACCATTTGAACAGGTCAGTGCATTACTATATTCGGTAGTGGCTAACAATTACACAGCCGACCCCAGTGGCCGCGCGGTCTAAGGCGTGAGTCTGAGGGCGCTAGCTTGCTGGGATTGTGGGTTCGAATCCCGCCTTGAGCATGTATGTTGGTCCCTTGTGAGTGTTGTGTGTTATCAGGTAAAGGTCTCTGCGTCGGGCTGATCAATCGTCCAGAGGAGTCCTACCTAGTGTGGTGTGTCTGAGTGTGATCATGAGTCCTCGAAAATGAGAAGGCCTTGGCCCACTAGGGCAGTTGCGCCATAGTAAAAAAAATATTCACAGACCTATCTGAGCGTAAACAATCAATACCTTCGAACCCGTACGAAGGGTAGATCAGGAAGAGCGTGGAAGCTAATGAAAGCAGCCGATCAAAAACACGACGGCTGGCTGGCTGGCCCTCTCCCAGACGTAAACTCGGCACAACAAGACAGTCACCAGTTTTGGACTTTGTGGAGGTGGTTCGTTGGTTCGGCTGCTAAGCAGTCTACATCCTCTGCAGAGAAGATTATCAGAAGCTTCATTGCAGCTTCAGACAAAAAACAGACCCAGAAAGCTTTCAAAGCACGGTCGACTCATCCGATGTAATGAAATAAATCTGCTCTGAATTCCAGGAGCACTGAGCAAGTTTTGGTTCTATTTGTGTCTCAAAGTCAATGTTATATAAAATTTTGGGTCATAAAAACCCTAGACTCGAACACAGTTATGACGTAATGAAAGGGGCTGAATACTTTGTGTCGTTATAAACGAGGAAAATAATTTTATGGCTAATAGGGAGGAATTAATTGGTTCTACACAATATCTGACGCCAACGAGGTGCACCAGAAGCCAATGTCTTTATAAAGACATATGTACACATATGTTTGTGTGTCCGTGTGTGTGAATGTCTTTACGAAATTACTGACGGGTCACTATTACCTCCTTCACTGGCCAATTCTGAATATACATATTACGTATTTAAATCCTGAATTATAACGTCGGATTAGACAAGTTCCCCACTTCACATGCATGTAGCATCTAATTGTGTTTACTAGTCAAGGATTATATCTTCACTTCATATGCGCATGTAACTCCATTAGACCTCCTTTGTTAATAGCCGACTCTCACTGCTCTTCTCAGGCATTTTATTCAGTCAATACTTCTCATTTTGCATTCTTAAGATGCGGTTTAATATTACTCCACCTACCTCTACTGTCTTGAAAGTTTCCTCTTTCTTTCAGTTTTCCAAACTGTAGTTCTGCATTCATCTCGTCTCCAAAGCAACCAATATACTGTGCCTATCCAGTTTCTCTCATTTAATCGCCCAACTAATATTTAGCGAAAAATGCATCTAAAAACCCTCTTCATTGTAAAATATCTTCAACTCCTTTAATTCCCTCTTCTAACATACAAACCTTCTCTTATTCATTTTGTTCTTATACGAACTCTGTTTATTTTTTGCTTAAGTATGAAGATCAACTTTCACACCCGCAAAGATACAGCGCCACCTGAATTACGAGTGTTACATCATATCGGACTAACCTCTACGATTTGCTATAACTTCTCTCCTAAGACGTCAAATTCGTATGTTTAACCTCTTTTCCGTTTAGAATGAGAGACACTCTGACCATAAATATCCACAGTTCATAAAACCTAAATTTTTCGCAACTGGCGGATTCTGAACTAAACTTGAGATTCAAAGCATTACAAAATATATACCTATCACCTTCCATTAATAAAAGACTTAAAAACGTCACATCACAGAAGATAATAATATTTCATAGTCACAAGTATGCCAATTTCAAGTCTTACACATACCAATATCGGTGCGATCGCTGAAGATGACGTATCTGAAACTGAAACTGCACTGCCTTCCACGCAATAAAATATTGTTCTACGCTATAAAAACAATGTGCATTTGTTTGTTGCGCATGATTCTCGAAGATACCAGCTATTAATGTTCTATAAAACATCAATTGGTTTTTAAAAAGGAAAACGCCTGTTAACGAGATCTTCGCTTTCCTGACGTTTCGGGACAACCATTCGGTCCCATCTTCAAGGGTCAATCAAACCAAGAAAAATGACCCTAGAAGATGGGACCGACTGGCTGTCACGAAATGTTGGTAACTAAATACCAATCTGCGCTGCGTAACACCAAAGGCCTATTTGCATATGATATTATTTGACTGGTAAAAACCTTAAGAACAATGCGAAAACATATTAGCGCAAATCAAGGAACACACTGTACATTATGCAGTTTCATGCGCTTTCGAAAAAGATGCATAAAAACCGTACTGCCCTATATGGTTAGCCACGAGCTTAGACAAAATTCTTTCTTCTAAAGGTAGAAATAAAAAGCTAGGGTAAATGTAATAAAACGTTGAATGAAGAAATAAATATCGCTTCGGCCACGAAGTAGGAAGTTTTAGTGGCTACAGTAAGATTCATTGTAGAAGAAAGGAGAAATGGGCAGCGGGTTACAGGTTTAGAGGACAGGTCACTGGTATCCCTGAACTGGCAGCCTCTCGAAGGACCAGTGTTCACGTGCACGGTACGTACAAGCGAATCTTCTGGGGAATCTAACGTAGTGCTGCTGACTGGGTCAAGGGGGCAAGAATCTCTTGAGAAAAGGGCGCAGGAGGCAGGGGAAGAGGGAACCAGATGCTCCAAATGGAATCACAAATCCAGCTCATTCTTTCCCCTTTACTTTTTCTTCAAATTCTACTTGTGGGATATAGAAGGAAGAACAGAAGTAGAGAGACGGTTATCGTAACATCCTGAGTATGACGTATGCAATGTAACCATTGATTTTACATTAAATGGGGCTGAAGAACATATATAGGTGTCTAGTCAGTTCGTAACAGATTCGAATAGACTCTTGAACAATGCGTGTGTCTATGTGCTTCAAAGATACAGCTACTGACATCGTAAATATTTCACCTTTTAACGTTACAAAAATCTGTGTACAAACACGAGATAACCAAACAAATTTGATGTTTGTGTAACCGTGCATCATTGATAAATTAATATAAACAGCCAACTAGGTGCAACAGTAATCATTTTATTAGCAATTTCAATCAGCTCAACATGTTTCGGGCGATAATTTCGCCCATCCTCAGGAGCACTAGACTGTGTTTACAGCTTGTGGTATACAGCACCGACAATGCTGCCTGCCGGCAGGCAGCATTGTC
>Ga0131853_10011782_pt1 | contig 16002 bp, 7 predicted proteins | sample TergutLab28metaG_FD_92764 | JGI IMG/M metagenome (GOLD analysis project Ga0131853, IMG submission 92764) | Labiotermes labralis P1 segment gut microbial communities from Petit-Saut dam, French Guiana - Lab288 P1 (version 2) (version 2) | ecosystem: Host-associated > Arthropoda: Insects >...
GTAAAGGTAAAGTGCACCCTTGTACAGGCACTGAGGCTCTGTACAGGCCGTACGGTCCATAGGGGGAGTAGAGGTATAGGTAAAGGTAAAGTGCACCGTTGTACAGGCACTGAGGCTCTGTACTGGGCGTGTGGCCCATAGGGCGAGTAGAGGTATAGCTCTACTCTTTCTTGACCACGGAACTAGAAGAGGGTGAGGGGTCAGCGTCACGCCCTAGCCGATCTTTACCCCCGGGAAAGACCCGGTACCCACTGTACAGGAGGCTGGGTGGGGCCCGGGACCGGTCTGGACAGGTGCGGAAAATCTCGCCCCCACCGGGATTCGATTCCCGGACCGTCCAGCCCGTAGCCAGTCGCTATACCGACTGAGCTACCCGGCCCGCCCACGAACCAATCCTATGTGTAAATCTTATCACAAACAGAGGATATAAAGTTCTTACGGCTAATGTCTACATTAATCTAGCTCCACCGGCACGGAAACTATGGGTAAACCTTCTCTTAACAAACTAAACGGCAGGGCTACTACTCGTAATATGCAAAACTTTTCCTCTTGTTCGCGTTAAAACTGAACACAAACATTGATCTCCCTTAACGATTTCCTTGTCCTTAGGGACCCTTGGAACAGCGGCATCTGAATGGATCAGGTCCACATCCCGGATGATGGATGATTGAAAGTAAAGTTTCACATCAATGGAATGAGCAATGGAAGGGGGCGAACGAAAAGCGTTCGACGATTTCTTACCGTGTTCGCCAACAGCCTTCAGTTTCTTAAGGCCTCTTGTAGCAATGCCTCTCTTAAAAATCTACTTGTGTACGTGTTTGTTTGTTTTCTCTCGCTAAGCGTTTTAAGTAAAACAACTGAATAAAGAAATTAACATTTATCTCAGTATTTAACCAACTTGATGCACAAAATGTGTTTGAAATAAGTTTTTATTTCATGCCTCTACATGTTTCGAGCACATGTGCTCATCATCAGGAGGTCAAAATTGTATACACAGCCTCTGGTATTATCACACCTATAGGTGGCTGTCTCGTGCATCAAGTTGGTTAAATACTTAGATAAATATACTGAGATGCACGGTCAGCAAAACGTCAAAAAAAATTAACAGTTTGCCTCTAGCAAAACAGAAAAGTAAATTATTTTGTAGAAACCATTTCACGAGGCGTCACATCATTTCTAACGTAAATTAATGCAACACACTATCCTTCTCTCCAATTCCCCAAATCATAGAACGGCAAAGCTCAGATCATTTCCATATATCTCTCCCTCCCTCCGTTATAGCAATGAAATTTGACGCCTTTTCTCTCCACCATTCACATTTTCCAAACCCTACTGCGCAAGCCTGGGGCCAGTATAAAATAGCATGACTATACACGGCTCCGAATCACCTAACAAACGATAGCCAGCATTCAATGGACGTTTTTGATTGCTTGTTGCAAGTTAGAAAGCCATGTTAATGACTGTAATAGGGTTCCTTTTATCTACTTGACAATTTTATGTAAGACAGAAGCCCTTTTCAACTTCAGTGTTGTCTTTCTTTGTACATTCTTGTAACAGCTTTGCCTGATGATGGATTTATTGGCCGAAATATGTAGCGAAATTTGTAAAACACAATTGTTTTCATAAGAGTTGTAGTTTTATTTGACTGGATTCTTTATTTAATAATTGGATTTAAGGTAACAAAACTGGAGGTCATCTCCAAAAAAACAAAAAACAGCGCCTGTCATTTCCTCTATAACCATAAGACATCCACTATGATACTAAGCCCGATCGTAAGCAACACATTTAGACAGGTTTTTATTTCTTTGGGAGTTCACAGACATGAAATTTACGAACTGTGATTGTCCAGCTACTCTCAGAACTACAAACGCTTTTTAATGAGAGCTGATGTGATCTAATGGCGTAAGTCAAGATCTCTGCTTATGCGTACCGTATGTAATGACGTTATGGTGAGACTTAACTGCATTTATAGCTAGTTAACTGTACAAAAGCAAAGAATTCGATGGTTCTCTGTCTTAGCAGTCAGCATTGTACAATCACTTTTCCATTCTCACCAAAACAATAGTTACAGTAGTTGTGTAATAACAATAATATTCATCCACGTACATTTTTTCACCATCTGTCCTTATCTTTGCTCACTTTCTTGACATTTCCTTCATCACCTTCCTCACATTCGCTTTCCTTCTTTGCTCCTTTCACATTTACCGTAATTCTGTACTGGTTACTACTTCTACCAGTGGGGGTAACGCGATAACGTGGTGGGTTGAGGCACTGCGCCACAAGTCGGAAGGTCGCAGCTTCGATTCCCGATGGTATCATTGGAATTTTTCATTGACATAATCTTTCCGACCGCACTATGGCCCTGGGGTTGACTCAACCTCTAAAAGAAGTGAGTACCAGGAACATTTCGTGGGGGAGGGGGAAAGGCGGTCGGTGTGTAGGACTCACAATCTTATCACCTTCATGTGCCGATTATCTGAAATCTTGTAGCCTCAACCTCCTGGGACCCACAGGGTCTGTCCAGGCCTGCACAGGTATCGCTTTACCTTTAACTTCACCGATGCTGTTGCTGCGCCTACTGCTAACCTGCAATGTGACAATACATCAGAAGGTTTAATGCTGCTAGCTAGGGTTCGAAATGGAAAACTTGAACAAAAACAAAGATAAGGAAAAATCCTTCATAAAATATTAATTTAAAGCGGTTGCCTTTCAATTTGTTGAATCTACCAGAACGAAGTTCAGACGTTTTCCGGTCCAAAACGAACACTGCAGTTGGTGCTAAAGCAGGCCATTGGACATTATTTCCCCCTAACATTTACCTAATTTATAAACTAAAGTGTGGACCGGGTAGCTCAGTCGGTATAGGGACTGACTACGGGCCGAACGGTCCGAGATCGAATCCCGGTGGGGACGAGATTTTCCGCCCGTCCAGACCGGCCCTGAAGCCCACCCACCCTCCTGTAAAATGGGTACCGGGTCTTCCCCGGGGGTAGAGGCGCCCGGGTGTGGGGCTGACCCCCCCACCCCATCTAGAGTGCCGAGGTCCTAGAAAGAGTAGAGTTATACCTCTACTCACTCTAAGGACCTTCGTGGCCTATAAAAAGGGTGAGAACCTACCTATAGACTAAAGTACATTTTGCGACAGTTAAAATGATTCAGAATATACGGCGTCAAGTGACAGGACAATGAATGAATAACAAAATAGAAAACCGGTTGCATCCTACTTTACTATACCGAGTGGCGTATAAGTCCCTTGACACTAGACGCAACGTATGAGTTGAACGTGTCAAGGGACTTTTGCGCCACTTGGTATTATCCCGCAAATTTTCCAGAAGGCACGGGGGAAAATCAAGAAACTTCCCAGTATGGGTTTCAGATCAGCGAAACGAAACTTGCTAACCAATCGATGGAAGAGTTCATTCGAAAACCTCTACAAGCAGACGGTATAAAGAAAGATCAGTAATAGGTGTGTGTGTGGGCTCTTTAGTAAAGAAGTGCCTAAAATACATTAAAGTTTAATTCTGTAACGGATTAGACTTTATTTTTAACCTGTTTTCTAAAAGCAGAGGTTCATATCAAGCGGCCAGAGCTCTTTTTCTGGTCGAAATCCTTCAGTAAGTTCAATTACGAGGGACATCACACAAGGCGATGACGCAAAACGTAATAGGAACTTTCGATGTGACAGAATTATAACAGACGTTACGCGTACGGCTGTCACAGTAAGGTGAAAGGGCAAGAATACGGGTGAAATGGGTGAGCCAGGTTAAAAGGTTTCTTTTGTATTGCAACTACATTTTCGATAGACAGAAGATTATGCCCCGCTACAAAGTGTATATTATGTTATTTTACAACACTTCATCTGAAGACGCAGAAGGCAGCTAATTCCTTATAGTTAACAGGTTGGGCACTGTGTTGTATCCGTTGCGGACCCGATGAGGAACGTATCTTAGATGTTATTCCCAGGGAGGACGGAGCTCGTAACTCTGGTTAAGACGGGGAATCGGGCAGGCCGCACACTCTCAATAATCCCCAAGTAGAATATATTGGAGTTTTATTGTGCAAGAGTAACTGCATTTACAACTGAAATGTATCAGTGACAATTCTCGCCAGTGGACTCTTCATTTCTGTTTGTACTCACTCACTGTCCAGCTTCGGACTCTGCTGCTCAGACACAGATCGAGCTACGCAGCAGACTGCTGCAGCAGAACAAAGCAACTATTGTTACATGTGTTGCTCCACACACTGCTCGCGCGATACACTTAGCGAGTCCAGTTATAAACAAAATAAATGGAAAGAAATTATATTCCTCCTATGCGTGGTCTTAAGAGAGGCGAGAACTAAGCATGAGTAAATTTAGCTTATGACTAACATACAGTATATGTAAGAACGCTGAAAGAAAACCACAATAAAAAAAATCAATGTGTGTCAACTACACAACAACTGGAAGATGGTGCAATGGGGATTTAATTTCGGACAGGGACAAGTGTCCGTTGTATTCACCACTGCGCGCTAATCGGCTCTGGAACACAACCAACTTCTATTCCTTTTACCCAATGAGTATCGGCTGCTGCATCATGCCAAGCACTGATTTCAGTTCAGCACAGAACATTAAGCAAGTGTGGAGCTACACCTCCAGATATTCAAGTCTTACAGTGGTCTATTGTGACAATCCTTTAATTTTATCCACAGATGTAGTTACAAACGTGTGACAAGGACAGTATTTTTCTTCTCGCCAGGACCGTATACAGCGCAGAGCCCAGAGCGACTCCTATCCGAAGAATACCGTGGGTTCCTTTCCCAGGTTAAAACTCACCGGACATTCAAATCCATCACTTGCCTTCATTTAGTGTCCGGTTAAGCACATTAGCTTACTTTAACTCCTCAAACACGAAAAGCGTCTTTTAATTTATCAAATGCAATCGTAATAACGCAGGCGACGGATAGATAACAAGCCACAACTGCAAAGTAACTCCCCATTTTTACCGCAGATTAAACAAATTATTTATAAATGCATTGGCAGGGGTGCATAAATCGCGGGAGCCTGGTCACCGTGGTGACTGAATTTTGGTACGGTGGTGCCTAATATTTGTGAGCCTTCGGTATGAAACTTGCTTTATGTCACCGTTTGTGGTTCCTGTAATTTTGAGGGGGCTCATAGGTTTTTGAAAGATTTGTGAAGTGCTGTGCTTAAATTTAATAAGTTCCTGTCCATATTCTCTGATGACAAGGTTAGCTTCAGCAAATGATGAAAATAAAATCGGAGGTGGAGTCAGGGTCCTCAGAGGGGTCGCAGTACCAGAGTCTATGTCTTTCTCACAGTGTGGTCTTTTGGGTCATTACACCGTGTAGAGGGTATCAGGATACAGGAGATGAATGCTCTCGTCTAACAGACCGCGCCTCATAGGCCACAGTCCAAATCTTCACCGCCGCCAGCACCCTCAAGTCCCACAACTCTTCTTTCTGTTGCAGTGCTGTCAGTACGGGTGATGTAAGTTGCTGACGACAATGCTGAACGGATCTTCCTACGACGTGTTCAACACGTCCGTAGATAACATGATGCCCGAGGGGGCAGGTCGCTATTCCATCCCTCAGATGGTGCTGATAGCAATCGTAGCCGGCACTCTCAGCCTGGTCACAGTGTTGGGCAACTCCATGGTGATGATCTCGTTCAAAATCGACAAGCAACTGCAGACCATCAGCAACTACTTCCTGTTCAGCCTCGCAGTGGCGGATTTCGCGATCGGCCTTATCTCCATGCCACTGTTCACAGTGTACACCCTGTTCGGTTACTGGCCTCTGGGACCACACATCTGTGATACGTGGCTCGCTCTCGACTATCTGGCCAGCAACGCCTCGGTGTTGAACTTGCTTATCATCAGCTTCGACCGGTACTTTTCGGTCACCAGACCCCTCACTTACCGGGCGAAGAGAACCACCAACAGAGCTGCCATCATGATTGGTAAGTGTCTAAAGCTGCGTTCCTATGACTGGTCTGCTTGACAAATTTGCCAATAATTGTGCATTGTGGTAGCAACCCAGCCACGTGTTATTTAGACTTCTGGTTTATTTAACAAGTATTCATAACCGGTCACACTTGTCAATTATTCGCATGTTCACTGAAATCGCATTCTCACGACACTACTCTCACTATTCGCCGGTCCCAGTGGCCGCGCAGTCTAAGGGTACGGAGCCAGAACCGACACAACTTAGCAAACCAACATTTGTCTGGGTATACATCTCAGACACGTGTGGCTAAACTTAATCAGACATGCGTATCCATACTTATAGCTACATTGCAACGACACTCGAATCCTATGCGCACTGCACCAGGTGTCTGACCAGACTGTCGGCTCGAAACAAAATCACTTTGTTGGTGCCAGACATTCGAGGGAGATAACATTCCGGTCGTATCGGTTACAGTGTAGCCGCTGACATAAACAGTAATGTCGAACCACAATCAAACAAAAACTCTCACCACTCAACGAACCGAATGATGCTCATTGTCCACACACAAGTCACTTGTCCTTTTGTCGAGTACAGTAGAACTCAATTTATCCGGATTAATTGAAACTGCGAGCCTTCCGGATAAGCAGAAAATCTGGATAATTGGATTTTTTTTCGATAATAGGTTACATTGGCAGTTTGAAGCGGAAAGAATTTCCAGAAACGGCTATTTTACAGCACATGTTTACATACATGCAAAAAAAACATTAATACATAATTCCTTATAAGTATTTGACAACTGAGGGACAAATTTAAGCAATAAAAAATGTAGTACAGTTACAGTAAGGAAATTTTATGTTTGTATGTCCTGCATCATTAATACACTAATATAAACAGCGAACTAGGTGCAACAATAAAAACATTTTGTTTATAAGTACAATCAGCTCAACATGTTTCGGGCGATAATTACGCCCATCCTCAGGAGCACTAGGCTGTGTTTACAGCTTGTGGTATAATGCACCGACGATGTTGCCTGCGGGCAGTTCTTTACTGCTACAAACGTATTTTGTAATAATAATAATAATAATAATAATATAAGCAGCCAACTCGATGCAACAATAACAAACTTTATTGATAATTACAATCAGTTCAACATGTTTCGGCCGATAATTTCGCCCATCCTCAGGAGCGCTAGTCTGTGTTTACAGCTTGTGATATAATGCACCGAAGATGCTGCCTGCTGGTGACCAGCAGACAGCATCGTCGGTGCATTATATCACAAGCTGTAAACACAGACTAGCGCTCCTGAGGATGGGCGTAATTATCTCCCGAAACATATTGAGCTGATTGTAATTATCAAAAAAAAATTTATTGTTGCACCTAGTTGGCTGTTTATATTAGAGTAAGGAAATGTTTGACTTAGAGGTTTACTTGATGAAGTCAAGGATAGTCAAAGAACATGTTCTCTTTTAGGCGCCGTCACTCCGAAAATCTTAAAGAATTTTTTTTTCACATAAATCTTGCACGGTTGAACAGCACGATTTTACACACGCACAGCTCACCACTTAACGTCTACACAACCACCGTCCCGACTGAACTGTAGCTGTCAGAGGCCACGTGAGTCATGCGCAAAACAAAAGCTTTGGGGCGGAGTGGGCTGGAATTCGAGTGATGACCGACAAATTTCTCCGCTGTCAACGACTTTTGAAATTCCTATTCTTATTTGGGAACCCCTTCGGCTGCATCTAAACCTTTCGACCACGCCTGATTAGAAGTTCTAGAAGCTATAACACTGTCCTGTACTTGATCTGATAACCGGTAATTTCAAGGCAAGTTAGTGTTTTAGAATTCTCAACATATTTACCCGAACGACCAAACAGATCCGGATAATTGACTGTCTGGATAACCAGCGTCCGGATAAGTGGTGTTCTAGTGTATAAAAGAGTCTTAGGAAACCAACAACAGGCCTCGACAGGATGAGTAAACAAACAACCGTGATCCGTTTGAATTGTAAACTATGTACTGGCAGTCAGTGGGAAAATGACGAGTCGCCAATATTTAGGGAAGGGCGCCGTTCCCACAACGTAGCTAGTATTTACATGTGACAAGTGTCTGTCAAATATATCAATCACGGGATTGTGGCTTAAGATACCATGCATGGCATGTTTCATAAGGAAGCTGAGTTTGTTGAAATGTTACGGGCAAACACAGCACCGGTCTTACAGACCCTCTCTTAAATTTGTGAACCCACACATATAGCAGCTTGCAAAACGTCTTGTTCTCTCTAAATCTTGAGTTAGAAACAACGGTTGACTAGTGCCAGATGCTGTAGATACATTTATTTGTGCTCTTGATGGTGGAGAAAACACCCGAAACATGTAGAGCAGTTTACAGATAAAATAAACTGTGTGTAGTTTCATCTTGTTGGACATTTATTGACATAGAAACTCCTCTTCCGCTTACAGCATGCACAATATCCTCCTAAGTCTCATATTTCAGGAACTTCTCTTCTACCTCAAGCTTCGGGCATGCTCTGTTCCGAGAGAAACAATCACATATTATTCCGTTTTGCTTGTCTACTTATGTTTCGACTTGCAGAAATCCAGTCTCTACCCAAAGCTTCCAAAATGCCCTATCCTACTTCAAACTTGCAGAATGCCCTGTCACATATTCCCGGTGCATTTTGCAGGATGCGCGTGGGGCATCTCCTTGCTGCTGTGGCCGCCGTGGATCTACTCATGGCCGTACATCGAGGGACAACGGACGGTTCCGGACCACGAGTGCTACATCCAGTTCATAGAGACGAACCACTACATCACATTCGGTACGGCCATCGCCGCGTTCTACGTTCCCGTCACGGTCATGTGTATCCTGTACTGGCGCATTTGGAGAGAGACGGAGAAGCGGCAAAAGGACCTTCCGAATCTGCAGGCCGGCAAGAAGGACAGCAGCAAGAGGTCCAATTCCAGGTAGTCAGTACCCTTCCGGACAACAACACTCTTTGTCGGAGGAGTCGAAATGGTGACTAGGCTAGGAGCTTGACTACCGAGGATCCGCATTTCCTTTACCGATAAAAACACAAAATTTATCTCTTCTCCGAAGCTTTCAGACTGGGTATGGGGAACCCCCAACCTCCTTTTTGAGGGTACCGCTGCTTCGGACTAAATCCGGTGCCGAAGATAAAAACATGCTTGGATATACCTCCACTCCCCCAGATACCTTCACGGAGTAGAGCTTAATTAAACAAAGGGACGCATTTTCCGTGGGGCACGCGGTGGTGCAGTTGGTTAAGGCATTGCGCTACAAGCAGGAAGGTCGTGGGTTCTATTCCCGTTGGTGTCATTGGAATTTTTCATTGACATAAAAGTTCCTGTCGCACTAAGGTCCTGGGGTCGACTCAGCTTCTAGCGGAAAAGAGTCCCAGGTATATTTCCAGGAGTGTAAAAGTAGCCAGTGCGTAGGGCTGACAATCTGTCGAATGTCATGAAATCTGGGAGCCTCAAACTCCTGGTACACACAGGGAATCTTCAGGCCTGTACCGTGCTCACTGCCTGTTTCATAATACGGTCCGCGAGTGAAAGTATAGTAATGCATCTGAGAATTCTGACTAGCAGAAGACCGGGTGGTGTGGGTATAAAACACAAGGATTTTGAGTTCGAGTCAAAGTCAGATATGTGTGTGTGAAATTTTATAACTTTAGACTCAAACCTCCAACTTTATAAAAAAAAAAAATCTTAGGAAATCCTAAAGTATATAAATATCAGACCACCCTCTCTCTCCCTCTCAATATTTTAGGCTCATATTAAGCATCAGGACCCTATGCTGACCATCACTGTCATGTTCGTTCCTATTACTGCGGGCGACAGAATCAGCGCTTTGGATTTCACTACGTAAAAATGGATCATACGCCCCTGCCTTGCGTGGATAGGGCCATAAAGGTTAAACACATATATCTGGAAGCAATATTAAAACAATAAAAGAAAATGTTCATTATTTAATATTGCCCTTTATTCTTGCCTTTCACCTTTATATTTCCGTATTCGGAAAAAGGGCAAATCGCTCTTGAACAGCCCCCGCGTCTGAGGCTCGACGCGTCGTGTGGCCAAAACCGGTACTGGCAATTCGTCGGTATTAAATCTGTCGACGGCGCAGCACAGTCTTCAGCAGTTTAACCACTCCGCACATTAACCCCCCGTGGTTTATGTAATAACATTTTTTTAAAAGTTTACTTCCTACCTTACAGAAAACATACTGTCTCCACCACAAAAACCAACCAGTTAATTATACTTATTAAAAGAGCGCATGATAGGTTTTTCATATTTTTTTTACCACATAAATGAAATAATTTGCTTTTGACTGCATAAAGACACTAATACAATTCAGTTACCCTCACATATATGGGCCGGGATAGCTTAGTCCGTATAGCTACTCGTTACGGGCTAGACGGTCCGGGGATCGAATCCCGGTGGGAGCACGATTTTCTACAACAGTCCAGATCAGCCCTGGGGCCCACTCAGTCTCCTATACAATGGGTACCGGGTCTTTGCCGCGGGTAAATCGGCTGTGACGTGGCGTTGACCACGCACCCGCTTCTAGAGCCGAGGTTAAAGGAAGAGTAGAGTTATACCCTTACTCCCCCTGTGGGTCTTCGTGGCCTGTTCTAGGGTGAACTTTACCTTTACCTGTAACTTTAACCTCCATTTATTTATTTATTTATTTTATTATTTATTTATTTATTTTATTGTTTATTTATTTTATTATTTATTTATTTATTTCACTTTATTTTTTATTTATTTACTTATTTTATTTATTTATTTATTTATTTATTTACATATACATATACGGCCTCACAGCCTGATTATGGCTTAAATTTCAACCGAAATATTCAGTGCATATCATAGTGTTGTATTTTAATAAATGTAGGATCCAATGATCTAATTTGTATTTCATTCTTTATTTCGTTTCGCGATTCAGTTCCAATTATCCTATTCTCTCCCCCCCCCCACCCCTTCTCTGTCCTTCCTCTCCTTCCATACAAACTGCTTCAATTATGATAAAAATAAACGTGCCATACGAGTTCCGAAATAAATGTAAAGTACGTGGCTTACAGTTTCACTAATTTAACCAAACGAGTCACATTAACGGAGGAGAATAAAAAAGGTCAAATTGTTCACGCCGTTAATTAACCAGCCACCACGCTAACGTGGGGGGAAAGCGGAGGAGTGTCTCCACGCGTTGTTAACTTCGGCACTAGATCAAAGTTAGTGATTAGCTTCACGACCAGACCGCTTTAACTCCCCCAGTACTGAATGGATATGAGATTGGTTTGGCTCCAGAGCTGATCTGTTTCCTCGCACCTAGTGTGTATGAACATTACTCCTACTACTGTACAACTGATTGAGTAGTTAGCGCTCTTGCTGTGCATTGTTTGGTCCCGGGATCAAAATTTGGCCTGAACACTGGCTAATTTGACATAAGCTTGTCGTGTTTTCCCTCAGTACCTTCACTAAACTGCCAGAATATATAAAGTTGGGCTTCACTCACAAGCATGGTCTTTACAAATCACTGTTAATCCTAACATTCAAAGCTATACATTCTGACCTACTGAAACCACAGTTAAAAAACAGTAAATAAGTTATGATTCTTATTCCTCCTCATTTGAGGGAGGAAGCTCTAAATCCCACTATGTGGAAAACTCGCTTTGGAAGAGGCTTTGGACCTGTCGTAAGACGGACTGCTAAATGAAATGATTGCACCTTAAGCAGCAATTACTGAAAAGCCTCTCTTTGTCGTCGCACCGTGCATTCTGTAGTTTATTTAATTAATACGCCAACAAATGCACATATATTCATTTAATGATTTAAAATTCACATTAAAACACTTAAACGTTCCTACATGTTTCGATCATACGATCATCCTCAGGGAGCGTACATTTTTCCGTGCTAAAGTTATAGTTTAAAAGCACTCAGTGATTTGCATCGTTAGGTTGAGTTGGTGCTGTGGCAGCATGCGTCGTGCGACGTATAGCGCTAGACTATACGTCGCACGACGCACACCCATAGCCAGGCTCATTCCGAACAGTATACAACTCACACAATACACAAGACATGCTGCCACAGCACCAACTCAACGTAACGATGTAAATCACTGAGTGCTTTTAAACTATAAGTTTAGCAAGGAACAATGTATGCTCCCTGAGGATGATCGTATGATCGAAACATGTAGGAGCATTTCAAGTGTTTTAATGTGAATTTTAGATCATTAAATGAATATATGTGCATTTGTTGGTGTATTAATTGAATATACTGAAAAGCCTATTTCACGTAATCTGTTGGGAATTAAGTAAATCTCACAGTATGCGTTATTGACTGAATAAAACTGAGATGGGAATACAGAAGTACTCGGAGAAAAACCTGCCCAGTACCACTTTGTCCACCACAAACAACACGTGGAGCGGCCGGGAATAGAACCCGGGCCTCCGCGATGACAGTCCAGGGATTTAACGCCTGAGCCATCGCACGGCCTTCCACGTTGTAAGAAAATTCTTTGGCAAAAATAACTTGGACATTCCTGTCATATTTGATACACAGAACAAGCTGAGGAAATGCAGACAGTCTGAAATCAGGTATCTGCCGATTTCCCCACAAATAAGAACATTACCTCTTTATTACGTCAATGCGTTTGCGGTCTCCTGTCACAGCACAAGCAGCATGCAGCACTCACTCAACCTCCCCAAGAACTTCCTTCCCTCGTGACACCCCCTTCAATTATGTCGTCCGCAAAACGATGTGAGTAATCGACGTTTCGTGGACGCGTCGCTAATTGAAGACATCGGTATTTGTGTGAATATAGTGGACACCGTGCCGATCTCAGAGGCCGCGCGGTATAAGATGAAGGTCTGCAGCCGCTCGCTTGCTTGGATTGCGGTTTCGAATCCCACCGGGAGCATTGATATCTATCTCATGTGAGTGTTGTGTATTGTCACGTAGAGGTCTCTGCGTCGGGCTGATCACTCGTACAGAGGAGTCCTACCGAGTGTGGTTTGTCTGAGTGTGATCGTGAAGCATCGATAATGAGGAGGCCCTGGCCGACTGGGGGCTGTGGAGCAATGGAAAAAAGAAATGTATATCGCATTAAGACTGTTCTGTGACTTTGCAGGCTGTCACTTATGAAGCTGTATTAACCACTCCCCGGTTACCGATTATGTCAAAGGGCCTGTCGTAATTGGACTGCTCAGTCAGAAAGGTCGAAATTATATTGTGAGCCACTGGAAGGATTTCCATGAGAGTTGACGGCTTGAAATTGTCGGTACGTTTTTATTGTGGTTAATAATAAGGAACACAAAAACGAAGGCCTATAGGCGATTTTGAGTGCATTTCGTGTGCATCTCGCTCAGTATTCATTACTGCAAAAACTAGTTTGAAAAAAAAACTTGTACAGGAAATTAAAACACACACTTTTATGTCCAAGATTCGATTTACGTGTTTCCGATGTAATTTAAAAAAGGGGGGAGACCGAATGAGAGGGAATTTTTACGCTTTGCCTACATTTCCTTAAACTTTCATGGTCAGAAAAATTAGACACCGACTTCTCGAAGGCAGTACGCAGGTCCCTACACAATTATGCTGTGCATACCTTTCCGTGAAATGTCATGGTCAGAAAAATTAGTCACCGACATTTCGAAGGCACTAGGAAGGTGCCTACACAGTTACGATTCCGGATTGTGGTTCTGTGCAGCGGGACGTCGTGTAGTATTGAGGAACCTGCTGTTTCGGAGGAAACTGCTGTCTCCATCTTCATATAAAAAACGCAGTTATCTTCAACCTCCCCGCTTTGAGACATCAAACCTCACATTTCCTAATGTGTTCAATTAGATGTAAAAGTGGGAGAGCACTAGTCCCTTTGTACTATAGTCTGATCTAGTCCTGCTGTGCTAAGACCCAAGTACAGATGAGTATAGAGCTGGATGGGAAAGTTAAAATTGGCTGCTGAACACAGTAACTTACCACTTTGTCCACAACTAACCCCACAATAAATCGAACCCGGGCCTTCTCGTTGATAACATGGCGGCTAACCGTTTCAGGTATGACAGCGCTTAAGAAATGTTGCGAGTGGTACTCATGACATCTGAAAGGACATGAGTAGTCCGTTTGGCCAATGCATTTTGAGACTTTTTGTTGTCTGATAAATCACAGAGTGTGTGTTCTGTGCTTTTTCACAGTGACGAGGCGATGGACCTGGAAGACTGGAAGCGATCACGGAGTGAGTCCAGCACAGCTGCTGACGACCTAGAGTCAACCTACATGCAACACAAGGTTTGTACCAGCACATGGCAGCAGCGTTCTTTGGCCCAGAACTATTTATACCAAGTGATTAACACCTTCATCTGTTGCGACAGTAATTCAGATTACATCACGACCACTTCCTTCCGTATTTTTCTTCTCACTATTCCCTATATGGCACAGTGGTTAAGGTTCTGTGCTACAAATCGGAAGGTCGCTGGTTCGATCCCAGATGGTGTCATTGCAATTTTTCATTGACATAATCCTTCCGATTGCACTGTGGCCCTGGGGTCGACTCAGCCTTTAACAGAAATGAGTACCAGGAGCATTTTCTGGGGGTAAAAAGCGGCCGGTGCGTAAGGCTGACAACCTTACCACTATCCTCTGCCGCTGTCATGAAATCTGGGAACCTTAACTTCCTGGAACCCTCCGGGCCACCCAAGGCCTGTAACGGGACTGCTTTAACTTTTTTACTATTCCCTACATGAGACTTAAAGAGTTCTTAAATGCGTGACGACAAAGGTTGACTTAGGGGTAAAAATTTAACGTGTATGAGGAACGTGCTGCCTTCGTCCTTCGGAATAGAACATACAGCCACCAGAAAAAGCATTTTATAATCTTACACTGCGAAACGTTTCTCTTTCCCACCCCCTACCCTGTCTATTTTTTGTGCGCCCCCTCTTGGTACCACCAACTCCCATTCGCTCGCTCTTCGAAACGTTTCACTTAACCCCAGCCCCTATATGTAATTCGCATTTTACCCAAGAGGCTTACTCTGTTACTCTTAAGATAGAAGCAGCACATTCCTCCGAAAAGTCGGTAGATTTCTACCCAAATTCACGGCGTCATATTTCAGAAGACGGGTTTTCCCATTATTCACAATTGTCCTGCATTAAACCCTACACAAACTGAATTCAACAACAAATTCGGTAAAGAGCAAGGAACAAGCAACTAATGTCACGGGTTGCAGTTTGTCCACCGCCGCTCTACGTGCAGGACGTGCTCCTCGATTACGCCTGCATTTACTTCAGCAGACACACTCCGTACTGTCACGTTTTGTCGGCAGAGTCACTGGAAGAGGCGGGGTCTGAATCCAGGAAGGAGCAAGAAGTCTTTCTATTCTCCAAAACGTCTAAACCAGCTCTGAGGTCCATTCTGTCTCCTATTTGATACGTAACGGGGGACCTTTCCCTAGGATTAAGACTGGCGGGGCGTGAAGCTTAACAGTCATCCTTTCGTTTCCAAAGTTCATGAAGGCTGTATCGGCCTCAATCACGAAAATCGAGACTCTACTGTATATCTCTGTTATGGTAATACTTGAAGTTTTTATAGAGGTGAAGGCAAGCACTGTGTTCTTGTGGCTGACACCGTACGAAGGTGTAGATAAACACTGTGTTCTTGTGGCTGACACCGTACGAAGATGAAGACAAATATTGTGTTCTTGTGGCTGACACCGTACGAAGGTGAAGACAAACACTGTGTTCTTGTGGCTGACACCGTACGAAGGTGAAGACAAACACTGTGTTCTTGAGGCTGACACCATAGGAAGATGAAGACAAATATTGTATTCTTGCGGCTGACACCGTACGAAGATGAAGACAAATATTGTGTTCTTGTGGCTGACACCGTACGAAGGTGAAGACAAATATTGTGCTCTTGAGGCTGACACCGTAGGAAGATGAAGACAAATATTGTATTCTTGTGGTTGACACCGTACGCAGGTAAAGACAAACACTGTGTTCTTGTGGCTGACACCGTACGACGGTGAAGACAAACA
>Ga0131853_10011783_pt1 | contig 16002 bp, 8 predicted proteins | sample TergutLab28metaG_FD_92764 | JGI IMG/M metagenome (GOLD analysis project Ga0131853, IMG submission 92764) | Labiotermes labralis P1 segment gut microbial communities from Petit-Saut dam, French Guiana - Lab288 P1 (version 2) (version 2) | ecosystem: Host-associated > Arthropoda: Insects >...
AAAAAAAAAAAAAAAAAAAAAAAGTAGGGGAAGTAAAATTTGAAAAAAAAAGAAAAAAAAAAAAAAAAAAGAAAAAAAGTGGCTTTTTTTTTTTTTTTTTTTTAATTTTAAAGGCCAAACTGGTTGCTGTTGCGATAACGCCCTCGACTTGCATTCCGGCGATGTTTGATTCGAATCTGTACTGGGACACCGGCCCTCGTGACTGAGGTTGGCCGTGGATTACCTCCAGGAAAACAGTTGGAGTGTACGTCGAACAAATCTCAAGCGCTTGTATCGTATAATTCCTTCTAATCCATCAAATATTAATCGTTGTTACATTCGACGACGGTATATTGCTTGAGATAATAGTATCGTCGTAAAACAAACCATAAAAATAAATTGAATAGAGCAGTAGACGTATACAATAATCAGTCCATCGTATAACGCGAGTTTGCGCAGCGCAAATGTGACTACACGGTAGGAATTAAGTAAATACTGTATATGGGGCGCAAAATCTGCCAAATGTTGAAATAACCTGTAAATTCACGCGGATAAACGCGGGCGCTTATTCTTTCAGCCGCCAGGGAAGCTGACAGCATCAGCTACACGAGCACTGTGTAAATGTGTCATGTACAAAAATGCATTTTACACGATGGGATTCCATTATCGTCCATTTTAACGATTTTGTTTTTTCCCACATAAGAAGTTTGTTGAACAGGGTTTTGCCCAACACTGCGTGATCAATCTCTACTAAAGTCCGCGATGAACGAGGATTCTATATGTATATATGCTTGAAGTACAGTATTGTGTGTGTGTGTGTGTATATATATATATATATATATATATATATATATATAAACTAATGGACTTCAAGGAGTTGAATGTCATGTCCAATTCAGAATTGACCACCACAGGTCTGTAAAATGCATAGCAGGATTTGAACCATGATCCTTGAAGTTGTAGTGGTGTGTGTGTGTGTGTGGTCAGCAGGAGCCCAAGTAAGTCATCAACGACTTCTGGCAGACCATTCAGAGGAGCAGACATCGCATGCATAAGAATACGTTACGTTTCAGGATGGCCTTACTCTAATTTACCCTCCCCATTTAAGACAATGGGGTGGATTGGGGTGTGGTTGGGGTGAGCGGTTTACATGGACATAGCCATCTGTGAATGAGGACGTGAAATGGGCCATTACATTCCGAAGAATGGAGAAGAGGCATCCGTCCTTCTGAGCATTTCCCTGACTTTGGTTTCGAAACGAGGGAGAGTCTTTTCCTTCGTCCCTTTTCTCACCCATTTTCGCGAAGTAATTAGCTTCCTCATTTCAGATTTTGGGAAACTAAAGGTAGAAGAGTTCGTTAGGGGTATCTTGAATACAAATTACCGGCTTCCCCTTTGACATTTTTATAGCTATTATTAGGAATTGACGTTATACGCCCTTTCTGCCTCATGTTGAAAGTAAAATTTACCTCAAGCCATTTTGGCACATTAAACTGAACCATGCTGATGATGAATTGTATTGCCATGTGGCTACCCTGTATGTTGTGATATGCTTGAGCCAAGTCTCCGCGTTACTGCTGACACGATTCTCATAAGAATACCACACTGACAAATGGCCTTCTTGATTTTAGAGGCCCATTAGTAGCTCGCAGTATATTGTCTTAAGCTTTAACAATGTTCAAAATTAACAGCTTACCCTGTTCTTGGTATTGCTTCTGTGTAGTAGTAGTTGTAGTAGTAGTAGGAAATTATCCTTGCGAGATTTCAGGCTTCCGCTGCCGTATAATTGAGCCCTTCGCTCTTCCAGGAAGTTATGCAGTGTATGTTGCTAGTAGCTTACCGACGTTTCAGGACAGCCTGTCAGTCCCAACCACTGCACCGTTCGGATCTACCTGCTATCCGGCATTATGTGAGATGTTTCCAAATGTAGCTGTCTTTGGTAGTGAATCTGTTGAATGTTTTCCTGATATTGTTTCCAAACTTAGCTTTAAAACTTTTGTTACTATTCCGGTGGCTGCAATTATGACTGGTTTGATCATACATTTCATGCACAAAATGCGTTGTATCTCTGTACAGAAAATGTATTTTAATTTCTTTTCTCTTTTTTGCCTCACATCCATGTCCGCTGGTACTGTCACAACTATCAGGTTGTTGTTGTTGTTGTTATTATTATTATTATTATTGCTGCTGCTGCTTTTATTTCAGTGCAGTGATTAATACGACTTACCAATTAACACCTAGTCGTCACGATGTTAGCCACTTCGCCATTAAATACATGTACTTAAGTCTGTAACACCAGTCAACCAATCGTAATTTTTGTACTTCTTGCATGAAACTTGGTTTTCTCTATGGATTGTGACACCTGAATCGAAATCTGCCGCTGGGAAAACTATAAACGGACTACTGAAAAAGTTTCTTGGTTTGAAATAAATTTTTCATTTTAGTGTTCTCGTCTTAAAGAGAAAAAATGGGAGACTTACAGAAATTTGGGTTCATTTGGATATAATACTTATGTATGACAATCAAATATTATCAGTGCTTTCCCCCTTTACTGTGCTAAATTTGAATAAACAAAAGTTTCCTACCGAAATCACAATTTAGTCGAATTGTTGTACACTTGGTGTCTTCTTGTATGCAGTTGAATGTTGTCTTTTAAATTGCCATAATTAGTCGGCAAGTATTGTAGGACTGCATTTCCCTGGTGAAATCTCTTACCGTGCTCCTCACTAATGTCTCCAAATCAGTTAAAAAAAATCCAGATGACTGTAAACGAAGTGCATTTTGAGTGACGTGTTGCATCCCATATTTCTGAAGGTTTGAATTATTTTTCCAACGGGTGTCCTGTAGTTGGGTGCCTTATGTTTGCCAAGAAAGTTGTCAAACTACTTTAAACCCCTCCAAAGCAGCTTTTTCAGTTCCCTTGAACACTGCATCGAACTGCTTGTCCTTCAGAAAATCCTTAATTTGGGGGCCAAGGTTGATTCCTTTTTTTATTTTGGATTCACTTATTGATTGATTGATTGATTGATTGATATTTCTGCGTGATATATTGGAACCCCTTTCCATCATGAATCATAGTTTTGACAGAATTCTTCTTCATACGAAGCTTGAAACGTAATGGAGGTAAAAATATTTTCTTTAGATCTACTAGTGGTTCGTTTCTGACGTTCTTTCGTCCACCTTGAAGGTGCCCATGTTTGGGCCATTCTTTTGCAGAATAATGTTGATCTTTTGCGGGACTGTCCAATTCACATAAAGAGCAACAGAACTTCGTAGAACCAAGCTGCATGCCCCGCTTGCATTCCAACGGTTTACATTCTATTGAATGCAACTGAGGAGAAGTTTCATGTTCTCATATGCTTCTTTCATTTGAGTTGCATGAAAAACAGGGACTGATGGAAATTCATTTCATATATGGAGGAGTAAAACTTTCTGTCTTGCCTTAGATACATCAGTGAACAATCACCATTCTTCACTCCTCTGATTGTGTCCCAATGATCCCGTTAAGCCATGAGCATCAGTACAGTAGGACATATTTCCAGTTGGAGAAAGAAAGGTAGGAGATCTGTTCATGCTGCTTTAAACAGAATTCTTAACATTTTTTTTCAAAAGGTTCCATTCATGAATTCTCGAACCAAAAACATCTGCTTCAATCTTGGATAAATTCAAATCACATCTATGGTTTAATTTAGGTTGTGTTATCAAATGAGGGCACAAGTCTGGTGGCATGTATGCTTCATCTTCATGGCTTTTGTCCCCTTTCTATTTCATCACTTTATCACACTGGAGATTTCCTAAGTCTTGCCTTTTAGGAACAGGTGATCGCTCCCCTTGAGTTACTATCCCCATACCGAGAGTAGATTTGTATAACAAAGAGAGTGTTTGGTTTTTATATCTGTGGTCAGAAACATGAGTTACGCAAAAATATAAATCAGATATGTGGTCCTCAGGTCCCTCCACATCGTTTGTCCAGCAAATGGCATAGCACGTCTTGTTCTATTTAACCAAGAATTAAGATGCGCAGGACATTTTCAGCAACTCGCATGAGGAGTTCATTGTTTGCCTTAGACGCTGAGTGGACACCACGAGAAATCCTAGTCAGAATAGTAAGCCTACCGACTGAGATTCGAATTCATGACCTCGAGAATACAAAACAAGCCCATTAATCTGTCATTGACCCTCACAAGTCTTTCGCATTGTACTGAAGATTCACCTGGAGGAGAACACGTGATGATGCGTGCTGTTATGTTGTGTGGTGGTTTTCGGGTGGTTTAACAGACTGACAGCCACCTCGTTTTCATTGAAACCTGTAACTAATTATCGCAGTTGCAGATATTGTATTAAAATTGCCATTTGTATGGAAATAAATTTTATTTTTTATCCTTTCTGCATTATATCTCGCAGCTGCAATAGGTTGTCAAGTACATATGATGTGACTGTCAGGAGTGGTTAGGTACTCTGGTTTTCCTTCAATACGCATAAATCTTTCGCCTTTTACTAAAGATTTCCGTGGAGGGGAACAATGATGAGTCGTTAAATAATTTTTTGTAGTGCCTGGCGGAAGCTAGGCCAATAATTGTTTTCATGTTTCTTTCTCGTTTATTAGTAAAGACTGCCACTGGTCCGGAGGGTCTCTGGATTTACGTGTCTTGTTTTTATTTTCAATATACGCACGTATCTCAACCTCGTCTATCTGTTTTTTATGTGATCTTCCTCATTTTGTTTTTTTCAACGTACTCTTTTTTGTTTGGCGTTCTTTGGCTTTTCAGTCTTGCAACGTGACCATCCAATCAGGATTTTATGAATTTTAAAATACCTTCTCCCTGGAATGTGTCCTGTATCTCCTTGTTCGTTTTTAATCTCCATTGTTTTACGGGTCCGTATATAGATAGTCCTTTCAAATACTGAGTACGTTCGTTGCTGTGGTCATTATCTGTCCTTAGGGTGATTATGGGTCGTATTATTCAACTTTTATATAGTTTTTAATTTACTGTTTCGGTACATGTACTAATATCTAGATACAGTACAGTAAATCCTGACACACTTGATTTTCTTGATGACCATTTCTTTCACCTCGCTTTCTGTATGTCTCACGTTATGCTAAATCCATTCTTATCGTGGTCATGTCAAAACGTTGGAGTGAAAAATTCCATTGTCATACGTATTACATTCCGCTGACAGTTTGCTAGTAATTTACGTTTAAAAGTAGGAGCAGTATTAGGTATAGCGCCTGGGCTACGGGATGGATGGTCCTGGAGGTTCGAATCCCGGTATATGCAAGGGGCTTTCCTCTAAAAACGTCCAGACCGGTTCTGAGGCCCATCCAGCCTCCTGTTTGGGTACCCGAGGTAAAGCAGCCGCAGTGTAAAGTTAACTACTCATTTCCTTCTAGTGCGGATGTTAATTATGAGTGGCACTGTACCTGTACCGTGTTTACATCGAAATGTATGTTTCAAATACAACAGTAATTTAATCAGCTTATTCTAAATTAATATCAGTGATCATTTTGAAGATGCCCTTTTTTCACAAAGGGTGTGTTCTGCTTTTGAAAATTTAGATGGTTACAACACAGACTTCTGCTGGGTGCAGTAAAGGGCTTCGCTTGTGTATGATGTGTAGTGTGGGTTAGTGGTTCTCACCGAGTTAGCGGACTAATGGTTATGTAAGAAACAGTCAACACAAAAAAAGTTGTCTGCTATTTCTTACGTAACCACTGGGTAATACATCGGCGCCCTCTTTGAAGGGTCATGCATACAGTCAGCTAGGACAAATTGCACGAACGAGTTAAATGAACTGGTTATGAAGAGGATTCTTTTACTGTCGTTATCAGAACTTGCCATGGCGTACAGTGAGATTACGATACGCCTTATCGTGTTCATTTACCAGCACTGATATCACTATTCATGGTGCTGCCGCGTATTATAATAATCGATGCTCGCTAAACTGAATTTTGCATCTGGTATATATTATGTTCATCTTGCCTTGGAATAAATATTTTATTGTCCAACTTATGCACAATTATATAATACGTAGATACAATTAAAATTATAAAATATTTACAAGTACTCCAACATGTTTCGGATCACAGAGGATCCATCATCAAGGAGCCTTGTACAGTACTTGGCTAAAATGACAAGAATGGTTCTATCGTGCCGTTGAAATAGACGTGGTCGGTGTTATGGCAGCATATTGTAACCCGATGTGTGTGTGTGTAGTTCACTGTCTAGAAAGGTGCCTTTCTAGTCAGTGAACTACACACACACATCAGGTTACAATATGCTGCCATAACACCGACCACGTCTATTTCAACGGCACGATAGAACCATTCTTGTAATTCTAGCCAAGTACTGTACAAGGCTCTGTGACCCGAAACATGTTGGAGTACTTGTAAATATTTTATAATTTTAGTCGTATCAATGTGTTATATAATCGTGCATAAGTTGGACAATAAAATATTTATAAGTTGATGATGCACGGTGCAAATATGAAGCTTGCCTTGGAATTTTATCAGTCGTCCTGCTGAGGAGGGCCCTTTGAGGGCTGAAACATGTCGTAGTAACACAGTGCTAATAAAGGGTTATGAATATTATAAGTGGGCATAATCGGTCTTCGTATGAAGTAAGATCACAACAATTGGCGTAGCTTTCGCCAGGCTGTACAAAAAAAATTATTTAATGACTCATGGCGTCTGACCGATGAACATTCCCTTGAACATGCCTTCTCTTGTGCCTGAGTAATTATGAACGCTCTTTCAGTAAGTTATCGCAAGATGCGCCGTGCCATGCATCAACTTCGCCGTATGAAGGTTAATGAAAAACGCTTCTTAATTACGATAAATTGCTTTAGTTTGAAAATATCAATTTCTTATAAACAAAACAATTGTACTTTCATACGTTTGATGTTATTATGCCGTTTTACATTTCTTTGACTAGTTTAACTAATATTACTACGTTATGTATGCATATATGTTGGGGGCACGCGGTGGCGCAGTTGGTTGAGGCACTGCGCTTCAAGTCGGGAGGTCGCGGGTTTGATTCCCGGTGGTGTCATTGGAATTTTTCATTGACATAATCCTTCCGGCAGGTTGACTCAGCCTGTAACAGGAATGAGTACCAGGAATATTTCCTAGGGGTAAAGGCGCCCGTTGCGTAGAGCTGACAACCTTACCACCTTCATGTGCCGATTGTCTTGAAATCTGGGTGCCTCAGCATCTTGTAAACCACAGGCCTGTAATGGAATTGCTTTATCTTATGTATGGTAGATCGCAAAATATTTTTTGTCTTTAGATAGATCACTGAGTCCAAAAGTCTGGCCACCTGTGTCGTACATCCTTATGGTTCGTCTTGAGATCCGACATAAAATTCTATGTGAGGCTGGTGTCACATGAGCATTTCCTTTCCGGCCATGTACCGCACCATAAAACCGGTCTTGTGGTGTTATCCTGGTTTGTGCTTTTAGCTAAAGGTCTCTGGTTTATTTCACAAGCCTGCTTTAGGATGGAAGTTTAGCGGCGCAATTATGAACTATTTTGTTGTTGACTGTACGTCTCTTTTTTTTTTTTTATTCATTTTAACTTTTCACTTAAAAAGCCTTCAAAATTTGACGGTGCCTATTTTGAGCTATTCCTATAAATACATGTGCCGGGAACTCAGTGACAGGTGCTGCAGCATCTCGATGGCGGCGCTCTGGGGCACTACCGTTATGTTCGTATTGTGGAGAGGTGAATGGTGTTCTCGGAGTCATTGTGCCATCTATACTTTTGAGGCTGCTTCTGTTGGAGTTACAGTATTTGCCTCTGTATAATATAGAGAATGTTGATCCATTCATTGCCTAGTCTGTCTTACGACAGGTCCATAGTCTCTGCCAAAGCGAGTTCTCCACAGAGTGCGATCTAGTACTTCCTCTTCCAGTTTACAGTATCCTTTCATTTCCTTAAGGTCATCCAATAACTGCTTATGCCTTCTTCATCGTCTTCCCGTCATTTCTACAGGATATTGAGTATACAGATTTACAATTGACTCATTGGTGGGCTGTATTCCGTGAGAAGTCTATGGGAAGGTCTAATTCTTGCAAAGATTATCTGCTTTTATGGAACCAAATGTGTCACAGCCAGTATCGCATAATCCAACCCGTAAATCCTGTTCTGACTCATTGCAGTCCAGTTCAAATTGTCACAAAGTCTGTACCTAACATTAATTTGAAGTGTGTACGCATATTTGAGTACTTCCGATACAATAGGAAGGTAATACGTAGAGCTGTCTTCCCTACAGGCCTGGACAGGCCCATAGGGTTCCAGGAGTTTGAGGCCCTCTGAATTTCTAGACAGTCGTCACGTGATAGTGATAAGGTTGTGAGCCCTACGCACTGGCTGCCTTTACCCCAGGAGATACCCCTGGTATTCATTTCTGTTAGAGGCTGAGTAAACCCTAGGGCCATAGTGCGGCCGGAAGGATTATATCAATGGAATAAACCCAGTGACCCCATCTAGAAAAAGCCCGCGACCTTCCGGCTTCCCACGCCGTATGCGTTTTATATCAAATTGTCCTTGATGACAATGAAGAGTTCTTAGCTCGACAGCTAACCCCTTAACTGCAGGATTACTCTTGGACGCTGTTTGCAACTTCTTATTCGGCATATTCGGAAACGTAGTGTGGACGAATATCTACGAGCTGGACGGTACAGGTTCCGATCTCGGCAGTAGCAAGAGATTTATCTCTGCTTCAAATTTCTGACCAGCCCTGGGACCCACCCAGCCTCCTATTCGGTGGGTATCGGACGTTTTCTTTCCAGGCCTACAATGACCGGGGAGTGAGGCTGGCCACTCACCTCCGTCTGGTGCCAAGGTTAAGAATGAGTGAAGCTGTACATCCATACCCCCTGTATACCTTCATGGCGTCTATATAGACGGCTTTACTGTTCTTTTAATCTTCTGGAAAGGCACTGAAGAAACAGTGGTCCGTCGGTTATTCCGTACCCCGGTAATCTGGATCGCCGGGTAGTCCGGATAATTTTGGGCCATGTTTAGCCATCTCTTCCCCTCCCCACGGTGATCCGATCATCGTCTGGATCACCGGTGGGAAACCTCAGATATCCTTACTCCGAGATTGGTGGCGTAACGTTTTCTTGTTTTAGCCGGAGACGTTCATTGTACAGAATTTCAGCCACGGCTATCACCGCACGCCATCGTTAGAATTCTCCAGAGTAAAATTAAGTGCTGACGAACTTGATACGCATTCGTGGAAGGCAGATTTAGAATTCCAGCTTGAAAACGGACTATGTTATTCTTAGTTATTCCAGTGAAATACTTGTATACTGTCATCAGTATCCGTCTGTCGTGGTGAGTGCATAAATTTCTCGCGCCACGTCTCCATGGCGACTACAGTTTTACGGTGGCGACTAATTTGTGGGTCATCATTATTCTAATTGATTCATGTCACCTTCTGCCCCCTAGAATTTCGAGATGGGTTCTAGATTTTTGGAAAATTTGTACATCCCTCGTGTGTGTGAATCTGAATTGAAGAGGAAGGAGAGTATTTTCTGTGTTCCTTTGCTGAATTTAAATTTAACATAATGTAATAACGAATAAACGGAGAGGGTTTGATGTGTAAACGAAAATTGGAATCGAATAAGACCTGAAACGAAAACAATCTGTTGCTCTTTTTTTGTGTGCAGAACATTATCCATTTTTATGCTTCCTGGAATTTATGTGAGGAGCAACGAAAATCGATCGCCTACAAAGTGTTGTTACAATAACATAAATTCTCGTCCATCGACAAGAATAAAACGCAAACTATGATAGAAGAATTGTAGGAAGAAAAAACTAAGATATGAATCTGGCAGTATGGGCTCTAGCGCCACTGCTCAATATACATGTAACACATGTCGCCCTACTGCTCAATATACATGTAACACATGTCGCCCTACTGCTCAATACACATGTAACACAAGTCTCACTACTGTTCAGTATAGACTACGTGTAACAAATGTCTCACTACTGCTCAATATACACGCAGTAAAGGTCTGATTACTGCTCAATATACGTGTAAGAAATATCTAATTACTGCTGAATATACGTGCAACAAATGTCTCACTGCTGCTCAATTTACATGCAACAAATGTCTCACTACTGTTCAGTATACATGTAACAAATGTCTCACTACTTCTTAAGATAGACTACATGTAACAAATGTCTCATTACTGCTTATACATGCAAGAAATGTCTCACTGCTGCTCAGTACACATGTAACAAATGTCTCACCACTGCTCAAGATAGATTACATGTAGCAAATGTCTCACTACTGCTTAATATACATGTGACACATGTCTCACTACTGCTCAATACACATGTAACAAATTTCTCATTTCTGCGCAATAAACATGTAGCACACGTCTCACTTCTGCTCAAGGAATTCTGTTGCACACGGAAGAGCTTTCGTCTCTTCGTGCGGTGGTTCCTGTTGCGTTCTGCAGACCGCTAACTCACTACCTTCGAAACCCATTTCATTAAGTTTATTCCCGCATCTAAGCTGTTAAATTTCCTAAGCAGCTGGTACAGTGTCGTTAAATTGTCCACATATCAATGATCAGTACAGAATTACTCGGACCACATTCCTGTAAACTAGTGTAAGGTGTAGTCTTGTCCTCAGGCTGTTTGTACACAGTACCATAATAAGCCTAGTGGAGTCACTGGTATAGAATTTAACGAGTTCATGTGAAAGAGCAGTAGCAGTCAACAAATTGTCATCTGAAGCACGTAGTACTGAACACCTTGCATGGAATGTCCGGCCCTTACATAAGCGTGTTTAGGTGATAATGGCGTATTAATAAAGCTATTGGTACTGCTTTAGCAGCAGATGAGAGTTACTGGGAAGACACTCAATATACCAACTGATGGGAGGTTCGTATATGCAGATTGACTGTTTAAGGTCTTCTTGCGTGATTTCAGGCTTTCAACGGGATTTTAATGAGATCTGTTCTCTTTTGTGATGTTGCGCAGCGCATATTGGTTGTTGGTTACCGACGTTTCGGGATAACCTAGCGGTCCCACTGCTTGGTCCTCGAAGATGGGACCCGTAGGTTATCCCGAAGCGTCGGTAACTGGACTTCTTTTCCCTTGAAGATGGGACCTATAGGTTTTCCCGAAATGCCGATAACTACAAATCTTCGCTGCGTAACATCCCAGAAGAGCATGGATCTCATCTTAAGGTTCCCTTGTTTGCGTTAAATGATTCATTCGGTAGTTATGATGTTGCTTGTTCGGATCCCTGGATTACCAGTGGTTCTTTTAGAGGTTATCCTCGTCACAATTTGAACCCCATGAGATCTTCTTTAGCCTTAACTATTATATTGCCAAAATTAATTGGAACGGTTGTAGAGGCGTTAATGCGTGAGATCCCGTCATTGATCACATCTGGTCTATCCGAATATATTATATTATTGCCAAGTACAACACCGTATACAGCGAAGGTAAAACAAGATAAAGTGTCCCTTTTCACACTCTGAATGCGTAGAGGGGAGAAGAGATATAGCTCCACTTATTCTTGGTTTCGGCGCCAGGCGGAGGTCAGTGTCATCCTCATCCGGGCTCGCTTTGCTCCCAGGAAATTAACTCGCACCCTTTGAACACGAGGCTGGGTAGACTCCAGAGCCTGTCTGCACGATTTGAATACGAGAAAAAAAAAGTTTTCCTGCTGGGATTCGAACCCCGGATCGTCCAGCCCTGTCACTGTACGGAAACCATACCAGCGGTGGCCAATATGTAGAAGTTTAAATCCTGAACAATTAATATTTAAGACATTTAATTCAAACTAATATCTATAAAGCCAGCATTAGTTGATCGTCGTAACCTCACTCTAAGACGGTTGAAGCTAAATGGGCAGAATCTTGTATCCCTACAGGCAGACTAACTTCTGGAATCGCCATACCAGGTTTCCTGTCGACTAAGATCGCTCTTACACTGCGCCTGCCATGGTGTGTGTGTGTGTGTGTGTTGTGTGCGTGCGCTGACGTTCGGCTTGGCCCCGAACGTCGGGTTCTGCTGTTTAGCTAGCCACTACTCTTCCGTTTTCTGAAGGCCCTGTTTTCGAACCCAGAGACCAGCTACTGTAACTGACAATTTTCATGGTCTTCCTTCCCATAGGAAAATAGCGGGGTAATACATTAATTAAGCCACGACTGCTTCCGTTCTGTCCTGTCCAGTATATTGTTATGTAATCTTAATATGGAACATCACCGTTGCTGTATCAGATCTAAATGTAAATTTATTCAGTTATCAGTCACACACACAAGCTACATGTAAACGAATTCTGGCGAATAGATTTGGTCGTAAGATTGAGCCATCCTCAGGTCGTTACACAAGAACAGAAGAAATAGGAACTTCTAATGATATACAGAGTTTCTATTTGTTAGGCGCGTCCACAAAATTACGAAAAGCGACTATAACCTTCGTCATATCTGTCCGTCTTTTTGTCCGCATGGAACAGCTCGGCCTCCACTGGACGGATTTTAATTAAATTTTATATATGAGTCTGTTTCGAAATTCCGTTGAGAACTTTCCAGTTTCATTAAAATCGGACAAGAATAACGAGTACTTTACAAGATCAATATACGTGATTGATCATACCTCGTTCATTGCTTCTTAGAACGAGAAATGTTTCAAACAGAATTTGTAGAGAAATTCAACACACGCTTTATATTCGGTAACTTTTTCGAAAATAGTGACGTTTATGAGATAATGTGGAAAAATATAATAGAGCCACAGAGGCTACAGATGACAAAATGGCGCATGCGTTTTGCATGCTGGAAACATAAGGCTACAAACGCATACTCAGAATATATAATACTTATCGCTTTTCCACTGTAACAATGGTTGCACGAACGCGCCTCAGTGTTACGCTATACGTAAATTGCCTGTCTTGTTATGTTACTGTGTGGCAGTCTGATGAAGGTTCGATCTTAGAGCCGAATCTAGTTGCCAGAATACTTTTAAAAGTAGCTTATGTGTGACTTATAGCTTAATAAAGATTTTTTTTATTTTATGTAATTTGCATACCATTCGACAGTATTCTAGGCTGTTTGCATTGTCGTTAAATATACTGTAAGCAGTTGAAGAATAAAAGACCAACTTGATGTCACTTGCTATTTTATTTCACTTCTTATGTGCTCAACATGTCTCGGACATTAATATATCCACCATCAGGAGCTTGCGACTATTCTGTTGAATTACCACATTGGTCGTGTTGTTCTTGGTTCGATGTGTGTTGGGGTTTCGGTGTGGTTGGGTTGGAGTGGTGTCCGTGTTGCAGGCTGAAGCAGTGCACACCGAATCTCCAACACACACCGAACCAAGAACAAGCCGACCAATGTGGTAATTCAACAGAATAGTCGCAAGCTCCTGATGGTGGATATATTAATGTCCGAGACATGTTGAGCACATAAGAAGTGAAATAAAATAGCTAGTGACATCAAGTTGGTCTTTTATTCTTCAGCTATTACAATGATGCACGCTCCAATAAACATAAGATACTGTAAGCAATTTAATTGGTTTGCCTCGTTTTCTCCCGCCTGAAGTCGAAGTGTGGCCTTAAAATAACACACGATTTCTTCCTTCGTAATTCTGTCAAATGCGTAACCATTTTAGCCGCCTTCTGAAACCTCCTGACAAGTGTGCAGAACGTAGCGCGTGTGTAGAGCAGTGCGTTGTTACAGAGATCAAACTCTGTTCTGTGATTCGACGCATCCTGCAGACTTCGGAGGGACGACAGCAGCCTATTTTCGCACAAAGCGTATAAATATCTGGTGGAATTAAACAGGGTTGCGCCATGATGCCTCTCGGTCGATTATTTTAGATCGCTGCTCTTAGCACCCCTCCCCCCTTAGGCAGACGGAGCTGCTTGCAAGTCCAGCACAAGTGTAACCAGCCACTGTGTAATAGACACGCGATTCTGTATAGTCTGGTCTCCTGGCTTCGTTATAGAATAAAGCATTAATAAAAGTCGAAATCTGGGCCACCCAAGACCCTGACTGATGCCGTTCTGAGACAAATGTCTGAATAACTTTAAATCCAATTCCGGGACACTTGGAGAAACAACAGTCTAGTAAATAAAACCGACTTGGTGCACAACTTTTTCTTAGTATATTTATGTTTATAAATCTCTACATGTTTCGGGCAGCTATGGGCTCATCATCAGGAGATACAACTGTGTTTATGCGACACTTGATGCTTGTTATTCTATGTGGATGACTGTCTCCGGTTTTATTTACAAGATTATACAGAGATACACGGTCAGTAAAACGTAAAATTAAACAAAAGTCTATATTGTAAGCCTTTATTCGAGCCCGGTACTTCCTGATGTAGATTTTAAAAACTAAACACTTTCAAAAAACCAATAAGACGGCATTTCAGTGAACATAGTTGATTAAAAGATAAGGCGAATTTGTCCTGTATTAAAAATGTCACGTCGGTGGAAATGCCCTGTTGTTATTTCTATTTAAGTTTGCATAACGGGATGGCCCAAATAGATATCAAATTCGTATAGCATAATGCAGTAGTTCGAACAGTTACAAGTATGTAAACGTATTTGTAGACATGCTTGCAACTCTTCAGTTGCGTTTTTAATTTCAGACAACAATTCATAGAAATTGCACTCCAATTTAAACGTTCCCATGTCATTGAATGAATAAATGTGTCTTCCTAAAATTACATAAATAACTGTAGCAATGCGGGACTTTTGTTTGGAATAGACAATATGTCTTCTTATTCTTATTCTTATTCTCCTTCCTGGATGGCACTACAGTCCAATGCGGACTTTCGCCTCCTTAATGGACTTCTCCTAGTCGGCTCTGTTTTTTGACCTCTTTCCAGTTTTTTAATTTTGCATTTGTTAATGTCTGTAAAGACGGTACGTTTTGTCTGTTTGTCCGCAAGGCTGCGCATATCCATCGTTATTTCTTTGCCTGAAGGCGGTCTAGCATATCAAGCGATGTCTGTGCGGCGCCTCTGTGGTCAATAATAGACATGTACGACATTCCATTCTTCAGTTTCAGTAGCCTTAATTTAATAATAACTTAAAATAATTAATTTCCTGCTTCTTTGCAGAGGGCTTACTTGGGTGTGTCAGTGAAGACCCTGAAGCACAAATAGGTGCTACAGGAAACTGCTCCCCGCATGCGCTATGCATTTCATGACCACATTACAGCGTTAGCGCAGTCCGACTTTTGTAATGGCGTTTAAAACTTTATGTTTTGATTTACCTTACGACATGTTTTCTACAGAATTCACGGCAAAGGACACATAAACGCCCATACCAGCTTTGGGTCCCACCCAGTTGCATTTTCTATGGGTATCGGTTTTTTCCCCGGCAGTAAAGCTCAAGGCTGACCATTCACCACCAACTTTGTGCCGAGGTTAAGAATGAGTGGAGCTATACCTCTACTCCCCCAGTGTGCCTTTGGCGTGTACAGGGACAACTTTACCGATATAGAACACCTTCAGACACAAGGGAGTGCATCACTATAATTGATTTGCGTTGATTGTCAGGTTATTAATGGAGACTTTAGAAATGCAGACGTTATGTAGAGTCAAATACATTGGTTACAGTTGAACGGTAAATGTGCGGCGTGCAGATGGAAGGAAGCAGTCGTGGTCTGTCTCGAGGTGTTATCCCAGCACTGGCTGAGTAAAACCACTAGGAATATCTGTAGGGATTTCTGGCCCCCCGAAACGATAAAACAAGCCCTTGTCTCCCGAAAATGACGTAGAAATTAGTAATTCTGTTCGTGGCCTTCATTAACCTTCATGTGAATGTTGATGTTACAGAAGCAAAACCATATACCAGGGGTGGCCAGCTAGACAGGCTTCGAGAGCCGCATTTCAGAGGCAGTGTAGACAATATCCATGTCTATATTCATCAAATCGAACGTGCGGTAGAAGCAATGTTCACTGCCTGAGAGAAAATAGTTTCCCCCCTTATTCGTGGCGTCTTGTTAGTATTGTTTACACCGTGCATATCACCCCCCCCCCCC
>Ga0131853_10011784_pt1 | contig 16002 bp, 15 predicted proteins | sample TergutLab28metaG_FD_92764 | JGI IMG/M metagenome (GOLD analysis project Ga0131853, IMG submission 92764) | Labiotermes labralis P1 segment gut microbial communities from Petit-Saut dam, French Guiana - Lab288 P1 (version 2) (version 2) | ecosystem: Host-associated > Arthropoda: Insects >...
GTAATTGCCTGACGTATCCACCAGGTTGCATAAGTGCTGAATTTGAAGCCTTTTCTGTAGTCAAATTTTTCGACAGCTTTAATCAGCCCTAAGTTGCCTTCTTGAATCAAGTCCAAAAAGAGCATCCCGCGCCCGACATATCTTTTTGCTATACTGACAACCAAGCGAAGATTTGCTTCCGCCAAACGTTTTTTGGCATCTTCATCTCCCGCTTCCATGCGGTTAGCGAGCTCAATTTCTTCCGTTGCGGTTAAAAGAGGCACTTTGCCGATTTCTTTCAAGTACATGCGGACATGATCGTCAATATTTATGCTACTTTCAATGTTTAACAAATCAATGTCTTTCTCGCTTTGCTCTGCATCCGAAGCTTCAGCTCCGGGTTCAGGAGCATCTGGAATTTCACTTGGCTGAGGTTCCGAAGGCTCGGTACGTTTTACATTATGATGAGACGCTATTTCAAGCGACTGTTCATCAAAATACTCGTAAATTTTCTCAATTTGCTCCGGGTCAAGCTCTAAATCGCTAAGCGAGTCCATTATCGCTCCATACTCAAGAACATTGTTGTTGCTTTTACCAATCTCAACAAGTACTTGAAGTCGTGACATTAACTCGTTCATTGTGTTATCATTTGTGGATTTCAATAAAACCCATCCTTTCGCATGAGACAGCCTTTATAAAAAATTTTACAAAGTCCGCCTATAACATTCCTATTTTAACCATCTGATATTTTAATATTCAAAACAGACAAGGATTTTTGCATATTTGCCTTGATTTCAAGGGATTTTAAGTCTTTTTCATCAACTTTGTACTGTTTTATATGATACTCCTTGATTTTTTTAACTAATTGGTTAATTTCTTTTTCAGTTGCAGATAAATACTCGTCATCATTTAATACAAATATGTCTGCAATCTCCTTTTGCCATTCAAGCGTTTCAAATCTACTTGAAAGTTCAGCAGGGTATATTTGCTTATTATCAAAATCCGGCTTGATAATTTCTACAAATATATCCCGGTATATCTCTATATGTATTTCTTCAGGCGACAAATGCCGCACGACTGCCTCTCGAATTTTCGGCTCGTACGCTATTAAGCGCAAAAGCCTTTTGCATGACTCAGCATCAGCTTTGCTTAATTTTGGCGCAGTCACAGGTTGTTTCACCAACCTTTTCTTCGGCGGAGCATCCAAAGATTTACCCGCTTTTGCAAGCTCACTTTTGATTGCTGGTTCCGATATTCCCGTCAAGCTTACAATTTGCCGCAAATAAACATCCTGCTCAATTAAATTATCTATATCAGACAGAATCTTTACGGCATCCTTCGTGAACATAACCGATTCATCCGGCTTATCAATATCATATTTTTTAAGCAAGCACTCAATTTTAAACGCCATGCTGCTTTTTGCATTTTTAAACTGCTCTTTAAGCTTATCTGCTCCGAATTTCTTAATGTAGTCATCAGGGTCTTTAGCATCATCTGTCGAAAACACTTTCACTCTTATCCCATTTTTTTCGATAATCGGCATTGCTTTAAGCGCAGCTAAAACGCCCGCCTGATCGCCGTCAAAAGCCAAAACGACACTGTCACAGTATTTTTTCAAAACGCGTGCATGACTTTGATTGAAAGAAGTGCCGAGTGACGCAACGACATTTTCAAATCCTCCCTCAAAAAGTGCGATAACGTCCATATACCCTTCGACAAGCACAAGTTCCCTGCTTCGGGTCTTCCTTGCGATGTTTATTCCGTATAAATTCTTACTTTTATCAAAAACGGGCGTTTCTTTTGAGTTAAGATATTTCGGCTCTCCCGCTCCGGTTACTCGCCCGCCAAAGCCTGTTATGTTACTACGATCGTCAATAATCGGAAACATGAGCCGATTAAAAAATCTGTCAAAATATTTGTCTTCGCTTTTCGATTTCACGATCAACCCAAGCGTGAGAAGATCGTTAGCTTCATAGCCTAAATCAGTTAAATATGTATATAACGCACTTTTATTCCCAGAATATCCTAGCCCATATTTGGCGATTGATTTGTTGGAAATTTTGCGACTTTCTAAGTATTTTCTAGCATCTATGCCCTCGTCGCTCATTAATGTCTCATAAAAAAATCTTGCCGCTAATCTGTTAATCTCGAAATATCGTTCCTTGCTTAGGTTTTCCATTTTACTTTGCAAGCTGCCGTTTAACTTTGGCAGGTTGTAGTTTATTCGCCCGGCAAGTGTTGTCAAGGCTTCTTTGAACTCAACGTTGTCCATTTTCATAACAAAGCTGTAAACGTTGCCGCCTTCCCCGCAGCCGAAGCATTTATACATTTGCTTGTCGGAACTTACAGAAAATGAAGGTGTTTTTTCATTATGAAAAGGGCAAAGCCCTAAAAAGTTCCCGCCCCGCTGTTTAAGAGCTATGTTATAAGATGAAACGACATCAACTATGTCGTTTAAATACCTTACTTCTTCAATTACATCGTCGGAATAGAACAATCTTTCCCTCCGGGCCACATGGACAAGCAGTTCAAAATCCATTGGCTCGGGTTTGAACTACTAGCCTCACATTTTTATAGTAATGTCCTACAAGTTTAATTCGACATATTGACTGAAAATCCTTTTTTGTTTTGAATATTTTTTTGTAATAAAAACTAGTCGGGAAAAATTCTCAGCTAAATAAAATAAAAATATATTGCAACAGTATCGTTTCTGTGATATACTGTAAATGCAACTAATAACCAATAAGTAATTATTTCAATTCAAGACAAAATCAAGGGGGATAATTTATGTCAAATGACAAGTACAGATCAATCGTAAATGTTGACTTTCAGTACGCGCACAGGTTTATGAACTGGCCATGTGAGGCAAAACATCTTCATGGACACTCAGGGCTTTTAACAATTGAACTTGAAGACACTGTGGACCCTGTAACCGGTTTTGCTCATGCTTGTAAAGAAGGATTCAAGAAGGCTTGGGAAGTTTGTGACCATTTCCATCATGCAACATTGTTCCAAGACGGGGATCCGCTTCTTGATGCAGTCCTTGCTGTGTATGAAAAGGAAGGAATTATAAACGATCCGAAACATTGTGTTCCGCTTAAAAAAATAGACCATGCACTTGCTTGGTCATACCCGGAATACAGAATAGTTGTTACTAAAAAAGTTTCTACCTGCGAAAATCTTTGCGAGCTTTTCTATGAGCTGCTTAAAGACAAAATGCCAATCAAAAAAATTACGTTCCGCTCATCTGCTATGAACGCGGCGACTAAAGAGTTTTAAGTGAGAAAAGCTGTGTAAATATAAAAAGAACGGATATGTGATATATCCGTTCTTTTTATATTTACACATAAATTATTGACCCATTGTTTTTCTTACTTCTTCAGCAAAATCTTCGGTTTTCTTTTCGATGCCTTCGCCTGTTTCAAAGCGCATGAATCCGGAAACTTTTAAGTCAGCCGCTACTTTTTTAAGGTAAGCTTCAACTGTCATATCGCCTTCTTTAACGTATTCTTGCTCAAGCAAACAAATTTCTTTAAGGCCTTTATCAAGACGCCCTTCGATAATTTTTTCAACGACTTGTGGCGGCTTTTTATTTAAGTTTTCATCGTTTTGAGCTTGCCCTGTAAGAATTTCACGCTCTTTTGAAATAAAGTCAGCAGGAACGTCATTGCGGCTTACAAATTTAGGGTTCATAGCAGCGATTTGCATACAAACATCTTTACCCGCTGTAGTAACCGCTTCGCCTTTTGAGGCAGACTCAAGATTAATCAAAACAGCAACACGCCCGCCGCCGTGGACATATGAAACTAAAGTTTCGTTATCTTTTGCAACGAACTTCTCAAAACGTCTGATGCTCAAATTCTCGCCGATTACAGCAATTTTTTGGCTTAAAGCTTCCGCTACTGTTACAGCATTATCTTCATGCCATTTTTCAGTCATGAACGTTTCAACGTCTTTGCTGTCAGAATCGACAACTTGCAAAGCTACGTTATGAACATATGTTTGGAACGCCTCATTTTTCGCAACAAAGTCAGTTTCTGAGTTAACTTCAACGATAACGCCGACTTTACCATCTTCTGTAATATGTGTATAAACAAGACCTTCGCTTGCGATTCTGCCGGCTTTTTTAGCGGCTGCTGCAAGGCCTTTTTCTCTTAAAATTTCAACGGCTTTTTCTAAGTTGCCGTCTGCTTCCACGAGTGCGTTTTTGCAGTCTACCATGCCCGCGCCCGATACTTCTCTAAGCTCTTTAACTAATGCAGCTGTTACAGCCATGTATTTTACCTCCGTTAATATCTCAAATTATATTATTCAGCAGCGACTACTTCTTCAATGCTTGTAGGTTCAGCGCCTCCGGCTTCTTGCTCTGCTTTTTCAGCATCTGTTTCAAATTGCGCGCCTTGCCGTGATTCGATAACAGCATCAGCAAGCTTGCCTGCGATAAGCTTAACAGCGCGAATTGCATCGTCATTACCCGGAATTACAAAGTCTATTTCATCGGGATCGCAGTTTGTATCAACGATCGCAACAAGTGGTATGCCTAAATTATGCGCTTCTTGAATTGCGATACGCTCTTTGCGCGGGTCAACGATAAACATGACATCAGGTATTCTTTTCATATGCTTGATGCCGCCTAAGTTTCTTTCAAGTTTTTCCATTTCATGTAAAAGCTTTGCAATTTCTTTTTTCGGAAGAACTTCAAAATCGCCGTTTTCTTGCATTTGCTCAAGTTTTTTAAGGCGCTCGATACGCGTTTGGATCGTTTTAAAGTTTGTAAGCGTTCCGCCGAGCCAACGTTCGTTTACATAATACATTCCGCAGCGCTGTGCTTCTTCTTTAACAGAATCCTGCGCTTGTTTTTTAGTTCCGACAAAAAGAATTTCGCCGCCGTCTTTAATTATGTCGCAAACAGCATTATATGCTTCATCAACTTTTTTGACGGTTTTTTGAAGATCGATAATATAAATACCGTTTCTTTCAGCGAAAATATATTCCGCCATTTTAGGGTTCCAACGTCTAGTCTGATGACCAAAGTGAACACCTGCTTCAAGTAATTGTTTCATAGAAATAACGCCCATTTTATTACCTCCTAAGGTTAGATTCCTCCATAGCTATAAGAACCGCCGAGCGGCACCTTAACGATAGCTATGTGCGTTTTGTTTATTTCCGAGTGGTAGTATAGCATAAAGATTAAGAAAGTGCAAGCTTTTTAAGCTATTTTTTTCGCCTGTCTCGATCAAACATTTTTTAAATAATTTTTAGAATTATTCAAAACTTTTTGGATAATCCGCTGAAATTTACCAAAAACCCTCCTTGCAAAAAATGGCTCGTTTAAAGAGCCAATAACGGTTGACGAAAAGTTAAAATGCTTGTATAATAAAACCGCACTCAGTTTTTATATTATGGGGAGGCGACTTATATGGTTTCATATATCGTAAGCGAAGAAGGGCACGGCAAAACAAAAATACTTATTGAAATGGCTAACAAAGCTGTTGACACATCGGAAGGCAACTTGGTTTTTATTGACGGCGGAAAGACGCGCATGTATGACCTTAATCACAGTATAAGGCTTGTTGATACAACAGGTTATGACATCGCAAACTATCGTGAATTTGTTGGATTTTTATGTGGGGTTTTATCACAAAACATGGATATAACGGATATTTTTGTTGACGGCATAAATAAAATTGTTAAAACTTTTGAAGATGAATGTTTAACTAAATTACATGACAGGCTTAGAAAGCTTTCTGAAGACAATGACGTTAATTTTATAGTTGGTGTAAACAGTAAAGCGGACTCGCTTTCGGAAGAAATTAAAAGCTGTATAATCGAAGGTTAAAATCATAAAACCCCTGCTTAATTAATATCTATTAACTACTGAAAGATATTGATTAGCGGGGGATTTGTTATGCGTAAAAAAAGACGTGAGAAGTTTATTATACATGTTCTAGCAGTTATTTTGATCTTTTTAGTAGTAACTTTCATCAAAAACTTACTTCTTTATGAGCCTGAAGAAATATCCATATCTATTGAAAATGTCGCAGCTTTTACAATTCCTGCTCAAACTTTCTCGGATTTAAAAACTATGTCGAGCAGCCGTGACCTTGACTTTGCTGAAGTTTTGACAGTCTATTCGCTGCATAAAAATTTCTTCCCGCCGGGAAGTGTGGCAGCAACGAAAGAATATCTTGAAGGCAGCTTTTTTACAAATTACCGAAATATCAAAAGAAACTTCACACAAGATCAAATCAATATTTACAAACATATTTTAAGCGCTCTTCTTAATGAAATAGAATGCTTCCCGGTAGATGATAACGAATATTACTTTAGCGACACTTTCGGTGCGGCACGTACATACGGGGGCAGCCGCACACATGAAGGCACAGACATTATGGATGTAAAAAACGTGCGCGGACGCATACCCATCATAAGCATGACGGGCGGAACAATTAGAAATATTGGATGGGGAGAACTTGGCGGGTATAATATTGGAATTAATACTCCAAGCGGAAATTATTTTTACTATGCGCATTTTGACAGCTTCGCAGAGGGTCTTAGCCCGGGTGACATTGTAGAAGCAGGGCAGATAATAGGCTTTATGGGCGACAGCGGATATGGAACATACGGCACACGAGGCATGTTCCCCGTTCATTTGCATATAGGCATTAAAGTTAGAAGCGAAATCGCAGAGGACGGAATGTTCTGGATTAATCCGTATGTATTTCTCCGAAATGTTGAAGGTCTATTGAATTAGCATACTAAGCAAAATCTGAATTAATCCCGATGTCAAAATAATGGAAATGCCTGTAAGTAAAATATCCGTTGCTATCGTTTGCCTTTTTTGGCGCGCTTTAAAGCTTCGCTCTGCAAAAGTCGAGTGATCAAACAATTTGTCACCTCTTTGAAGCATAGACGACGGGAAAAACATATAAAAAATGCCCGCTAAAATCGCCGCGACGCCAAAAGCAAAATTTGAATCAAATATATAGCGCAGGGTAAAACTACCATGCGCTATCATACCATAAATCAAACCTAAAGCCGTCGCAACGCCAATAAAAATTAGCGACACAACAAATAATTTCAAATATCTTTTCATTTTAACCTACTGTTTAAGACGCGGATCTAAAACATCGCGCAAGCCATCGCCTAACATATTAAGCCCAAAAACAACTAATGCAATAGCCATTCCCGGAAATACAGTGCTTTGTGGATAGTCGCGAATGAAGCGTCTGCCTTCTGAAAGCATTGATCCCCATTCGGGCATCGGCGGCTCTATTCCAAGACCGATAAAGCTTAACGCGGCGGCGGATAAAATAGCCGTTGCCATACCCATCGTCGCACGGACGATAATTGGCGCCATGCAGTTTGGAAGTATATGCTTAATCATAATACGCGCATCATTTGCGCCGATTGAATGTGCCGCTTCAATAAACTCTTGCTCACGAACAGAAAGCACAGACGAACGAACTTGACGTGCAAAAAGTGGTATCGAGCCGATGCCAACGGCAATCATAACGTTAATTAGGCCGGCGCCTAACGCTGCGGCGATTGATATTGCAAGCAAAATATTCGGAATAGCAAGCATTATGTCTGTAAAGCGCATAATAATGCTGTCGGTTGCGCCACTGTAATATCCGGCTATCATGCCAAAGGCAACGCCAATAACCATTGATATACCAACGACAACAAATCCAACTAAAAGTGAAATACGCGAACCGTGGACAACTCTGTCAAAAATATCTCGCCCGAAGTTATCCGTTCCAAAAGGATGCTCGAGGCTCGGGGATGCGTTTCTGTTTCTAAGGTCTTGATATTCATACGCCGGAACGATTCCTAAGTGTGGGTCGTAAACAGCAGGCGAAATAACATCAGCCAAAATCGCAGTAATGATCAAAATTAATACGATTATAAGACCTGTGACAGCGATTGGGTTCTTTCTAAAGCGACGCCATCCATCTGCCCATTGACTTCTTTTTTTATTACTCTTTCCTTCGCGGTTTTCAACCGCATTATTTAAATTTATCACAGTCTACTCACCTCTTCTATTTATATTGCGATTTAATACGTGGGTCAATATAGGCGTAAAGCACGTCTACAAATAAGTTTACAAAACTAAATGTAATCGCCAAAAACAAGACGCCACCCTGTATAATAGGGAAGTCACGCCTTGTTATAGACTCTACCATAAATCGCCCAATGCCCGGAAGCGCATATATTGATTCTGTTAAAACCGCGCCGCCTAAAAGAAAACCAAAGTCAAGGCCAACAGCTGTAACAACAGGGATCATAGCGTTACGAAGGGCATGTTTCCAAATTATCACAGACTCCTTTTGACCTTTCGCCCGTGCAGTACGAATGTAGTCTTGGCGCACTACTTCAAGCATACTTGAACGTGTAATCCTCATAACGAGTGCGGCGCTGCCCGTACCAAGCGTAATAATCGGCAGTATCCACGCGGCGGGCGTATCAAGGCCCGAAGGCGGAAGCCAACCAAGATTAAGCGAAAATAAAAGAATGAGCATAAGTCCAAGCCAAAAGTTTGGTATCGATACACCCAAAAGACCAAGCGCCGTGGCGGCGTTATCAAAAATCGAGTACTGCTTTGTCGCAGATATAATCCCAAGAGGTATACCAATAATTACTGACAGTATAGTTCCATAAAACGCAAGCATTAAAGTCGTCGGGAAGCGATCCATAATTTCATCAATAACACCTCTGCGGGTTACGAATGAAGTACCAAAATCACCTTGTACTACGCCAACCACATAGTTAACCCAACGTACTAAAAACGGGTCATTTAGGCCCATTTCTTCTCTTAAAGCCTCAATGGCTTCCGCCGGCGCCGCTTCACCAAGCGTCAAAACGGCAGGGTCGCCGGGAGTTATATATGTCATATAAAATATAACAAGTGTGACACCGAGTATAATCGGGATCATCATCAAAAGCCGTTTGATTATATATTTATGCAAAATATCACCGCTTTTTTGAAAACATGCGGGCATGAGCTAAAAATAGCCCATGCCGCATGTTTAAGAATAAGTTTATGATTTATTAATTAATCGACTATCTGAAATATACATTCCAAAGGTCAAGTCTGCCGGCACCGTTTATCGTAAGACCGCCGATGTTGTTTTGAGCAGCATGGAGTTCAACTGCTTGCCACAATGGGATTAAAGGCATATCTTCCATAATCAATTCTTGAACTTCGCGATAAGCGTCCATACGGAAAGCATGGTCAGTATTTGTTCTGCCAAGATTGATTAAATAATCAACGCGTGGGTTGTGATAGAAGAAGCGGTTGCCGCCTGCTCCAAAGTTGTTGCTGTGGAAAAGTGGATATAAACCGTAATCAGCTTCACCCGTAGAAGTAGTCCAACCCATTAATGCCATATCATGTTCGCCGTCAGCAGTACCCGGAAGGAGTACGCCCCACTCGTAAATATTGATTGTAGTTTCAATGTTAAGCGCTCTAAGCTGAGCTTGGATCATAGTCGCCGCGTCAGCACGCATCGCGTTACCTTCGTTAAGCCAAACGTTAGTTGAAAAACCATCTGCAAAGCCTGCTTCAGCCATTAGCTCACGAGCTCTTTCAATGTTTATCGGATGGATTGGGAATTCAATCGCGCCGCCAACTGTTGTAGGTAATGGGCCTCTTGCGATTTGACCAAGACCTGCCCATGCTACGTCAACTATTGTTTCGATATCGATTGCGTAAGCGATCGCTTGACGAACTCTTATATCGTCAAACGGCGCCCTTTCTACGTTAAATCCGAGCCATGTGTTAACAGCAAAGTTAGGAATTTCATACATATCTAGGTCAGCATGATCTCTGATACGTTGAACTTCAGTAGCAGCAACGTCAACAAGAATATGCGCAGCTCCTGTTTCGAGTTCAATAGTACGAACACCCGGCTCAGGAACTATACGGAAAGTGATATGCTCAATTACAGGAAGCTGGCCTTCAGGAAGACCCGGTTTAACTGCGTTGAAATCTTCAAATCTTGCAAGTTCAAATCTGTCGCCCGCTACATGGTTGTAGAAGCGGAACGGACCTGTTCCTACAGGCGCTTGACCATGAGCATCATCGCCTATACGTTCAACTTCTTCACGATTTACGATGCTTGTAGCGCTGTGAGCCAAGTGCGCAAGCATAGGCGCAAACGGTTCTACAGTTGTAAGCTGAACGGTGTGATCATCGAGCGCTACTGCTTCTTGGATGAAGTTAGTAATAGCCGCAACGTGAGCCGATGCTCCGGCACGGTTTAAGCTAAATACAACGTCATCAGCGGTCATAACGTTACCATTGTGGAAAAGCACGCCTTCTCTAAGTGTGAAGACAGCAGTTTGAGCGTCAAGAAACTCCCAAGAAGTTGCAAGACCAGGAATAAAGTTCATGTTCTCATCTTGATATACTAAAGTATTGTAAATAAGACCTATGGCACGAGCCGCAGGAATTTCACTGTTTAAAACAGGATCAAAGTTAGTAGGCATCATAGGTTGAACCACCATAAGGTGAGTTTCGCCAGAGCCATCCCCCGTCGTCGGCGTATCTTGACCTGCACCGCCGCCGGCTTGCTGCTGCTGTCCCCCGCCGACTTGGTTTTGGTTATTATCTGCAGTTCCCCCGCCAGCGCAGCCGATTAAAAAGCTGAACGCTAAAACCATTGCTACAAGTAAAAAAGTTCTTTTCTTCATTTTACATCCTCCTGTCGCTTTTGCATTCCGCATTATAGTTTTCATCCCCTGATGAGCAGAATACAAGGTTAATGCCATTTTTTCAGCATTTTTTACATATATTACTTTTGTATTACATTTGCTATGTTAGCATATATCTTTTGAACCGTCAAGCCTTAATTGCGAAATTCATTTGGCGGCAAGTTGACATATGAGCTAAGAACATGCTAAAATCAGTATTAACACCACACAGCATAACTTAAAGTTGGGAGCGATTAAAATGATACTCACAGGCAAGCAACTAATCACAGGTGACGGTAAAACGGTTATTGAAAGCGGCGCGGTTTTAATTAACGGTGGTTTTATTGAAGAAGTAGGCGCTATTTCAGAAATCAGCGCGAAATATCCGGATGAGGAAGTTATTGACTACAGTGATGCGTCTATTTTGCCAGGCTTAATTGACATGCACGTTCATATCGGCGGGTCTCAGCAGCGGATTGACGATGAAGTGCGTACAAATTACATGATCGGGTATAATGGCCTTGATTTTGTGCAAAAAGCTTTAGAACGCGGCGTTACAACGCTTCGCGACGTTTCAAGTGCAGACACGCTTTGCCAAAGCATTATTAACGCCGGAAAAAGAGGTATGGCGAGGAACGTGCCACGAATCTTCCACTCGAACATGGCAATAATCGCGACCGGCGGACACACTTGGCAATGGGATTCAAGCGTTGAATGTGACGGCGAAACCGAAGTTCGAAAAGGTATCAGATATCAAGTCAAAACGGGTGCGCATTGGATAAAAGTGATGTCTTCGCATAGAACTGACGGTGTTTCGGAATATACTCAAGAAGAGCTTAACGCCGCAGTCGATGAAACAAGGCGGCATTTGCGCAAATCAGCAATACACGCGACTATACAGCCGTCTATTGAGTATGCGGTTAACGCAGGCTTTGACACAATCGAACACGGAACGGACATTAACGAAGACCAAGCAAAGCGCATGGCAGAAAAAGGCATCACTTGGGTGCCTACCTTGCTCGTACATTATCATACGTTTGAAGAGCTTGAAGCGCTTCGCGCAAAAGGCATAGAATTTACGGAGCGTCAATGGGAAACGTATAATTTGTACAAGCCTTCTAACGAAAAATTTAAAAAGAACCTAAAAAAATACTTTGACTTAGGCGTAAATATAGTTGCAGGAACGGATATGGTTGGAACAGGTGAAGCCGATGTCGCGGGTGAAGTTGCTTTAATGGTTGAATACGGCATGGATACGCTGTCTGCAATCGCGGCGGGAACTTCAAACGGCGCGAAAGTATTAGGGCTTGAAGGCGAAATCGGAATTTTAGCAAAAGGTGCGGCGGCTGATATTTTAGTTGTAAAAGGAGATCCTGTTAAAAACATTCGTGCTCTTGAAAATGTTGAAGACGTGTATTTTGGCGGCAAAAAGGTGTGTCGTTAATTATGAACCCAATTATGACAATAAAAATGCACTCCGGAGAGAGTATCAAAATTGAACTTTTTCCGGAGCTTTGCCCGAATTCTGTTGCGAGCATTATTTATCTTGCACAAAAAGGTCTGTACAACGGAAGAAATTTTTACAGGGTTGTTAAGGATTACCTTATGATGACCGATTGCAACCCACGCGACTGGTTTCCGAACGGCTTGCATTTCGCGATTGACGGCGAATATAGAGCGAACGGGTACGATAAAAAAATGCCAAAGTTCGTTAAGGGGTCTGTTGGCATGGCAGGCCCTTACGGCGGCGTGTCAAAAATTTCTTTAGCGGGAACGTTTTACATTGTAATAACTGAAAATCATAAGCTTGATGGAAACTATTCGGTCGTCGGACATGTGATAGAAGGATTGGATGAAGTCGCGCGCATTAACAACGTCAAATGCAAAAGCGCGAGATTTCAAACCGGAGATTTTGATGCAAACTTTAGCATTCCCGAAACGCCTGAGATTATGGAAGAAGTTACAGTTGAAACATTTGGCGTTACTTACCTGCAACCCGTAACAGTTCCATATCCGGATGATCAATTAGAAGCTATTAGCGCGCTTCGTAAATTTTTAGACGCTAACGATATTGCAAAATAAGCAAAGCTATGATAAGATATATTGGTTAAATATTTTTAGGGGGACAAATGACCATGAAACATATAAAAACGCTTAATACAAAGCTTTTAAACAATACGATTAATTCAGGTGGCTGCGGCGAATGTCAGACTTCTTGCCAGTCTGCTTGTAAAACTTCTTGCACTGTTGCTAATCAAAGCTGCGAAAACAGAGTGACTGCAAACGATTTACTGCGAGGCAGAAAATAATATGATTCATAGGTACAGACAAAATACAATGAACATCGTTTTAGATGTTGAAAGCGGCGCAATACATATTGTAGATGACATAGTTTATAATATGTTAGAGTTTTTTGAGCAGATGCCGAAAGAAAAGCTGTATGATGAGATGTCGGATAAATATGCAGTAAGTGATTTAAAAGAGGCGTATAACGAAATTTTACAATTAACGGTTGAAGGTCTTTTATTTTCCGAATTTGACTATTCAGAAACTGCTCAAAATGAAGCGCTGCCTGTTGTTAAAGCTCTTTGCTTAAACGTTGCCCACGACTGCAATTTGCGTTGTGGGTATTGTTTTGCCGGAGAAGGCGAGTATGGTCTAAAACGCGAAATGATGTCAATTAAAACAGGCAAAAAAGCAATTGACTTCATAATAAATAATTCAGGCAACAGACATAATTTAGAAATTGATTTTTTTGGCGGCGAGCCGCTGATGAACTTTGATGTTGTCAAGAAAATAGTCGAATATGCACGCGCTGAAGAAAAGAAGCATAACAAAAACTTCCGCTTCACAATGACGACAAACGGCTTACTTCTTGATGATGAAAATTTGATTTATATTAATAAGCATATGCACAATCTCGTGCTTAGTTTAGACGGGCGTAAAATTGTTAACGACAAAATGCGCAAAACGGTGTCGGGCGATAGCTGTTACGATATCATTTTGCCGAAGCTTTTAAAAGCAGCGAACAGCAGAGGTCAAGATAATTACTACGTCCGTGGAACTTTTACGCATCACAATCTTGACTTTTCAAAAGATGTTTTGCATCTTGCTGATTTGGGCTTTAAACAAATTTCTGTTGAGCCTGTCGTTGCAGGAGATGATAAAGATTACGCGATAAAAAAGGCCGATTTGCCTAAAATTTATAAAGAATATGAGCTCTTGACTAATGAGATGATTTCACGATTTGGAAAAGAAGATGATTTTAACTTCTTTCATTTTATGATTGACCTTGAAGGCGGGCCATGCCTTGCTAAACGGCTTGCGGGCTGCGGCGCAGGAACGGAATACTTAGCCGTCACGCCCGACGGGTATTTATACGCATGCCATCAGTTTATCGGCAATGAAAAATATAAGCTTGGTGATGTTGAATCGGGGATAGCAAGCGGCTTAACGAAAGAATTTAAGAATCTTAACGTATTTACAAAAGAAGATTGTAAAAATTGTTGGGCAAAATATTATTGCAGCGGAGGCTGCGCCGCAAACGCGCTTAATTTTAATAATGATTTAAAAATTCCCTATGAAATCGGCTGCGAAATACAGCGAAAAAGGACGGAATGTGCGATTGCGTTAAAATGCGCCTACTATTTGCTTCCAAAGTAATAGCTTGACTATATGAGGGCTTGAATATATAATACCAAGATATGTTAAAATACAAGGAGTTGGAAAAATGAAAAAGAAAAATGCCATTAAAATTATCCTTATTATACTTGTTACAGCAGTGCTTGGATATACGGCATATTTCGGGTTTGGCTCAAACAGAAGCTTAAGCGCATTTGACATAAGGCTCGGGCTTGACTTGCAAGGAGGCGTTTCAATCGTTTACGAGGCAGAAGATGCTAACCCAACATCGGAACAAATGAGTGCTGCAAGCAGCATGATACGCGGAAGGCTAGACAGCTTGGGCTTTGAAGGCGCAGATGTTGCAACGCAAGGATCAAACCGTCTTGTAGTTGATATCCCGGGCGTTGATGATGCTGAACGCGCCGTTGATATCATTGGACGGACAGCAATGCTTACGTTTACAGACGTCGAAGGCAATGTTTTATTAACAGGCCAACATGTGGCGGGCGCGCAAAGATCGGTTGACATAAACGCTATGGGAGCACAATCAATCGTTATCGCCCTTAGGTTTACTCCGGAAGGTTCTGTTCTTTTTGAAGAAGCAACAGCTGCCAATATCAATCGCCCAATCTTCATTATGCTTGATGATGACGTACTTATGTCACCAAACGTAAATGAGCGTATAAGCAGTATGGATGCTGTTATATCGGGCACGTTTACAGCACAGGAAGCTGATGAATATGCGGCTTTAATCCGCGCAGGCAACTTGCCGTTTAACCTAGCGCCGATTTCAATTTCAAACGTTGGCGCAAGACTTGGTATGGAATCGCTTAACTCAAGTATTTTAGCCGGTGTGATCGGCTTCACGCTTGTTGTAACGTTTATGATTATAATCTATAAATTGGCAGGCGTTATTGCTTCTGTTGCGCTCTTTTTCTTCCTTTTCTTACAAATAATTGTTTTAAGCGCGTTTGATATAACACTTACACTTCCTGGTATAGCCGGAATTATACTTTCTGTCGGGATGGCGACGGATGCTAACATAATTATTTTCGAGCGTATTAAAGAAGAAATCAAGTCAGGACGTTCGGTTCCCGCATCGTTTAAGGCGGGCTTTTCAAGGGCATTCCCGGCAATTTTAGACTGTAACATAACGACACTTATCGCCAGTTTGATATTATTCACATTCGGAACGGGCCCTGTGCGCGGTTTTGCAACTACTCTTTCTATTGGCGTTGTAATTTCAATGTTTACTGCTTTGGTTGTTTCAAGGATGCTTTTAGGCGGCCTTATAAACTGCGGGATTGTTAACCCTGCGCTTTATTCTGTGAAGCTTGAAGAGCTTAATAAAGCCGAAGCGAGCGCTTAGAAAGGGGATGAGGATATGTTAAAAATAATCGAAAATCGAATGAAATTTTTTATACTTTCAGCCGTTTTAATCGGTGCTGGCGTTGGTGCGATGATTATGAACGCCTCGCTTGGCAGAGGTGCGTTTAACCTTGACGTTGACTTCACAGGCGGCATTTCAATTCGTTACGACGCGGCGAGAAGCGACTTTAATAATGAAGAAATCGTTAACATAGTAACAACAGCGACTTCGCTTAATATGGCGCAAGTTCAAAGAATCGTGGGCACAAATGAAATTTCAATTAGAATCGGAGAGCTTGACACAGATGAAAGAGGCGAGCTTTTAAACGCGCTTAA
>Ga0131853_10011787_pt1 | contig 16000 bp, 14 predicted proteins | sample TergutLab28metaG_FD_92764 | JGI IMG/M metagenome (GOLD analysis project Ga0131853, IMG submission 92764) | Labiotermes labralis P1 segment gut microbial communities from Petit-Saut dam, French Guiana - Lab288 P1 (version 2) (version 2) | ecosystem: Host-associated > Arthropoda: Insects >...
AAACTGCCTGATACTCATTTTCATCTATTTTTTTACCTTTTCTTCTAATGTACCTTTTCACCCAAAAATAGAACGCAATTGCTACAACAATTAATGCACTAAGCAACAATGTATTGCTTGCTATTGTAGAACGAGGAGTATAAAATGCATTTATTCGACCACGCAACGCCATCACAATGAGTACAAGCCCAACAGCGCAGGGAACTGCGTTCACTTTTTTACCCTTTTCAAGAGAGGCCACATAAAATTGACCTGTCTCTTGACCTATTGCGTAAACGCTATGCTCTTTTACATCTGATATTACTCGTATCATCTTCTCCATGGTACTACCCTATGGCTTCAACTCAATCACTTCATTATCCGTCATGCAAAGCGCTTGCTCCGCAAACACCCGCTTTTCTCTAGGAATGAATCCGCGGATACCAGTCTGGGGGAAAATCCAGGTATCAGGCCCGATATGTGTACCCGGTTGGGTGACACTGTTCGCGCCGAGACGTGTGCGGTCACCGATGATACAGCCGAAGAAGTCCGTACCGAGATCCAGGCGTTCACCATCTAGGGTAATCGTGGCGTTGGACTGGTCAAATTTCCGGTTTGCCGTAATCACACCAGAGCCGATCCGCGCACTCTTACCCAGGACAGAATCTCCCACAAAAGCGAGACTTGCAACCTTGGCGCCTCCGAAGAGGACAGCGTGTTTTATCTCACTCCCGGTTCCCACGCTACAGCTATCGCTGATAATCGTACCGGGACGAATCACAGCCCCCGGCATGATCTGGACATTCTTCCCAATGTAGACAGGCCCTATAATGGTCACGCCATTGTAGAGGACAGATCCCTCTCCGATGAAGTAATTGCCATAAAGCTGGGGCGGCTCACCCTTATAGGTGGCGTGGCTTTCTTTTACGTCAGGTTTAACCAAGAGCTCTTCAAGGAAAGGCTTAGCCTTATCCAAGACCTCATGCGCCTGTGTCATACCGGAAAACCAGTCAGAGAAAGGGAAGGCTTCGAAGTGAGAGAAATAATAGTCTAGTGAAATGGACATAGTAACACTCCTTTATAGGGACTCAAGTAGTTGGATGGTATTGGATAGATAGGAAGTCTCAAGAAGCTCTAACTTGCCGCTATCAGCCGCCATAGAGAGGCGGGGATCAAGGGGAAGCCGGTCTAGGATCGGGAGATCAAACTCTTGGCGGATTGTTTCCGTGCCGGTTCCGCCAAAGCTTTCGCTGAAATTCTCCACAAGTCCTAAAATTGGCACATGGAGAGACTGTGCCAGCAAAATCGTCCGGCGGATAGCGTGAGAAACAAGCTCACCGGGTGTCGTGACAAGAAGCAAACCATCCAAGGGAAGCCGCTCAAAGGCAAGCTGGATCACGTCCCCGAGACCGGAGGGGAGGTCAAGAAACAGATACTCTGCATCGTCCCAAATCACAGAGGAGAAGAGCTGTTCCACAATCGCCGCCATAGAAGCCCCTCGGGTGGTGATCAGTTCAGATTCACTTTCCATGAGCAGGCTGATGCTCATTACCCGAAGGCCAAGCTCGGAAATGGCAGGATAAAGCCCCGCCTCTCCCCGGGTAACGCCCTGGGGGAGATCAAGTATCAGCGGAATAGCGGGACAGCTGATGTCAGCGTCTAAAATTGCGGTACTTAGGGATCGGCGCTGTAGGCCAGTGGCCAAAAGCCCAGTCACAAGGCTTTTCCCTGTGCCGCCCTTGCCACTTACGACACCGATGATCTTTTTCACCTTGCTTAGCGGGTTTAACTGTGTTTTTTGCGGCTCTTGCGGTTCTGCATGTCCGCCGCCGCAACCGCCACAGCCGCCGCATTGATGGTCTGCCATACTTGTCTCCTCCTCAACCGTATTTGAAGTTTCCGCCGCCGATGAATTCCCGCATGAGAGAATCCTCCGGTACCAGATCTGCGTTTAAGTCCACAAAGCGTTCAAAAGCCGGCACAATATGACGGAGTTCCTCAAGCCGTTCTGCATGAGGAGGTAGCTCCTCAAACAGCGGAGCCGCAAATTGCTTCATGAGGCTGACCTCATACGGTAGAGACGAGTCAAACTGATAATTCGCCCGGTCTTTGAATGGTGAGATATAGAGTTTCTCCCCCCGGCGGACGTTTGCCCAGACACCGAGAGTAAAGGCGGCATCTGACCCGCGGAAGTTGTTGTCTCGCACCACACGCCGCACAAGGCGCATCCAAGTGCCTTTAAATTCGGTATCATCTCCGTCTACAATATTGGAGCGGGCACTCACATAGAGCTTGAAGGCTTCTGGATGTTGCCCGGTAATGTCATCATTTAGAGCATGAATCCCCTCGAAGATGGCGACTTCGTTCTTATCCAGCTTGAGAGGCGTAAACTTTGTTGCACTGCGGATTTGGCGGGAGAAGATGAAAGAAGGAATCATGATTTCCTTGTGTTCACTGAGCATACTGAAATGCTCATCCAAGAGCTCCATATCCAGACATTTGGGCGATTCGTAGTCAATATCCCCCTCCGGTGTCCGGGGGGCTGTCTGTGGATTGACAGTGCGGAAATAGCGGTCTAAGCTTACCGCATGGCTTCCGATGCCACGGCGGTTCAGCTCACGCTCCAGCTTCAAAGCTGTTGTCGTTTTCCCGGAGCCGGATGGTCCGCTGAGGAGCACGATGGGGGAGCGGGGCAAGTGGGCTTCGATTAGATCTGCCGCCTCAACTACCTTGTCCCAATAGACACCGTCGCAGTGGCGGACGAAGTCTTCCGGATTGCTGGAAAGTGCCTCGTTGATGGTACGTAAATCATAGGTAAGAGCCATAAAATCATTCCTCCTGTGCGTAGAATGTAGTGATCTCGTCTTTCCCTGCTAGTATTTTATCAATTCCCTCTACATATTCATAGGGGTATTTTGCATTAAATATGCGCGCAATATGCTGTGTTTTTGATGCGACCAATTTGGTAGACGCCCCGCCGCCCAAGGAGAGAATCGTGCAAAGTTCTTCCATGATCGCAATGTTGTAAAAGCTCTCCGTACCGGGCTTACACCAGCCGATGTTTTCGAACCCTCCGGCGGTGTATTTTTGACAATAGAGATAATAGGGGACATAAGCGGCATCACGAAGAGTTTGTTGTGCGAAGTCTAACATCTCGCCCACGACCTGGGCATCCGGTACAGAGACTTGATCCACTGTCACTTTTGATCCCCGCTTGCGGGATAAGGTGTGGACGGTAATGTTCTCCGCCCCAAAGGCAAGAGCCGCCTTGAGCGACCGCTGAAAACCCGCCAATGTATCCCCGGGAAGCCCGGCGATTAGATCCATGTTGAGGACAGGGAAGCTTGCAGTGTGTACCATTTCCACAGCTTTTGTAATTTCTGCGGCTGTATGACTGCGTCCAATTGCCTCCAGCACCCCATCTTCCATGGACTGGGGGTTTATGCTGATCCGTGTGACACCGGATTCTCGGAGGACTGTAAGTTTCTCCAAATCCACCGTATCCGGACGTCCGGCCTCCACAGTGTACTCATGGAGGTGGGAAAGGTCAAAGGCCTCGGAGAGTTTCCTTGTGAGCTGTTTCAACTGACCCGCTGAAAGCGTAGTTGGCGTACCTCCGCCGATATACAAAGCTACTACACGTAAACCCAAGTCACTTACGATGTCCGCAGTAGTGTCTATCTCCCGGGAAAGCGCTTCCAGATATGGCTCGACCAAATGCCCGCTTCGGTGTACATCTTGGGAGACAAAACTACAATAGGCACAGCGTGTGGGACAGAAGGGGATGCTCACATAGAGGCAAACATCTCGGGGCTCCAAACGTGCTGATACCGCAAGGCTTGCCTTGGCGGTGTGCAGTCCGAGATCTACTCGTGTAGAGCTGACTTTATAGTCTCCCTCTAAGATGCGCCGCACTTGATCCGGGCTCTTTCCCGCCTGCAACAAAAGACTGATCCGTTTCCCAGGGCGAACCCCGGACAAGGCGCCCCAAGGCGGGACAACACCAGTCGCCAGAGTTGCGGCACGGAAGAAGGAGAATCGGATGATCTTTTGCATCAGCCGGCTATAGAGACGCACATCCAGAGGATCTGGACTTGTGATCCGTGCTGTACCGCGAAAGGGTTTTCCCTCGTAATAAAGAATGGTTACCGCTGTGCTATACCGGGCACCGTAAGACAGGCGTACCTCTGCTGAAAGTGTCTCTGTACCGACAGAGCCATCATAGAGCGGTCGCTCATTTGGGAAGAGGGTAAGCATGATCTGCTCAACCGCATATTTGTAATTGTGCCCAACAAAACGAAGTTGCATCCCTTATCTTCCGGTTGCCGCGCGTTTGAGATAGCTGTTAAACCGGCGTTCCCGATCTAAGGTCGTAGCGCTCATATGACCTGGATAGACCTCGTCTATGCCCTCTAAGCGGTCAATCTTTGCCAGAGACTCCATCATGGTGTGTAAGTCCCCGCCGGGCAGGTCACAGCGTCCGCAATCGTCCCGGAAGAGGGTATCACCTGTGAAGAGGCAATCCTCTACGCGGATGCATACGCTACCCGCACTATGTCCCGGTGTGGCGATGATCTGATAGCGGAGTCCGCCAATGGAGATTTCGTCCCCATCTTCGTAATAACGCGTATCCCCGCTGGGCATATAGTAGTAAGGGATCGGCTGAGTGTCCACTGTGATCTCGTATTTTGAGACATAGACCGGGATATTCCACTCTTTTACGATATCGTCTGTAGCCATGGTGTGGTCATAGTGTCCATGGGTAAAAAAGATGGCCTGGGGCTTGAGACCCAGATCTTCAATATACTGCAAAATGAGATTACTCTCATCGCCCGGATCAATGATCACAGTGGATTTGGTGTCTTCATCTGTGACGATGTAGCAATTGGTCTGTAGTTGTCCAACCGGTAGGGTTTTGATATGCATGTCTGTTCCTCCTCAAACGTTCTAAAGTGTATCTGTATCCAAAAGAAGTGTCACCGGCCCGTCATTCACCGAGTGTACTTGCATACTCGCGCCGAATTGTCCGGTCTCCACGGCAAAACCGTGTGACTTACACACTTCAACGAACTGCTCATATAAAGGGATGGCGATATCCGGTCGAGCCGCCGCCAAAAAGTCCGGGCGTCGTCCCTTTTTGCAGTTGCCATAGAGGGTAAACTGTGAAATCACCAGGAGATTCCCTCCCATATCGGCAAGGGAGCGGTTCATTTGTCCGTTTTCATCAGAAAACACCCGTAGGCCGCAGATTTTATCCGCAAGCTTTTTTCCGAGCTCCGGCGTGTCCTCGTGAGTTACGCCTAGAAGTACTAAAAATCCCTGCTCGATTGCACCATATACGGTACCATCTATGGTGACAGATGCCTCCGTAACCCGGGTTACAACAGCTCTCATATTAACCTCCACCTCTCTTCACATCAATTACACCGGAAATGCCGGATAGTTTATTGATTGCGGACTGTAGCTCTTTTAGATCGTGTACATCCAGGGAAATAAACGCCGTAGCAATGCCATTGATATCCCGTGCAGTCAGCCCCCGCACCCGCACTTTGATTGCGGTGAGAGCTGTTGCGATGTCTAAGAGTAAACCATCTCTATCCTTCGCTGTGAGTACAAGGCTGGTTTGATACACTTGATTATCCATCTCTGCCCAAGAGACAGGGAGCCAACGTCCCGCTTCTTCCGGGTTTGCGGCGGCATTTAGATAGTTGGCACAGTCTGTCCGATGCACGGAAACACCGTGACCGCGGGTGATGAAGCCTACTACATCATCCCCGGGGACAGGAGAACAACAGCGAGAGAATTTGACTAAGCAATTGTCGATGCCCTCGACGACAATCCCTTGCACAGCTTTCTTTCGCTCCACCTTCGGCGGCGCTTCATTGATCCGCTCTACCAAGGATTTGCCGGGCTTTGAGAGACGAATGAGTTCCTCACGTACTTTGCCCACTGCTTTTTGCCCAGAGAGCCCGCCATATCCAATGGCGGCGTACATATCTTCAAAGGTCACAAAGGAGAGGCGTTTGAGAATTTGCCCTGAGAGTTCACTTCGGACGAGATTGTCCATAGAAAGTCCCTGGCGTTTCATTTCCGCCTCAAAGATGCTCTTACCGTGAACAATATTCTCGTCCCGCCGTTCTTTCTTGAACCACTGACGAATCTTATTCCGCGCCACACTGCTCTTGGCGATCTTCATCCAGTCACGGCTGGGTCCCTTAGAACCGCCTGTGGTGACGACCTCCACAAGATCACCGGTTTGGAGCACATGATCAATGGGGACAAGCCGTCCGTTTACTTTCGCCCCTGTCATCCGGTTTCCAACGGCGGAGTGGATATAATAAGCAAAGTCAATGGGTGTGGCACCTGCAGGCAGATTGATCACATCCCCTGTCGGAGTGAAAACAAAAACTTCATCGGCAAACATGTCCATTTTCAGATCATGGAAAAAGTCTTGGGCATCCCCGGTGTCCTGCTGGTTTTCCAGGAGTTGGCGAATCCAAGCAAAGCGTTCTTCGTCTGATCCGTCACTGGGCGCGCCGGATCCCGGCGTTTTATATTTCCAGTGTGCCGCAATCCCGTATTCTGCGGTGTGATGCATGTCCCAAGTGCGGATCTGCACCTCAAATGGAATTCCCTCTTCCCCGATGACGGTGGTGTGGAGGCTTTGGTACATATTGGGTTTCGGTGTGGAGATGTAGTCCTTAAATCGTCCGGGAACAGGCTTAAACATGTCGTGGATGTGCCCCAGCACGTTATAGCAATCTGCAATATCATCTACGATTGCACGGAAGGCGCAGAGGTCAAATACCTCATCCAGTGTCCGTTTCTGGCGATACATTTTACGATAAATGCTGTAAATATGCTTCAGGCGTCCATAGACTGTGCCTTTCAGCGTGTTTTCTGTCAATCGTTCGGTGATTTTGGTTTGCATGTCACCCATAAAGGAATCTAAAAGAAAACGCCGGCTGTCCAGATCCTGGGTGATGGCGTCGTATGCCTCACGATCCAGATAGTAGAAGGCTAGATCTTCAAATTCCCACTTGATCTTCTGCATACCCAGCCGATGAGCGATGGGGGCGTAGATTTCCATGGTCTCAGCGGCTTTTTCTTTCTGCTTGGTGGAGGACATATATTCCATCGTCCGCATGTTATGCAGACGATCGGCGAATTTGATGATAATTACGCGAATATCCCGCGCCATGGCCATGAGCATCTTCCGCAGATTCTCCATCTGCTCTTCTTCTTTACTGGTATACTGGACACGGGTCAGTTTGGTAACGCCTTCCACCATCACAGAGACAGAGGTGCCAAACTCTTTTTTAATTTCTTCTAGGGTGATATCCGTATCTTCCACCACATCATGGAGAAGGGCGGCGATAATGCTGTCCTCATCTAAACCCAGCTCCTGCACAATAAAAGCCGCGGCAATGGGATGGGTGACAAAGGGAAAGCCATCTTTCCGGAGCTGTGTCCCGTGTGCCTCAGTTGCCAGGGCAAAGGCACGCCAAATCCGCCCCACGTCTGCCTTGGGGTTTGCCCCAGTGATCTTTGCCAGCAAGTCCTCAAACTGCGCAATGGCGAGATCCATACCGGGCGCGAGCCAAATGGGATTATCCTTATACCGATCCAACATCCAGCACCCCCTGTAAAGATTGTAGAATTTGAGAAGCGTTTAAATCTACCTTTTGCTCCTGCTGTGCTCGTGCAATGTGCAAGGTATCTGCATCTTCTAAAACCTCTGCCAATCCCAATTCCCCAAACACCCGCAGACAAACATAAGCCCGCGCCGGGGAGAGGGAGGGAAGCGAAGTGATAAAACGCGTCAAAACCTGATCTATTTGTCCTGAAACCGTCTCTTTTATCGTGTCAAGACTCCGCCAGAGGGAAACAAAGTGCGCCCGTTCTGGATGAAGCAGTCTTGCCTCTCGCAGAGTAGCGGAAACGGTCTCTCCTGCTAGTAGATCCCGGCAAAACCGCTGTGCCCGGCTCATGAGCCGCCGGTCAGACAAACCTAAATCGCGGATTAGAAGCTGTACCGTTGTCTTTCCGCGGAAATGGTTGCACTGGGGCGTGAAAGCGAGATCAACTAGGTCACCTTCTTGTGCGCCAAGGGTCTCTGTTGTCATGCCAAAGAAGATGCAGTCAAATAGTTGCCCCCATTTTTCCACCTGAAGCTTTAAATGCTTTCCGCCACCAATGGTTTGGGTACGAACCAGCGTAGCGCCCTCAATCACAAGTGTGGGGCTCGGGTTCCCCCGCCCGCAGGGTTCTAAATAATCCAGACTCTTCACTTGATCCAAAGAAAGCAGTCCAGGTTCTGTTACGATAAAGTCTGCCAATAAAACAGAGGCTTCAGTTGTAGGCGGATGTGCAGTGTAATAGGCGAGGAAAGCCTCTTTAAATGCAGGAAACTGTTCCATGGAAACCGTAAGCCCTGCGGCCTGTTCATGACCGCCGAAGCCGTCTAGAAGGTGTGCGGTACTCTCCAAGCCAGAGAATAAATCAAAGCCATCCACACTCCGACAGGAACCTCGACCTAAGCCGTTTTCAATACAGAGTAAAATGACCGGTTCCCGGTACCGTTCTAATAGACGAGAGGCTACCACGCCTAAAACGCCCTTGTGCCAAGTCTCAGAGGCAAGAATAATGGGGCCTGAAGTGTATGCCTCTGCATCTAACATAGAGAGGGCATCCTCTAGGATCCCTTGCTCCACCCCTTGACGCTTTTGGTTGAGTTCGCTGAGTTCTTCTGATAGCGCTTCGGCCTGGGCGGCTGTGTCTGCTTCAAATAGAGAGAAAGCGAGATCCGCATTCCCCATCCGCCCGGCGGCATTGAGGCGCGGTGCCAGGCCGAAGCCGATATTTGTTACATTGAGTGTCTTCTGATCAATTCCAGCCGCTTGCATCAAAGCATCAAGCCCAGACCGAGCGCCCCGGCGCATGTGTGCAAGGCCTTCCGTTACAAACACTCGGTTTTCCCCGGTGAGATCCATCACATCTGCAACAGTGCCCACTGCAACCAGATCCCCATAGCGCTTCAGAAGAGCGTCCAGCTGATCTGCCCCCTCAATGGCGGAGACGAGTTTGAAAGCGACACCGACACCGGAAAGCTCCTTTTCCGGGTAGCTACAATCTGGGCGTTTCGGATCAATTACCGCAAGGGCTTCCGGCAATGCGCCGGGGCATTGGTGGTGATCTGTGATTACCATGTCAATCCCGAGACTTTTGGCATACGCAACCTCTTCTATTGCTGTCACGCCGCAATCTACAGTGATCACAAGGGTTACGCCTTCTTGCGCAAGAGATTCTAAGGCGGAGACATTGAGTCCATAACCCTCGCCCAGCCGATCCGGGATATAGACAGAGCAGGAGAGGCCGTGATTTTTCAAATAGTCGGACAGCAAGGCGGAGGAGGTAATGCCGTCTACATCATAATCTCCAAACACCGCGACTCGTTCACCGTCTGCGATTGCCTGTTTGACCCGAAGGACTGCCTTGTCCATGTCTGCCATCTGCATGGGATCATGGAGTTTTGATCGGTCTACTGAGAGAAAGCTTAGCACATCCTCTTTTGCGGAGAGTCCCCGCGACCAGAGGACGGCGGCCATCAAAAGGGAACAGCCGGACTCCCTTGCACAGACGGAGACGGCTTCATTGTCATATTCTACACTATTCCAAACATCCCACTTCATGCGAAGACTCATTTCTATAATATAAGTAACGACCAGTATACCAGATTGTGCCCGTCTATACAAGCAAAACTGTATACGAAGACGCCTTTTCGTCTATGCTACTCTTAAATTATAAAGAGAGGGAGACAATAGAGTCATGCAATGGACAAAACGAACCGATCTAGCCTTAGAAGCACGGGAGATTTGGCAGGAATCCGCCGGGGAGACAACAAAACTCCAAGGGGTTATCGCAAAGGACGAAAAAGCGCATGGGTATAAGGTGACCCGGGTTGAAATTCTGGATGATGCGGGTGAACGTGCGCTGGGAAAGAAACAAGGCACTTATATTACAGTAGAGCTAGACGTACTCCGCCGCAGAGAAGAAGATGCTTTCGCCCGGGGGGTGTATGCAATCCGTGACCAACTTGTGCCGCTTTTGCAGTTGAAAGAGGAAGACACAGTTCTGGTTGTTGGTCTAGGGAACCGTGCTATCACACCAGATGCCATAGGTCCGATCACAGCGGAGCATACATTGGCGACCCGCCATCTGGTGGATCAACTTCCGGAACATTTCGGCAAGTTTCGCCGTGTTACAGTGCTTCAAAGCGGCGTTCTCGGTACAACGGGGATAGAGAGCGCTGAAATGGTTGGGGCTCTCGCCAAACAATTTCACCCGGATTGCATCGTGGCGATAGATGCCCTCGCATCTCGGAAATTGAGCCGCGTTTGCCGCACTGTCCAGATTTGTGACACAGGCATAGCCCCCGGATCCGGCATCGGCAACAGACGAGCGGAGTTGAATCGAGAAACCCTGGGTGTCCCGGTAATCGCGGTGGGGGTACCAACGGTGGTAGACGCAGGCACCCTAGCGGCGGATCTAATGGAAGAATCCGGGCGGGGTGCGATAGATTCCGCCCATTTCAACCCATATGGCGGGAGTATGATTGTAACACCAAAAGAAATTGACACCCAGGTGGCAGACACATCTAAGCTTCTGGGTTATGCTCTCAATTGTGCCCTGCATCAGGGCTTGACGGTGGAAGACGTAGACATGCTGACGAGTTAAACACGGGTGTTTCACGTGAAACATCCGGAGACTGATAAACAGAAAACAAAATGTTTCACGTGAAACACCACATCTGGTAGTTGACGTGAAACACAAAGCACGTTATAATAAACAACACTTCCTTCGGCGGGGGAATCATTCCCTCGCCGAATATTGCTCTAAAGACAGGAAATGGGAGAAGAGAATGGGAAAAATCATTGCAGTTACAAATCAAAAGGGCGGCGTAGGGAAAACCACAACCTGCATCAACCTAGCCAGCGCCCTACACGAAATGGGCAAGAAAGTCCTGCTGTGTGACGTAGATCCACAGGGAAACAGCACATCCGGTATGGGGATCAACAAAAGCACAGTTAGCCCTAATATCTATAATGTGCTAATCGAACAAGCAGACGCGGCGTCGGCTATCGTTCGGACAAGACATGGAGATGTACTGCCATCCAATCGCGTACTCGCAGGGGCAGGCGTAGAACTGGTTAACATGCCTCAACGGGAATACAGACTTCGCCATGCCTTAGCCCCACTGCGAGAGCGGTACGACTACATATTTATTGATAGCCCACCATCACTGGAGATGCTAACCCTAAATGCACTATGTGCCGCAGAGGGGCTTTTGATTCCCCTCCAATGCGAATACTTTGCGCTAGAGGGTCTGGGCGATTTAGTCAATACCCTGCGTGCAATCAAACGGCAGATGAATCCGGATTTGGACATAGAGGGTGTACTCCTCACAATGTACAATGGACGGACGAACCTATCCCTGCAAGTTGCGGCAGAGGTTAAGAAGTTCTTCCCCGGCAAGGTCTATGGTGTCGTCATCCCCCGCACAGTGCGGATCAGTGAGGCGCCAAGCCATGGGATGCCGGTTTTAGAATACGATCCAAGCTCCAGGGGAGCCGCCGCATACAGAGAATTAGCCCGCGAAATAGTCGCGCAGAATCGCTAAGGGAGGGGATAGAGAGATGGCACCAAAAGGAGGACTAGGTTCCGGCCTGGAAGCGATTTTCGGAGAAGCGGCTTTTGGGAATGACAACAATCAAAGCGGCACAGAAAAGCCAAGCGATTTCGTGTATCTGCCCATCAGTAAAGTAGAGGCAAACATCGACCAGCCCAGAAAGCACTTTGATGAAGGCGCGCTACATGAACTCGCCGAATCCATAAGAGAACACGGCGTGATACAGCCTCTCACTGTGCGGAAGTTGCAAAGCGGCTACTATCAGATCATCGCCGGGGAACGCCGCTGGAGAGCGGCACGATTGGCGGGTCTGAAAGAAGTGCCCTGCCGTGTGATGGATGCGGACGAGCAAAAACGTACAGAAATTGCCCTGATTGAAAACCTACAGAGAGAAGATCTCAATCCCCTGGAAGAAGCAGAGGGATATAAACACCTAGTCGAACGGTTTGGACTAACCCAAGAAGAGGTGGCAAATCGGGTTGGAAAATCCCGTCCGGCAATTGCAAATGCCTTGCGATTACTCAGTTTGAGCAAAGACATTAAACCGTTCCTAGAGAATGGAGAACTCTCTGCCGGTCACGCAAGAGCACTGCTCAAAGTCCGCGGCGGAGATGAACAGCGGGCGCTGGCACAGAAGGTGATTGCGGAAGGCTTGTCTGTCCGGCAGACAGAACGGCTTGCGGATAAATGGGGCAAGGAAGATGTAGAAAAGCCGGAGAAACCAAAGCCATTTGTAGATTATACCAAAGAAGTAGAAAATCGGCTTACCAGAAGCCTGGGCCGGAAGGTGAAAATCATAGCCGGCCGCAAGAAAGGACGTCTGGAAATCGACTACTACGATCCGGATGATTTAGAGGTTGTAATCGAAGCCTTAGATTCACTCAAACTAGCAAAGGGGAAATAGAAGATGTTAGATTTACGACTGATCAGAGAAAACCCGGAAGGGGTAAAAGAGGCGCTTCTGAAAAAAGAAGTAGACGCCACCAACGCAATCGCGCAGATTCTATCCCTTGACGAAGAACGCCGCGCACTCATTCATAGTGTGGAGCAGAATAAAGCGGAACAAAACAAAGTTTCCAAACAAATCCCTATGATGAAAAAAGCAGGGGAAGACACCACAGAGATCATGGCGCAGATGAAGATCTTGTCTGATACCATCAAAGAAGCAGACGGCACCCTCAGAGAGATTGAAAGCAAACTAAACACTCTCATGCTAGGGCTCCCCAATATGCCAGACCCGGATCTCAAAGCGGGCGGCAAGGAGAATAATGAAACGGTCAGCACCTATGGCGCAGAAAAAGTCTTTGATTTTGAACCGAAAAACCACGTAGACCTCTGTACAGATCTCGGTCTTATCGACTACGAGCGGGGCGCAAAGCTTTCCGGCAGTGGCTTTTGGATCTATCGCGGACTGGGCGCAAGACTGGAATGGGCGCTACTCAATTACTTCATTGATACCCATCTGGGCGACGGATATGAGCTGATTTTACTGCCCCACCTCCTGGGTTATGATGCGGGTCTCATAGCGGGACAATTCCCGAAATTTGCGGAAGATGTCTTCTGGGTAAAAACAGAAGAAAACGAGCAAAAACGCTTCCTGCTTCCCACATCTGAAACAGCCCTGGTGAGTATGCACCAAAATGAGATCCTCACAGAGAAAGAGCTTCCGAAAAAGTATATTTCTTACACGCCTTGCTTCCGCAAAGAAGCGGGCAGTTACCGTGCAGATGAGCGAGGCATGGTGCGGGGACATCAGTTCAATAAGGTTGAAATGGTACAATACACCCGTCCGGAAGACTCAGACACCGCCTTTGAAGAGCTAGTGGGAAAAGCGGAACGTCTCGTGAAAGATTTGGGCTTCCATTTCCGCACCGTACGTCTGGCCGCCGCCGATTGTAGCGCATCCATGGCGCGAACCTATGATATTGAAATCCACATCCCATCTATGGAGGGGTATAAAGAAGTCTCCAGTGTATCAAACGCCAGAGATTATCAAGCCCGCCGGGGCATGGTTCGCTTCCGCAGAGAAGAGACAGGCAAACCGGAACTCCTTCACACATTAAACGGCTCAGGCCTTGCAACAAGCCGGATTCTGCCGGCTATCGTAGAGCAGGGACAGCAAAAAGACGGCAGTGTTGTGGTACCGGAAGTCCTCCGCAAATATCTCGGCGGCATTGAAGTTTTACAAAAGCCCTAGGTAGGGCGTATAAGGAGAATATCTATAATGGAATGGTTAAAGAAATTTCGAAACTCTTCACTACTACTAGCGGTCTTAGGCGCCTTCCTCACTGTGTTTCCAATCATCGTCCTGCTTCCGGACATCACAGGAGGGTATGAAATTGCCTTTGCGGACAAGACAGAGATCGCCATGGGATCCACAATGCTACTTGCAGGGATTATAGGCATTCTGTGTTATAGAAAACAGAAAGGCATGATCCTATGTCTGCTCGTCGGTATTATCGCCCTCATAGCCGCGGGTCTAAATGTAGCGGCTGATTTTGCGGCGGGTATGCCAAGCACTCTTTTTGCATGGTTTGTATTGGCTTATCCCATCGTCATCGTATTTTATGTGTTTGAAGCATTTAATCTCATCAGATCCGGATCCGCAAAATGAGGGGGAAGCTCATGCAAAATCTAAAACAAAGCGCCAAGTCATTCGGCTTGGCGCTTTCCGATAGGCAAGTAGAACAGTTCCGGCTCTATTGGGAGATACTAGTCCAACGGAATCAACAGATGAACCTAACTGCAATCACAGAGCAGAATGAGGTGGAGACGCGGCACTTTCTTGATTCACTCGCCTTATTCCAAGTAGCGGATCTAAAAGGAAAACGCCTCATCGACATCGGAACAGGTGCCGGTTTTCCGGGTGTACCCCTCAAGATTGCAGAACCGAGCCTAGAGCTTACACTCCTAGATAGCCTAGCGAAGCGGGTGGATTTCTTAGCAGAAGTCTGTGAAAAATTGGCGCTAGAGCATGTCCGCTGTCTCCACGCCCGGGCAGAGGAATGGGTCGCAGAGGCTGGGGAGCGGGAATCCTATGACTATGCCACAAGCCGCGCAGTTGCAAGGCTCAACATGCTGGCAGAGCTGGCGCTCCCATATATAAAGGTAGGTGGCGCCTTCTTTGCAATGAAAACTGCCCATGCGGAAGAGGAAATAGAAGAGGCCAGAGCCGCAGTAGAGCTTTTGGGCGGCACAGTTGAACAAGAGTACGACTACAAGCTTCCAGAGACAGAGGCCACACATCGAATTGTGGTGATTCGCAAGATAAGAGAGACGCCAACCCAGTACCCGCGGCGGTTTGCACGGATACAGAAGCAACCATTAGAGTAGAAAAAAGCGCCGATGACAAGTGGTTCATCGGTGCTTTTTCCTTCTTGTGGACAAAATATTAAAAGAATATGAAAGAAAATAATAAAAAAAGATTGCATTGTTAGTAAAGATGCATTACAATAGAAGCTGATTAGGTTTTTGGCCTGATCTAATAGTGTGCAAAAAATAATGTTGACATATAAATGTTTTTCGAGAAAGGGAAGCGTGATGAGAGTGTTTGATAAGGTGAAGAGATACTTAGCTTTCGTAGTGGTTATCTGTATGTTAGTGGGTGTATTCCCACCAACGGCATTAGCCAATGAGGCAGAAGAGCCAGCAGTTGCAACTGCGGCAGAGTACGAGGATATCGTACTTGCAAACGATTGGGTGTGTGTATGTGGGGCTAACTGTCCTCCAGGCGCAGGGAACCGTACTCTAACAATTACAGGCACTGGCGTTGTTGTGGCTCAGGGCGGTAATTGGCTCGGCCTAGGTGCCATTGGTGATCCTGCAACGTTTACACTTGACCCCGCAGGTTTTCCAGGCGGTAGCGGTTTTCCGCAACCCGCGTGGTGGCCTTGGTATGCAGGAGAACTTACAGATTTACTTCAGAATCCTCGTATATCAGATTTGGCAAGTTGGGCGTTAGATGGCGGCGCAACATCATTTATAAGCCTATCTGCTCCGGAGGGTTACCGAGCACATGTCCCGAGGCGCTGGCTTTGGAATGGTGGAGATGTATCTACCAATCGTGACCTGCTTCCTTGTGAACACATCACAATCACGCCCTTATGGGAACGGATTCCAGGATCGGGCCCCCATACGATTACCTGGGATTTGGGCACAGATCCAAACGGGTACTGGCCAAGCGGCGTAACAGCTCCGCCGACCTCCGTCAATCACGGTGGCGACATCGCGGCGCCGGAAGGTAACCCGAGCCGCCCAGGCTACAGCTTCACCGGCTGGGGCGCGACGACGTTCCCGATCCTAGACGTAGAAGCCCCCGTGACCATCACCGCC
>Ga0131853_10011788_pt1 | contig 15998 bp, 7 predicted proteins | sample TergutLab28metaG_FD_92764 | JGI IMG/M metagenome (GOLD analysis project Ga0131853, IMG submission 92764) | Labiotermes labralis P1 segment gut microbial communities from Petit-Saut dam, French Guiana - Lab288 P1 (version 2) (version 2) | ecosystem: Host-associated > Arthropoda: Insects >...
CACGCCCTCAACTACAAACCTCGAGGAAGAAGAGATCGTGGACGCCCCAGGAAACGATGGCAATGCGTCGATGCCGGAACAGGTCAAACGACCTAATCCATGGAGGAAGATGATGATGATGATAATCAGGTCTTACCTCGAAGCTAGTCGAATTTCTTTTGACGAAACTTGGTGTTGTTTACTAATAAATCAGTTGCGCAGACAGGGCTTCCACAAATTTCGCTCTGCAGTTGAGCCCGATATTCGGATGTCCCCAGACATACAGAACATTAAAATTAGTTTCATGTTCTTTCAAACTGGATTCTACATATATCTGGGTCCGCTTTATGAGATCTTTGAGCAAGCTGGCTAACAATTATATGGGGCCCCCGGTTTATGGAGTCTCAGGGGCCCGACGACCATTTCTCTATACCACAGCAATCGGCACGCGTAATTTTCACCAGCAGCAGAAGGTTAAACTACCGAGAATAAATGTCAACAAAACAGGCAATTCACGCATAAGGTAACATTGAGGTGCTTTTGTGCAACCATTGCTGCAGTGGAAAAGCAATGAGATTTACACAACTTGAGTGTGTGTATTTGTAGCCGTAGGTATCCAGCATGCAATGCGCATGCGCCATATTTTCATCTGTGGCCTGCCCCGCTCTACAATATTTTTCCACATTAGCTATCAAAAGGTACCATTTTCGAAAAATAATGTTACTGAACACACACTGTGTGTTTTGATTTTCTTTACAACTTTTGTCTGAAACATTTCTCATTCTAAGAAGAAATGAGCAAGATATGTTCAAAATGTATATTGGTCTTCATATAAGGTACCCTTTATTTTTGTCCGATTTTAATAACACATTGTTTTTCACGATAGGTATTCGAAAAATTCTTAAATATCAAACTTCACGAAAATCCGCCCAGTTGGAGCCGAGTTCCAAGCAGACGGAGGACAGGCGAACAGACATGACGAAGTTAAGAGTCGCTTTTCGCAATTTAGCGAAAGCGCCTAAAAACTTGTAGTTATTTGAGGTGTTCTTAGCGGTAAAAGGAAACCCTGAAAATTATGGAGGTTTCTTCTACAATTTTTTACCCACATCGCACAGTATCGCAAACAGTCATATTTATTTATACAACGGCTGAAATAAATATAGACACACTCACGAACATGCGAATATATTACCTTTGCAGTATGTCATTTCAGTTTTATTTCTAAACACAAATATTCCAAGTAGACAAAAATTACTTGCTGAAGGGTGATAATATTATAAAGATAATCTCGTTATGTAGTTACATTAATTGCGTATCATCCGAACATTTCGATAGGTAGGCTGTACAACCCAAAACACACAACACTGGCCTTGAGAAGGTGACACGAGAAAGTAGTCCCTGTTACCGATCGTGGCAGCCTGCAAGTGCGATGTGGCGCAGTGGCAATCACACAGATCTGCTGGTATTTTGTATAACATGTAAGAAGCTTCACAATAAATTCACTATCTAATTCAGTTCCCTTTCAATATTACATATTAGAGCTCTAAGCAAACATAAAAAATTTCAGCCAATAAATAAGGAGTCTGAAATTACAGGTTCCTGTGGCAATGACTGTGAATAATACAGCCTTCTGGAATGTGACGCCGCGTAGTCTGGTAGATACACGCAAGATTAAGGTGTTAGGTTTCTATTACATGTCGTTTCTACAAGATTACACGAAGTCAAATCCCAAATAAAAGTGTTTTTAATAATTTAAAGAAAAGCGTTAATCTGAATTACATTTAAACATTCAGTTTGTACTGAGCAGTAAACACATTCCTTCTCACGTATGAAACCCAATCAGGTAATGCAGTATACGGAAAAGATGGCTGTTTGTTCTGATCCGTACCCAACGTAAGTAACAAGTCTCTGAGCAAAATGTAGAAAGATTGAATATTAAACAATGTATATAATGTAAGCACTGGACATTAAAAGGTTTATAAAATTATGTTCAAGTTCGACGCAAATTTAGATTATGTTATTAGAGACGACAAACTGAAATATGATAATAACTGGACAAATATTTCTTGTCGAGTAGTTTGTTCAAAAACTGTACCTGCTGTATATATTCCGGACTTGAAGACCGCAGTCTTGATTCTTAATGGTGGATTGAGACAGTTGTGGTAGGCAACCATTTAAGCGAACTCGCCATGTTTTGTGAAACTTGTGGTAGGTGACCATTTAAGCGAAATCGCTATGTTTGTGACAGTTGTTGTAGGTGACCATTTAAGCGAACTTGCTATTTTTTGTGACAGTTATGGTAGGTGACCATTTAAGCGACCTTGCTATTTTTGTGACAGTTGTGGTAGGCGACCATTTAAGGGAACTCGCTATGTTTTGTGACAAATGTGGTAGGTGAAAATTTAAGCGATTCGCTGTTTTGTGACAGTTATGGTGGGTGAAAATTTGAGCGAACTCGCCATGTTTTGTGACAGGTGTGGTAGGTGACCATTTAAGCGAACAAGTTATGTTTTGTGACAGTTGTGGTACGTAACGATTTAAACGAAATCGCCATGTTTTGTGAAAGTTGTGGTAGGTGACAATTTAAGCGAAATCGCGATGTTTTGTGACAGGTGTTTTAGGTGAACATTTAAGCGAACTTCCTATTTTTTGTGACAGTTGTGGTAGGTGATAATTTAAGCGAACTCGCTTTGCTTTGTGACAGTTGTGGTACGAGACCTTTTAAGCGAACTTGCTATGTTTTTACAGTTGTGGTAGGCGACCATTTAAGCGAAATTGCTACTTTTTTGACAGTTGTGTTAGGTGACCATTTAAAAAACTCGCTGCTTTGTGACAGATGCGGTAGGTGACCATTTAAGCAAAGATGCCATATTTTGTGACAGCTGTGGTAGGTGATCATTTAAGCGAACTCGCTATGTTTTGTGAGAGTTATGGTAGATGACCATTTAAGCGAACTTCCTATGTTTTGTGACAGTTGTGGTAGGTGACCATTTAAGCGAAATCGCTATGTTTGTGACAGTTGTTGTAGGTGACCATTTAAGCGACCTTGCTATTTTTGTGACAGTTATGGTAGGTGATCATTTAAGCGAACTCGCTATGTTTGTGACAGTTTTGTTAGGAGACCTTTTAAGCGAAATTGCTATGTTTTCGACAGTTATGTAAATGACAATTTAAGCGAAATTGTTATAGTTTTTTACATTCGTGGTAGGCGACCATTTAAGCAAAATTGCTATTTTTTTGACAGTTGGGTTAGGTAAATATTTAAACAAAATCGCTGTTATGTGACAATTGTAGTAGGTGAATATTTAAGCAACGTTGCCATATTTTGTGACAGTAGTGGTAGGTGATCATTTAAGCCAACTCGCTTTCTTTTGTGACAGTTGTTGCGGGTGACCATTTTAGCGAAATTGCTATGTATTTTGACAGTTGTGTTAGGTGATCATTTAAATAAACTCGCGATGGTTTGTGACAGTTGAGGTGTTGACAATTTAAGCGAACTTGCTATGTTTTGTGAGAGTTGTGTTAGATGATTATTTAAGCGAATTAGCTATGTTTTGTGACAGTTGTGTTGTGTGACCATTTAAGCGAAATAGCTATGCTTTTTTAAAGTTGTGGTAGGTGACCATTTAAACGAACCCGCTTTGCTTTTTTACAGTTGTGGTAGGTGACCATTTAAACGAACTCGCTATGCTTTCTGATAGTTGTGGTAGGTGACAATTTAAACAACATCGCGATGTTTTGTGACAGTTGAGGTAGGTGAACATTTAAGCGAACTTGCTATGTTTTGTGACAGTTGTGTTAGGTGATCATTTAAGTGATAATTCAAGCGAATTTGCTATGCTTTGACAGATGGGGTAGGTTAACAATTAAACGAACTTGCTATGTTGTGTGACAGATATGTTAGGTTACCATTTAAAGCGAACTCCCTATGTTTTTTAATGTTGTGGTAGGTGCCCATTTAAGCGAACTTGCTATGTTTTGTGACAGGTATTAGATGACCATTGAAGCGAACTTCGTATATTTTGTGACTGTTGTGGTAGTTGAACAGTTAAGCGAACTTGCTATGTTTTATGACAGTTGTGGTAGTTCACCATTTAAGCCAACTCGCTATGTATTGTGGCAGGTGTGTTAGGTGACAATTTAAGCGAAATAGCTATGTTTTGTGAGAGTTGTGTTAGGTGACCATTTAAGCGAACTTGCTATGTTTTGCGACTCTTGTGGTAGTTGATCATTTAAGCGAAACCGCTATGTTTATTGACAGGTGTGGTAGGTGACCATTTAAGCGAACTCGTTATTTTTATGACAGTTATGGTAGGTGGTCGTTTAAATGAACTCGCTATGTTTTGTGACAGTTGTTTTAGGAGACCATTTAAGCAAACTTGCTATCTGTTGTGACAGTTGTGGTTTTTGACCATTTAATCGAACTCGCTATGTTTGGTGACAGGTGTGGCAGGTGACCATTTAAGCGATCTTGCTGTACTTTGTGACAATTTTTTTAGTTGATCATTTAAGCGAATTTGCTTTGTTTTACATTTGCGTTAGGTGATAATATAAACGAAATGGCTATGTTTTGTGACAGTTCTGGTAGTGGACCATTTCAGCGAACTTGCTGTATTTTGTGAGAGTTTTGCTAGGTGATCATTTAAGGTAATTTGCTATGTTTTTGACAGTTGCGGTAGATGACCATTTAAGCGAACTCGCTATATTTTGTGACATTTGTGGTAGTTTACCATTTAAGTTAAATTGATATGTTTTTGAGAGTTTTGTTAGGTGACAATTTAAGCGAACATGCTGTGGTTTTTGACAGTTGTGTTAGAAGACCATTTAAATGAACTCGCTATAAATTTTGACAGTTGTGGTACTTATCCATTTAAACGAACTCGCTATGTTTTCTGACAGTCGTTGTAGGTGAACATTTAAGCGAACTTGCTCTGTTTTTTGACAGAAATTTCAGGTGGCCATTTAAATAAACTCCCTATTTTTTTACAGTTTTTGTAGGTGACCATTAAAAAGAACTCCCTTTATTTTTTGACAGATGTGTTACGTGACTATTTAAACGAACTTGCTGTGTTTTGTGACATCTGTGGTAGATGACCATTTAAGAGAACTCGCTATGTTCTTTGACAGAAGTTTTAAGTGGCCATTTAAAAGAAATCGCTATGTTTACTGACAGTATTTGTTTAAGACCATTTAAACGACCTTGCTTTGTTTTTTTTACAATTGTGGTAGGTGATCATTTAAACTAACTTGCTGTGTTTTGTGACAGCTGTGGTAGGTGACCATTTAAGGGAACGTGCTATGTTTTGTGACAGTTGTGTTATGTGACATTTTAAACGAACTCGCTATGTTTTGTGACAGTTGTGGTAGGTGACCATTTAAGCGAACTTACTATGTTTTGTGTCAGTTGTAGTAGTTGACCATTTAAGCGAACTTGCTATGTTTTGTGACAGTTGTTGTAGTTGTCCATTTAAGCGAACTGGCTATGTTTTTTGACAGGTGTTAGGTGACCATTTAAGCGATCTTGCTATGTTTTGTGACAGTTGTGGTAGTTGTCCATTTAAGCGAACTGGCTATGTTTTTTGACAGGTGTTAGGTGACCATTTAAGCGATCTTGCTATGTTTTGTGACAGTTGTGTATGTTGACCATTTAAGCGAACTCGCTATGTTTTTGACAGGTGTGGTAGGTGACCATTTAAGAAAACTTGCTATTTTTTTTACATTTGTGGTAGGTGACCATTTAAGCGAGCTTGCTATTTTTGTGACCGGTGTGGTAGGTGATCATTTAAACGAACTCGCTGTGTTTTGACCATTTAAGCGAACTCCCTACGTTTTGTGACAGTTGTGGTAGGTGACATTTAAGCGAACTTGCTATTTTTTTTTTAGTTTTGTGTTAGGTGAACAGTTAAGGGAACTCGCAATGTTTTTTGAGTGGAGTTTTATGTGACCCTTTAAGCTAACTTTCTGTTTTTTTAGTGTTGTGTTGGGTGTCCATTTAAGCGAACTTGCTATGTTTTGTGACTGTTGTGTTAAGTGAGCATTTTAGGGGACTCGCTATTTTTGTGACAGTTGTTGTAGGTGACCATTGAAGTAAACTTGCTATGTTTTGTGACAGTTGTGTTAGGTGACCATTTAAGCGAACATGCTATATTTTGTGACAGATGTGATAGGTGACCATTTAAGTGAACTCGCTATGTTTTGTGACAGTTGTGGTAGTTGTCCATTTAAGCGAACTGGCTATGTTTTTTGACAGGTGTTAGGTGACCATTTAAGCGAACTTGCTATGTTTTGTGACTGTTGTGTTAAGTGACCATTTAAGGGGACTCGCTATTTTTGTGACAGTTGTTGTAGGTGACCATTGAAGTAAACTTGCTATGTTTTGTGACAGTTGTGTTAGGTGACCATTTAAGCGAACTCGCTATGTTTTGTGACAGTTGTTTTAGGTGACCATGTAATCAATTTTGCCGCCTTTTTTGACGGTTGTGTTATTTGACAATTTAAACGAACTCGCAATGTTTTGTGACAGAAGTTTTAGGTGATCATTTAAGCGAACTTGCTATGTTTTTGAGTGTTGTGGCAGGTGACCAGTTAAGCGAGCTCGCTATTTTTTGTGACAGTTGTTTTAGGTGACCATTTAAGCGATCTTACTATGTTTTGTGACAGTTGTTGTAGGTGACCATTTAAGCGAACGTGCTATGTTTTTTGACAGTTGTGATACGTGATCATTTAAACGAACTCGCTATTTTTTGACAGATGTTTTATGTGACCATTTAAACGAACTCTCTATGTTTTGTGACAGTTGTGTTAGGTGACCATTCAAGTGAACTTGCTATGTTTCGTGACAATTGTTTTAGGTGACCATTTAAGCGAAGTTGCTATGTTTTGTGACTGTTGTTGTAGGTGATCATTTAAGCGAACTTACTCTTTTTCACTTTTTGTTGGATTGTCAAAAATCAGTAGCGTCCCGTACAATTATTTGTGTTGATGTGCTGTCTTTTTACCACACGTTACCGAAATTCCGTCTTCTAATAATTTGGCCACTGAATGCTACGTGTTACTTTATGTGTAGTATGAACACCTAGTGGGTTATTCTTCAGAGCAGGCAAAACATTTTGTTTTGTGAACTAATAACAAAGACAATTTGAATCAATGCAACCATCCTTTGTTATAATAATACGTGCTATGTATATATAGAGTATCATTGATTCGCGTTCTTGCAACAATTATTGTAGTGGAAAGCATTGAATAATACATATTCCAAGAGAAAGAGAGAGAGAGAGAGAGTGTGTGTGTGTGTAGCCTTAGTTATACGGTATGCAATGCGCATGCGTCATATTGTCGTCTATGGCCTATCTGTCTCTACAATATTTTCCCACGTTATCTCTTAAAAGGCGCGATTTAAAAAAAAATATTTATATAAGATACAATGTTTGTTTTGGTTTCCTTACAACTTTTGCCTGGACCATTTCTCATTCCAAGAACTCGGGGAGATATGATCAAAAATGTTTGTTGGTCTTCATGTTAATTATCCGCTTTTCTTTTCAGGTTTGAATGAGAATTGAATTTTCTCGACAAATTCGAAAATATTTCAAATATAAAATTTCACTACAATCCATTCCGTGGAGCCGGTGCGAAATTTCACCATGCGGACGGGATGACAGACAGACAGACAGACAAGACGACGTTTATAGTCTTTTTCTTATTTTTCTAAAAGGCCTATAAAGATGAATGCTTTAATAAAGTATTCAAAGCCTATGGCTGCATTTCTTCTTATTTTTTGCGCTTTATGATCATCTTTAAGGATCGAAACATGTCGCATTTTGTAAGGGGAAATATTGTTTTTATAGTAGAAGATAGCTGCATTCAATAAAATTGTAGTTTGTATAGTAGAAGATAGCTGCATTCAATAAAATTGTAGTTTTTATAGTAGAAGATAGCTGCATTCAATAAAATTGTAGTGTTTACATAGCGCAACCATTAAACCTCTTATGTGACACCCGGTGTCAAGAAACAAACGCTAAATTACTCGTACTTTCATATACTCAAGCTCTAAACACAAAATAATGTGACGTCATATATATAATTTCTATTATTCACGGTCGTCACGCTGCAGGGTGGTGATGGGTAAATTCAAACACATGTATTTAGACATTAAATCTCATATGGTCTCCTAAAGGCAAAACACTGTCTCTCCTAGTCTCTTTATGCAGCTTACACAGTTTGAGTATAGATTTATAGCTATCACCAGCCAAGGGTAATCCCTAGAACAGTGGGGGGCCCGGGGCGAAAAGCCTCAGCGATCCCCTCCTTTTTAAAGTAAAAAAAATTAAATTCCCTTGGTTTTTGCGTTTAATATGAATGATGACACTAAATTATATATGTATTAACGAATGCATTTTTATGCCGTTACAAAGATATGATCCCACTTAAATATAATTTAAGATTTACTCAGCCATCGTGATTGTGCTGTTTACACAAAATCTACTTTTCCTTCTTTTCCTTGCTGCAAGCCCTGCCATGAAGTTAGCACAGCCGATTCTGGATGCTGCTAATTTCTCGGTGTTCAAAAGAGACATTTCGCTTAGCCATTCTTGAGCCTGCTTGTTTTCAAATAATCCTTAATAATTTTCGGTTTTGGAAAAATATTGGCCTTCCTATCGCTTCCTGAAATGGAATCATTCACATTATCCTATCAGCTGTTTCTGATAGGGAAGAGCGGTTAAATGTTTGTAGAAACTAAATGGCTTGAAGTGCTATCCCAGTATCATCCGTGATGACTTTCCTTGAAATAGGCTCATCTGATTTTCATTATGTCTCAGCCTTTCACTGAGAAGTTTCCAAACATTGGTAACTTCCTGTAGCAGTTTTCCTGTCATTTTTATTCCCAAAACCTAAGTAATCTTTCTTAGAGTAGCCTAAGGAATTTATTTGGACATACTGTACATTAGGCAGTTTTTAGGCATATAATTCTTCAGACAAATGTCGAGTTTCCTTACTTTTTCGGATAATCAGACATTACATTTGTAAGGTTTGTGTTTAAAATAAAAGTCAGCATTCTTGTAATGTAACAGATGCGGCCAAATGGCTTACTTACTTATCTCTTGCACTGTCAACACAACATGTTTCTGTCTGCCTGAGACGTAGCGCAGTCCATCAATTATTTGTTTTCCTCCACATACAAAACGCCTCTTAAAAATACAGATTTTTCTAATGAACATTCCAAAGCTTAAAAAATACCTTTTTATTCCTTTTTATGCCATTTTTAGCTTTTGATCCGTCCTTCGACTATTATCTATTTCTGGTAGCCATGGCTACGTTATTTTACAAAATGATAAATATTTCGATCTTTAAAAATAGTAGCTCCCTTTTAATATTGTAAAAGATGATCAAACTTAACCACGTGTCAATTCTGTGCTCCACACGAGCCAACTGCTCTTGTCACTGACAACACAGAAATCTGTGAACTTCTTGCTCTCGCCCAGTTGCAATTTACCCCTGACCATCCCGTGAACACTGAAAGGAATAGGAACCCACGGCTGCTGACAGTAGATTTAGCCTATTTTCCACACTTTCCATTAAAATGGCAGGTAATTTACTAAGTGAACCTGAAAGTCCAAACTGTATTCTGCTATGCACAGAAGTTTCGGAGCGCTTTGCAACAGAATATTATACATCTTGCGAAAGAATTTGTGATCTCGAGCCTGTTGATTTACATCGGTTTTATTTCTTAATTTCCGTTACGTATTTAAGTAGTGGTCAATTTCTACCTCTGAACATTTAAAGTGATGACGTAAACAAAATTTTTGTTCACCGTGTGTCAGTGTGCTGGACCTCCTCACAGCGCGGGTCGTGGTCTTCCGCCCCGCTCCCCCCCCCCCAAGGGTGCAAAGACACCAGGCATAGAAGATGAAAGGAAAAGCTGTGTTGACGTGAGGATTTTGTGTCACATATTACGGGAAATATACTTGCAAGGAGGTGACGATATCTCATGCTGAGGTACTAGCTCTGAAGTTACGCGACAGGGCTCAGGGTAGCCACGGAGAACTTCAGTGATGATAGCCAGCCCACGAACCGAGATTCGAACCTGAAACAACCTGAATACGAAGCAGGAGTCGTAACATTAAACTCTGTATCCGGTCTAAGTTCTCCTTTCTGTAGTAAGTCATATCTACAATTGTACACACAGGTACTTGCTGCTATACTTTCCTAGCCTGATTTTTTTCCTCGTGGCATCCAGTTGCATAGCGAATCGATACTGAGGCATGTACAGTACAAATAGCTGAGCCTGTCATAACCAGAGTTAATATATAGTATAGTCACAAAAAGCCTGGGAGCACCAAGATGTAGATACATTAATAAAATAAACCACCCCCCCCCCTCCATTCCTTTACTCTCTATATGGCATCGCGTCTTAGCGAAGCGGCAGGAGACGTGCTAATAACATTCTGACTTCACTGGCGTGCTACATAGTTAAGAGGGAGAGGGAGGAAACAAAAATAAAGGGGCAGGGAAGATATGAAATGAGAAAAGACATAGTCTTTTACGGCGTCATAGTCTGATATACGACCTGCAAAAGTTTGTAGGTATGTAAAGAACTACGCGAAGCTTCGTACTTGCAGGAACACGAAGATGTGGTACAGGCATGTTGCGTGCCACAAATCTCTTGGCCTTCCTTAAGTAGACAAAAATCGGTGGGCTATTTAAAAACCATGTATGAACATTATATATATATATATATATAAAGCATAATTCTTAATAGTTGTTTCAAACAAGCAATTCGTAGTCCACGCATGCATTTGTATTTCTTGAGCTCGTCCGTACACACTTTGTCACAACGCTCGTTACACGTTTCCTGGCAGACGACTTGTTTCGTCATGCACCAACTTCAGTGTTAGTGGAATATTACAAGAACAACTAATCTGTCCAAATGGGACGAATTTGGGCGATGTGGGTTCCTCCCAGTTTATAGAAAATTTAATCTCATCATTATTGTTTTTTTCCCCCCCGCGTTTTCCGTTACTTTCTCTTGTCTTGGTATGTCTTTGTTGTTGTTTTTGTTTCTGTTGTTGCTGCCGTCTTATAGTCCTCCAGCCTTTGTAACTGGCCACCAGCCTCTTGAGTCACTACGTGTATAAAGAATAATAATAATTATAAATTTTACGACGCTCTCAGTAATCAGTAAGTCATAATGTATTGCGTTCAATAGTGTGGTGGCTGATAAAACAAGAACTGGAATGCTCTGAGACGAAAGCAATCATTTTCCATTGCAAGTAATATTCCGGTTGTAATGTAATAATTACTACAATTAGAAATATTCACCTATCCAGTTGTTCAAACATAAGTGATGAAATTAATTTTCAAGTCATCGCTTTGCCTACTACAATCTTCCAAACAAGATCTTTCCATATTGAACGCAAAATTATGCAGCAGTTCCGCAATGTGCTGTCTTGTATATGCAATGTATGTGTGAATTTCCATTTATTGTTAACGTGCTGACCAAAATTCTAATTAGGCTTTAACTAATTATGTAAAACCTAGTGGTTACACAACCTACCAGCAGGTTTATTAATGAAAACACTTACATTTTCACAAATATTTTATTTATGTTTTGCACATAGTTCTCACAACAAACAATTCTTGTTTTCCTGAACAAGCTCCACCATCTGGTCAAACTAATTTCCGTACATTAATTTCTATGAGAGGTAAGAACCTAATCGTTACATATACAAGGTTAATCTTATTCTTCAAGGGGCTAAATAACTAAACTGCAAACCATGTTGTGTGGAAAATTACTGTAAATACCCAGAACATACATTCGTGACATAAAATCACTTCCTTTCTCTAAATTAATGGCTGAACTTAATTCTCGTACTTTCTCATTTTTAATAGATATGCAGTATTAGTAGAGATCTCATGTATATTCCAGCATCCAATAAATTTTGGACATTCGTTTTACTGTAGTAACAAAACTAAATCTTCCAACCCCTACGTGTCATTCATCCCCTCCCAACAGCCGCTAATATCCTCGCAATAGTCATGTCAACTTCGACACTCACTGAATGTAAAAAATATGCCCTGGCAACTTCCTCCTTGTCAGTTCGGTCTTTGCACTAACTTGAAACTTCTCAAAGATAGGAGTACTAGTTTACTCTGGAATTTCCAGTTTTCGTGTTAACACGACTGTACCAAGCGCCTATGTTTTGTCCTTTATAGGATCCTGCATTGAACACGTTAATAAGCCTAATTTCAAGAAGACGTCCCCTTCTCGTCTTGCTGGACTTACAGGAGGCAAGGAAAAACTTGATAATGTTGGCGAAGGGAAGTAATCGCTGCCGTAATCGCATTAATGCGCTAATATGCAAGGAAGGTGGTGCCCTAAACACCCCTCTAAGTACATAGATGGGTCCTGGTAATAAAATAAGATAGCTGACGACCGCGTAAGGATTTAAGAACACACCCGCAACTGACTGTGGTACAGGGGGTTAAGGAAATTAGTTTGAAATCTTCATGTGATCATGTGGCTGCCATCTGCGTATTATAGAGGGGTGTTGGTGATATTAGTGTCACAATTGGATAATATTTAACGTGAGGCGTATGATATTAAATTTCAAATAAAATTAAGATATTATGACGAAAGGTGACGTGGAAGACGTCGAAACGCGTATGTCCAAACAGTAATACCAATATATATGGTAACGGTACCACAGTGTGGTTTACTGCACAGTCTGTAACACGACACTTCCTCTCGGACCGTGATTGACTAACTGAAACCTTCTACCTATACCACCCAATCAAATATGAACACATTCTTACCGTAATAATTTATATTTATGCACTTTTGAAGCTATTGGTTCATGTGATTGTAATTACACCTATGCGCTGGTTCTGATAAATTTGTAATTTAATTATATGCTTTTAAAATATCTAACCTCTATATTTTATATCCCTAAAGATGACCACATTGTTAGCCAAAATATGTAGGAGCTAATTATGTGTATAAAACGAATTTTATTTTGCTTCTGTACATTTTATGGTACCATTATTTTATATATTCGATTGATGCACGGATCATGGATCATGTCAGGACACTCAGTTCTGGCAGCTGGGCTACACAAAAGAGGGATTTACCAAATGCCACACAGAACACACTGCAATGTAAAATGTACAATTTTCAACTAAGCCACAGTTTGTCCCTACATAATAAAGTAACATATAGCTTCCTAATTCACAGTTTTAATCACTTGTACTGCTGGTATTTTCTTATAATAGAAGGCAATGAGATGCACTATTTCTCGACTTCATTTTGGTTTTTGTTTACCAAAATGAAGTTGAGAAACAGTGCATCTCTTTAGCTTCTGTTATAAGAATATATTAAGATGCACGGCTCTCTGAATGTCAAAGTGCTGATATTTTCGTTGTTATACCGTGCATGTTGTCAAGTCTCTCAAGTATTTTACCAACCACTGCACTTATATAAATTTATAAAATTTACACCTTAAAACATTAAAAACGCTCCGACATGTTTCGGTCCTAGGACCGTCATCAGGGAGCTATATCGTCCGTGCTAAAGTTACACTATTAAAAGTCATATTAATTTCACTATTCAAGTTAGTTTTATGGCAGCATGCCGTGTTGTGTTGTGTTGCGAAGAGTGCCCTGTTATGGATGTGCGTTCTGTGTTTCGTGGCGTGATACTGGTCAGTATCACGCCACGAAACACAGAACGCACATCCATAACAGTGCACTCTTGGCAGCACAACACAACACGGCATGCTGCCACAAAACTAACTTGAATAGTGAAATTAATATGACTTTTAATAGTGTAACTTTATCAAGGACGATATAGCTCCCTGATGATGGTCCTAGGACCGAAACATGTGGAGCGTCTTTAATGTTTTAATGTTTCAAGGTGTAAATTTTATAAATTTATATAAGTGCAGTGGTTGGTAAAATAGTTGAGTGCTGATATTTTGTTCCCATTTCGAGACCATGTAAGTACAAAAGAGCAAAGGGGCATGAATGAAACACACACTCGTTATCAATTTAGTTTCAACAACGTTTCTTCCTTCCTAACCTACTTTCCCTTCTAAAATGGAAACATGTAACTTAAAAAAAATATCATGCTCTTTGTGTATGACTGTGTCTATATGTATGCCCCACCCCCACCCCCCGCCCCTAACTTTCAATTTCTGAACAAGCAGGTTGATTTCCGTGAAACGTGGTATGGAAATTGTACCATTAGTCTTCATTGTCTGGCTCTCGAATTCCTGAACTCAGTAATAATAAAATGGCGAACGCTGAGACTCGTGAGACGGGAGCGACACTAGCGCTACTTGCTTTGGTGTCCTGAAATAACGTCTGGTAAGAGATCTATGAAGAATGTTAAACAGCAAAACTGCGTCCGAGTAGAAGTTTTCTTTAGCATTTGGTTTTACGGCGAAAAAAAATTAAACATTCTAGCCAGTCATGTTAAATGCAGCATAGCGATAAACCATTCAGAAGTCTACTACGAAATGTTGTTTGTTGAGTCAACAGTTGCAAATATGTTGACACTGCGAATAAAATTTAACGTAAACCAATAATATATGTACACATCCATAATAACTTATTCGCAGAAGGAAAATAGAACGAAAATTAATACTAATAAACAGGAGTGCACAAGTTTTCCAAAAATCTAGGAGACACCTTAAAAATTCTAGGCGCCCTAGGGGTGACATGAAGCAAGTTTCATACTGAGGATCAAAAAATATTAAGCGTCACTACACAAAATTTAGTCGCCCTGACGACTTCTCGCCCGAGTTGTGTGCATCCCTACGAATAAATACATGTGAACAGGAACAAACACTAGGCATATGGCCTTATAATCTCAGTAATTAACCAACTTAATGCACAAATTCTTGTTTTATAATAAGTTTATTATATGCCTCTACATGTTTCGAGCACTATGTGATCATCACCAGGAGGTCAAAATTGTATTATACAGCATCTGGTATCATCACACTGAAGCAAGTGAGTGGTCTAAAATTACTAAAATACAATTCTATAAATATGATCACATAGTAGTAAAATTTATGTATGAACTGTATAATTCATACATAAATGTTACCATATGGTGTATAATACAATTTTGACCTCCTGATGATGAGCACATAGTGCTCGAAACATGTAGAGGCATATAATAAACTTATTATAAAACAAGAATTTGTGCATTAAGTTGGTTAATTACTAAGAATATACTGAGATGCACTGTCAGCAAAACATCAAAATATGGCCTTATACGTGTATTTGGCTGTGAATTCGATGTTTCTCCTGTCTCCATTCACCCACTTCCTCCAACCCTGTACGTATTTGTAGAACCAGTTTTCCAAAGAATTATTCGTAGTTGAATTCAGTAAGTTGATTAAATGGGTGTCCTAAAATGTAGATATTATGCTCCCTGCGTCTATTTTGTTGCAGCCTTGTTGTACAGTACAGGTGTCCGCTCTGTTACACATACTTGGGCTGCTACTTTCCTTTGCAGTCGTCGCTCTTCTGTAAAACTGGATGTGAAATTCTGCCTAGCATGGAGTTCTTAATAATGATTTAAAGCTTACAAGAGGGGGTGCAAGATAACTCTGACCCTAACCTCCAACTGCCACGCGTAATTTAAAGATCTGAAGAAAACTTCTTTAGTGGCACCATACCCTGTGCTGCAAATTACTTGTAATGAAACCTGAATATACGAGGTCTGTGCCAGATTATTTAATTAGGTTCTCCGTAGAACACAAAGTAATTTGGTACTGAACTCACCACATTCGTTACAGGTACAGCTCCTATTTGTGTTTTCACGACACCGTGTTAGGGGCTGCAAATATCACCGGTTTAGGACTAGAATAACCTCTCTACAATTTTAGTACTCTTAAGGCAGCAAAGGACCGCCTCTGTGGTCTAGTGGTCAGAGTTTCTGGCTACAGATACAGAGGTCCCGGGTTCGATCCCCGGCGCTACCAGATTTTCTGAGTAGTAGTGGGTCTGGAACGGGG
>Ga0131853_10011789_pt1 | contig 15998 bp, 12 predicted proteins | sample TergutLab28metaG_FD_92764 | JGI IMG/M metagenome (GOLD analysis project Ga0131853, IMG submission 92764) | Labiotermes labralis P1 segment gut microbial communities from Petit-Saut dam, French Guiana - Lab288 P1 (version 2) (version 2) | ecosystem: Host-associated > Arthropoda: Insects >...
AGGTATAGGTATCAGTCAATAACACAACAATATATAAAAATATGTTTAATAATGGATGACAGTAACTACATGTTTCGGCCTATTGCGGCCATCATCAGGTTTTCATCCGAAAGTATGGTGGTAATGCTTTATAGGATTGGTATGGTTATGTCACGATGGTGAGATCTCAGCATCTGTGATGTTTGTTATATGCTATTGCTAGGGGACACGGGGGGGGGGTCGGGGGGGTTATCTGTGCATATAACTAACATCACAGATGATGAGATCTCACCATCGTGACATAACCATACCAGTCCTATAAAACATTACCACCATATTTTCGGATGAAAACCTGATGATGGCCACATTAGGCCGAAACATGTAGTTACTATAATCCTTTATTAAACATCTTTTTAGATATTGTTGTGTTATTGACTAATACCTACACCTTTTGTTTATATACACACAACGGGGATGGCTCATTTTAGAAGACTGTAAAATATTGTGCCCATTGTCACGTATTCACCCAACCACCGCCAGGCCGGTGCCCCAGTGATAAATATCCAGTCAACAATTGGCACCGTTCCTGATTTGTGTAAAAATGATTCAGTCCCAGTATTCCTTGGTAGCAACGATAATTCATGTACAGTCTCTACGCAGTGAGATTTGTGTATGTATGTATGTATATACACGCACAATATTCACAATATAGAGACGCCGGTCGAACAAAAGAAAATAATTGGGAGGGCAGTGAATGCTGCGTGCCATTTTGGGCACGCGAGCAATAAATTCGGCAGCCGTGGTGTAGATAACCGAGTGGCCTGCCTATAGTACGAGTAAACACCCTCTTTGAAAGCGTGAAAACGCATAAAATCTAGTATATTTATCTCAGTATTTAACCAACTCAATGCACAAATTCTTTTTTAGAATAAGTTTATTTCATGCCTCTACATGTTTCGAGCACATGTGCTCATCATCAGGACGTCAAAACTGTATTATAGAGCCTCTGGTATCATCACACCTATATACTGAGATGCACGGTCAGCAAAACGTCGAAATCTAGTATCTTGTTCGGGACCTGAGTGAAAGGTGTTATTGGACAGGAAGGTGTAAATGTTTAGATAGCACAACGGATGACAGAAAGAAAAGGTTGTTAGGTTACGTAACCTATAGTGTGATCTTGAACAGTGAGTATTGGAAAGGGTATGTACGTGTATGAACAGTGAGCTTTGATAATCGGAGTATTATGAACTTCAGTGACCTACGAGCAGGGAAGTTGGTGCGTACTTCCGACCCTGCATTGCACAGTCTGCATTCGCTTCCCCTTTAAAAGGAAGTAATCAGAAATGTACCGATTTTAGACAAGAGAGACACTTTACAGCTACAGAGGTTTATATTTCGTATTTTTTAGTTTGTGTGTCGGTTCATGATGTCAACGGAGCTGCGAATGTCAAAGTATTTAACACACGGTAAAAGCGTACTAAATCATATTTTGGGGAAGTATAATTAAATTTGAGTGTCTCCCTAATACTACGTGGTGTTGCTTTTAAGGGAGTTTTTGAGGATTTTAGTTTGACGGAACTCGACGATGAGACAAGTGGCCAAACGTCAGGCCCTTTATCATCAAGTCTTTGCGAGATTCGGTTTTCTCACAAAGTTGTTTGTAAGGATTTTAGGCCGTGTAGAGTGGTACAAATTTTGTACGTTTCGGAGGAGAATAGTGCTTCTCTGTTCATGGTTGGACAATAAATGTGAGTTGCAGCTAGACCCAATAAATGCAGGCAGTATTATCTTCTGAAAGGTTTGTTGTTTGCCAACCAACACGGCTTACCGTCCCAGAATACTTTCTTTATACGTCTATATAGGCCTATATGTTAGTGTAAAGCAATTCCATTACAAGCCTGGAGAGGCCGTAAAGTTTCCAGGAGGTTGAGGCTCCCAGATTTCAATACAGTCGGCACATGAAAGATGTAAGATTGTCAGCTCCACGCACCGACCGCCTATACTCCGAGGAAATATTCCTGGTACTCATTTCTGTTAGAGGCTAAGTCAACCGCAGGGCTATAGTGCGACCGGAAGAATTATGTCGATGAAAAATTTCATTGACACTATCGGGAATCGAACCCGCGACCTCCCGGCTTGTGGCGCAGTGGCTCAACCAACGGCACCAACACGTGCCCCATATGGAAGTGTAAATGTGTTTATAAAAAATTTCTTGATTTCCACCCGTTCTTGAATTTTGTAGCCATGTCCTCAAAACATTTTCTCGGCGGCTGTGTGTAGCAAAATGCATTGGACGGTTGCTTAACTTTTTAAACTTCATTTAACAGTGTTTCATAAACTTAATAGGCTGTGTCGGATCGGTCTGTGTCTGCGATGAAATAATTAAACAGTAAAGATGCGGATGAGCCCTGTCAAATCTCGTAGCAGCGCAGCGCATATCTCGTTGAAATACGTAAACAAGTTGTACTGTGGTACTTTCATTCTGTTGACTGTTGAATGCAATCAACCGACATGTCAAATTCGTATTAAGTGAAATAATTTGTTGTTGGAACTTAAAAAAGCAACAAAAGTAGCCTGGAAATACAGGACAACAGAGAAATAAGTATAATGTGTCTTGTAAATTAAACTGAGCGCAGAAAGGTATATGGCATGTACTGTCTCAACATTTGTCGGGAGAAGCTGAAGAAGAACATAAAACTGAGTTCGGTAAGCTAACATCAGGGCCCAGAATTAATCTACGGAACTTCCCAAAATCGAAACTCATGTATTTGCTGTAAATATCGTTCCTGTTACATGTTAGAGATATTTGATTAGTCGAAGTCCAAATTTCTCAGCGTTCAATTATCTAACAAGAATTCGTAGGTTGAAATAATTCCGGAAGTACAGTCCTTCTTTAAGAAGTAATAGTCGTCTGATTAAGGAAATATGTCATTTCATTTCTTAAGTGCCCCGGATTTTCATTTGCTTGTTCACATGAGCTTGTTGCAGCGCCTATTCTGAGTCACATGAATCCTTTCCTCATGTTCAAACCCAAATTCCCGTAAGATTCGTTTCAATATTACCCTTCAATCTACGTGTAGGTTTGCATACTATTATTGCCCTTGCACGTCCTTTCCCTTATATGAGTGTAACGTGCCCTTCTCTTACCATCACCCGTGACTTGATTACTGTAAAGATATTTGGTGAAAATTTCTGCTTTGAAAACCGATAAATGCGTGTCACATAGAAACAAGGGTTGATTTGTTCTAACGCTGGGGCTTCTGCCTACTGCTGTTGTGTAGCGCAGTGAGCTTCTTGGAACTGAGCTGTTGCTATGACAGAATGGCTCTGTCAGCTGGTGCTGTTTTTGACGTAAACCCCTCGTCATCCCCAAGTGGTTATTTCGTTTGTGTGTGCCACCATTCGCGCGTGTCGGTGGTTGAGATGTGTGGACCAGAACAACACTAATCCGTCTTCGTGCTCCGTCCAGCTGCTGCAACAATTGTCGACAGTAATATAATTTAATTATAGGGCGTACCGTGTTCATAAAAAAAAACTATTCACATCAAAATTAATATCCCGAAACGTCAAACTACAACTTTATAACACGTTAATTCGCCCAACAGTAACTTAAGTTTCCGAAACGTGGGTACTTAAAGAAAATATGATAAATAAACTGATGATCTTCGAAAGGAGGATAATGTGGAATATATTTGGTCCTACTAGAACAGATGATGGCTACTGGAGGATTAAAATTAATCAAGAAATCAACGAAATATTAAAAGGACAAAATATAATTGGGTTTGTTAAAAAACGAGGACTAAACTGGTTAGGCCATGTTGAACGCATGGCTGAGGATAATATTGTGCAGAAGATCAAGAGATGGAAACCCGTGTCTAAAAGACCAACTGGAAGACCTAAAACACGATGGGAAGATGACTTTTGGAAGATATAAAGAGCATAAACATAGGGAATTGGAAGAAAGTAGCACGGAATAGAGATAGTTGGAAGAAAGTGGTTGAGCAAGCCAGAACCTCATACAGGTTGTAGCGTTTTATAAGAAGAAGAAGAAGAAGAGGAGGAGGAAGAAGATTTATTTACTATTCAATCAAACGTTACATTTGGATTTCGTATGACATCATTAGTTCTGCTTTGAATCTTTGTCGTGGCAACTAATACGAATTTTATCTTACGTCTACACCTAAATTGTGAACGTCTTAACAAAATGCAAGTTAGGCCAGGTTTTCAAACTTCCCTGCGTAAGATATCCTTTCTGGTCCTTTAACAACCTTATTTAGCTGTTTTTATGCGAATATGAAGAAAGTTCATCCAGCCACTTGTCACTTGCTGTGCTCGCCACGTCGCTTGTTTGATCAGCAACAAAACGGGGTATGTGCACTCTGACTCCCGCCCCCAGAGCAGTCCACCCTCCCCTGGAGTTCTATTTAGACCACCCATAACATGGGATTGCCAGTACTTCATTTAGGTATGATCGTCAAAGCAACAGTGCTGTATGTTGCGAGATGGTCCAGAACCGGAATTCGATACGAGAATATGCTAAACCTCTGTGCTACAGCAGTGGTTAATGTGCTGTGCTACAAATAGGAAGGTAGCTGTTTCGATTCCAGTTGGTGTAATTGGGATTTTTCATAGACATAATCCTTCCCAACGTACTATAGCCCTGGGGTCGACTCAGGCTCTAACAGAATTTAGTACCAGGAGTATTTCCTGGGGGTAAAAGCGGCCGGTGCGTAAGGCTCACAACCTTACCACTATCCTTGGCCATTGTCACGTAATCTGGGAACCTTAACTTCCTGGAACCCTCTGGGAACCTCGGACCTGTAATGGGAATGTTTTATGCTACAGGGTGGGCATTTAAATTTTAGCGCATAGTTTGAGAAAAACGTGTTACTTGAGCAGAAAGTTTAAGTTTCGAAACAAACCAGGTGTCTTTCTGGATACATGTATAATTCGTGAGAATTATATGAAGCAAATCCGTTCTCACTTCGTCTCCACAAACCTTTTCTTATTATATAGTAACCCCACGTCATTTGCCGTTTTATATGACAGAGCCGTACGAAATTTAGCAATGGTAATATTGAATGAACAGTGAGAGGATCTTGGTAAAACTGTGAGTCTGGAAGAAGCTGTTACTGACATTCTGAAAGATCTTCGAGGAACTGAGGTAAAACGCGGAAAACTCAAAGAGTTCTTGTCAGGACTGTCTACATGAGAAGGAGTTAAGGAGAAGATAAAGTTGGAGGTACAAAAAGTCTCTGTTCGTGTCATGAAGGCATATGCGTAGAGGAAGGTGTTGTTGTTCCGTCAGTGTTTCAGTACGGAGCTAGGTGGAGTGTGAAGTCAGCATTAGGTCGCTGGGAATTTGACGCTGGTACCATTTGAATGGGAAACTGGCAGGACCCCAGAAGCATTACGGACGCTGGGGTGCCAGGATTTGAACAGGAGTTCGTCTGTTGCGTGGTCTATATCTAAGTCACTACAGCAACTGAGTTATCCATTCTCACTTCACAGTAGGAAATATCATCAGTATGACTCCCCTGAGGAAGGTCATTGTAGAATTTATGAAGATTACTTAAACTACCCTTGAAGTAATTCTGCTCTGATGATATTTACAACATATCCACAGATCAGTCGGCCTCTTATTAATCTGTGGTTCGTGGACCTGCAGCAGGAAACGTAGGAGTATTCAACACATGGTGTAATTGCATCAGCTAATTATAATGATATAAGAAAGTGAGAACGGAAACTATTTTGAAAATATACAACAAACTAGTTTTACCTACATTTTTATATGGGTCAGAAAACTGGACTCTTAACAGCCTTACAAAGACGAAGAATTGAAGAGGCAGAAATGAAGGTATTGAGACCTGTGGCAGGCTACACCCTTTTTGACCACAAAACCAATGACTGCATACGCCGCGAACTACGGATTACAGGCATACTAGACAAGATAGATGAATACAGACGGAACTAGCTTTCGCACTTGCAAAGAATGCCACAAAACCGAATCCCTTTGAAATCATACCACTACAGACCACAAGGAAGGAGAACAATTGGAAGACCGAAGAAGCGTTGGCGCTAGCAGCTGTAACTCTGGAGACGGAACGGGTCAAAGGGTCCAATCCTTGATGTTTATGATGATGATGAATTAGAATGCATCAGCCACATCATATAATACTGTCCGTTTTAATTAAATAAGTCCTTATTTCCTTTATACTATTCCGAAATTAAAGTATACCACGTACGACTAATACAGACGAGAAATGGAAAACGAAATATTGTTATAAATTGTTTATGTGTAGAGTGCCTGTCGCTTTTAGCTGTGAATACGGATTTCGTCAGCAAAATTCCTTTTCATATCAGAAGACAAAATCTAGAGACACTGTCTGTGGGAAGAGGTAATGTCTGTTACGCATTCGAAGATTTATAGTGTTGATCAGGTGGCTGGTCTCTCCATTATAGTGAAAGGAAACTGGAATTAAGTCTAATTAGTTGGAAAGAGAATTATTTAACGACACTCGACGTCATCTTACATACAACATGACCGTAAGGTAATTGTCATTTCCATATTAATTGCATATCCAGTTGAAGTTGCTGAAATGTAGGCTAATAGAGAGTTGTAATGGAAAATCTAAGGAGATAGAACACTTTGAAGAAATAAATATAGATGGAAGAATAATAACAACACAGATATGAACGAAATAGCGCCTGTGGTTGTGGACTGGATCTATACTGTTCAGAAAGGGAAATACTGGTAATCTCTCCTGAAGACGGAGATGAAGTCCTGCGTTCCAACAGTTGTGGGTGACGTGTTGTCAAATGGGGCAATTAGACCTGAAGGAAGACTTTGCCGTAAGGAGCTACTCCGTGAGAAAACAAAGGAAGGTTGTGATAGAGAATGAAGAAGTGAACGTTATAACTTGTAGATTATCCGTTAAGACTGATAAATAATGGCTACTTTGCAATCCAAATGTCCCACTATCGGAGGGAGCGTTGTGTAGTCGAAGACTTCCAGGATTCGGCCGCTTGTCCTTCTGTCAAGATTATTATTAAGTTAAAGAAGAACAAAACTTTGGTTACGTTCTTCTGAGATATTATACCGTGCATTTTGGTAAAGAGAAGAAACTTCCTGTCCGTGACTTCAGGCTAAATGTTAACAGCGTTTTTGGATCCTGAAAATGGAGGCAACAGTTTCTACCGAAAAGTTGACGTCTATCTTCCAAACTGTATGATGTCACAATCTTAACTCAGTGTCTTAATACTCACCGTTGTGAGAAATAAAATCTAAAAATTAAGTATTTTACAAGCCCTTTTTTCCCTGAATTGAATCATTCTATTAGCGTTCGACATAAGACGCCTAGCGTATCCAGTATCAGGTTATGATGTCCAGTTTCCATGGAACTCGTTAGGAACACCATAACTCATCATAAAGGCATACCTTTGTGACAACTGTGGTTAAATCCCAACCTTCAGCCTTTGCACTGTTCTAGTCCTAAGATTTAGGAAAGTAATCAACACTTACCTAAATTTGGTGTTTGTGTGACCGTGAATCATTGTTACAATAATATAAACAGCCAACTAGATGCAACAATAACAAATTTTATTGATAACTACAATCACCTCAACATGTTTCGGGCGATAATTTCGCCCATCCTCAGGAGCACTAGACTGTGTTTACAGCTTGTGGTATAATGCAGGGCGATGTTGCCTACTGGTGACCAGGATGAGGTGGAATTCTACTTCATCCTTGTCACCAGCAGGCAGCATCGTCCGTGCTTTGTACCACAAGCTGTAAACACAGTCTAGTACTCCTGGGGATGGACAAAATTATCGCCCGAAACATGTTGAGCTGATTGTAATTATCAATAAAATTTGTAATTATTTCATCTAGTTAGTTGTTTATATTACAACTTACCAAAATCTTCTTAGGGTATTCATAGTTTGTATTTACACAACGACAACAATATTTTCTAGGTTCTTTAAACAGTGTTTTTCTTTAACAAAATTATATGCGCTGTGTCCAATGACGACATTTCTTTCAAAATTATAAACGGGGAAGAGGGCAGTCAGTTACAACTACACCGTTGCCATGTCATATTTTCTTAATCTGCACTGTACAGCCTGTTCGGTTTTATTCGAGATCCATCATCAAACATATAAAAATAAGTTTCAAAAGTTGCATATCACAACAAGATGTCCCACGTAACACGTTTTTGACATTCTACACTGAACACTTCAAGACACTGTGGTTTGAGCAAAATTATACAATGTTTAACTGTCACATCATTCCGAGACATTGAATGTAATTGTGTCCTTGTTCCCACGAACCTGAAGATGGCCACATGGGCAGCCGAAACATGTCTATGTTTACAATGCAATATAATTACATTTATACTTCCGACTGCGTCTGATGGTCTTTGTAAAATATTTATAAAGGTAAAATTTTCCCGTCACTGGCCCGGTGTGGCCCAGAGGGTGGGTAGAGTTCTAGCTCTACTCTTCCATGACCGCGGCACTAGAAGGGGGTGAGTGGTCAGCAGCACGCCCCGGCCGCACTTTACTCCCGGGAAAGACCCGGTACCCATTTTACAGGAGGCTGGGTTCCGAGGTGCCCAGAGGGTTCCAGGAAGTTAAGGTTCCCAGATGACGTGACAATGGCCCAGGATGGTGGTACGGTTGTCAGCCTTACGCACCGGCCGTTTTTACCCCCAGGAAATTATCCTGGTTCTCATTTCTGTTAGAGGCTGAGTCGACCCCAGGGCCATAGTGCGATCGGAAGGATTATGTCAATGAAAAATTCCAGTGACACTATCTGGAATCGAACCAGCGACCTTCCTATTTGTAGCACAGCGCCTTAACCGCTGTGCTACCGCGGCCTCCTGTAAAATATTGATACTTCCGATTAATGCACGAAACATGTAGAACTTAGAGCATTATTTGCAGAAAAATCAAATGGTGATTATTAGTGTGGCTTAAGATATTAAGTGGGTTTATGTCGTGGATTTAAGTTCATAGGTTAGGTTAGGTTAGGTTAGGTTAGGCAGTGGTGTGTTGCTTAGAAATTAAAATATTATCTTTTATCTTCTCGGTTTCTAATTGATCGGCATGCTCTCACACCACAAGATGCTCTCTCTTTCTTTCATCCAGCGTTCTTCAAATGATTATTTCTCACTCTTGTATAACCCGAAGTACCATGATTTTAGAGTGCGGTATTTTGGGTTGTGAACAAGTGTAGATTTATGGGGCGTTACTATTGTTTGGCAGGAATTTGATGCCTCTTTCTGCAGGACAGAAATCTGTTGGTTTGAGGTATGGATACGCTGTATATAAAATTTGGAAATTTAACCCTTCGGAATGATAAACATATCACAGACTTAGTGATTCTTATTCATTTACGATTAATTAGAGTATTTATAAGTACGATGAACAATATGCCGATTACAGTGGCTGTGAGGTACGAGGCACGGGTCTGTGGCCTCTCGACTGCTCGGATTGGGGTTTCGAATATCGCTGATGATACGGGAACTGCTTTTGTGTTTTGTTACGTGTCATGTAGGTAGCGACATCTGCTACGGGATGATCACTCGATGAGAGGAGCCCTAATGTGTGTGTGTGTGTGTGTGTGTGTGTTTGTGAGATCTAGAAACCTCAAAAAAGGGACCTAGGCCCAATTTGGGTTGTAGCACCACAGGAAAAAGAAATATAAAATACACGAAGAGAAAAGAAATATTTTTTTCCCACGGTGTTACAACCCCTGGTGGGCCTTGACCTCTTCACCATCGAGGCTTCACGATCACACTCAGACACACTACACTTGGTAGGAATCCTCTGGACGAGTGATCCTCCCGATACAGAGACTTTTGACAACACACAACACTCACAAGTGAAAGACGTCCATGCGCCCGGCGGGATTCGATCCAGCAATACCATCAAGCGAGCGGCCGCAGACCAACACCATAGACGGCGCGGACTCTGGGGTCGGCAATAACAGATAATAAGTCTGGTATTTTCAGATGACTAACGACTGCAATTTTGAGTCAAACTGGCAACCTCTCTCACACAATGTCAATATCTGATATTCCTCTGTTGCACGCATTTGCGTCTGAGTGGTTCCGCCTCAGTCGTGCGCAACAGACTGCAATTAGTGTAATGATGATGTCCGGTGCAGGTGAAGTCACTTCCAATAAGACCCCACACTAATCAAGCACAAGTCAAATTTGTGCTGTGCAGCAGGAAAAGAAGGAATCGTTATCTATAATATTTTAGAAAGAAGTTTCAATTTTGGAAATCGAAAGCAAATAGTCTGACCTTTAATACGTATTTTGATTACTTAATTACTACGGACATTTCACTGAGTAATAATGGCCTGCTGTAATTAATTGGCCGTTCAAGAAACGCACAACAAATACACAAAACGGTAGGAACGCTTAAGGTACATAACGAATTTACTTTTTACATGGAACCTGGATATCGTAATAGGTTTGCTGGGTGGACCACGGGCCGAACAGCTGGGAAATGTTGGTACGGTTCCTGGCAGCAAGAGATTTCTCTCCTTTTCAAAACGCGAATTTGGGTTTCGAGGACTCACCGAGCATCCTGCTCCGTGGGTAAGAGTTTTAAATTCCTTCGGTTAAAGCGGCCAGGAAGTAAAGTTGCTTGCTAACCGCCAACAAGTACCGAGGTTAAGAATACGTTATGTTGACTATCTGCTAGCAGACAGTCAACATAACAAGTATGACAAATACCAATTGCTGTGAATACAGTATTAAGACTCGTGATGATGGACAGTAAATCTGTCCGAAACATGTGGAGTTCTTTAATAAAATAAAGTTGAGAAATAGTGCATCTCTTTGGCTTTTATTGTAAGTATATATCACGTTGAACGGTCCTCTGAATGCCAAATTGTTCCCGGATGTATAAATTCCACACGCCTATTATTTGCAGTGAATATAGGTGATAGATCTCTTATTACCTTACCTGTAAATGAAGACCCGTCAGGTACTTTGAAGTGTTAGTTTATCGTCACCATTTCAGGCCTGAATTATGACTCAGTTATGTGTAAGGATTTTTCGGCTTCCAGATGGAAGCACAACGCTTATCCATTACAAAGATCAAGAGGTAGGGCCGAACTGTTGCGGCAAATACTGCTGTCTGTTTCGAAAATCATACTAAACAGATAATCGCAGATTTACTGAATGTTAAAGCAGACGTACATGAAGTATCAGCTTTGCTTTAAATTCGGAATCGTTCAGTTTGCACGTATAAGGCAAGTATTTGTATTTTCGGAGAGGAGACTGGGTTTCGAACTGGGCCAATGAAGTAAAAATCCCTGTATATCACAGTGCATTTATTTAGTTCCTTCTTTAACAACACAGTATCGACTGCGTAAAATTTATTACGTTGTATGAAAAATAACGAAACGAATTTGAAGGTCGATGTGGAAAGACAGTGCTTCTGGTAATTCGCGATCTACCTTAGTACTGGTTAAGGAAATGACACTGGTAACATACGTGGTTTGTTCAAAAAGTATCCGGACTGACCGCAGTACATGAAGTAGAAAAGGCTTACGGGGTTTTAAGTCTAATTGTGTTCAACACAGTTCCCTTCCGCAGCTACACACTTCGCCCAACTTTTCTGCCACTGTTGGAAACATTTTACGAACTCCTCTTTCGGGATGTCTAATAGTGTCTTCGTCGAATTTCGTTTGATGCCCTCCGTTGCCTCAAATCGGTGTCCTTTCAGAACTTTCTTGAACCTTGGGAATAGGAAAAGGTCACACGGTGCGAGATCTGGTGAGTACGGCGGCTGCTTCAACTGAGCGGTGCCGTGTTTGGCCAAAAACTGCTGCACAAGATGTGAAGTGTGTGCGGGCGCACTGTCATGGTGCAGGATCCAGTCGCCATCCCGCCATTTTTTCGGTCGTTTTCGGCGAACTGATTCACACATACGTCGCAATAACTTCACGTAGAATTCCTTGTTAATTGTTTGCCCGTCGGGAGCGTACTCGTGGTGTACAATACCCTCAGAATCAAAAAACGCCAGTACCATGACCTTCGTTTTGCTTCGCACTTGGCGCCCCTTCTTTGGTCGCGGAGATGTGGGACCCTTCCACTGTGACATTTGCTGTTTTGTTTCCGGGTCGTACCCGTAGACCCAGGACTCGTCACATGTCACAGTGTTCGTAAGAAACTGCACGTCTTCACATGAACTTGATGCAAAAGCCTTGTTCGGTACTTTCACACATCGTAAAAATCGCCATGACATAAATGCACGTGTTACTTCCGCGACCTACTGCAGCCAACTGAGCAAACGCAGCCACTTGCAACTTGTGTCATGAGTTGCTAAGACATGTACGAACATGACAAGACTGGTTGCAAACACATCCCATCCAGTGAACAAACACTACAATTCCAATTCGGATACTAGTTGATCACACCTGTAACTGTAACGGACATGAATCTTCAGAAAATTGAAGTTTTTTCGTTACCACTGCCAAATGTTGTTGAAATTGAGCAGTCCTAATGTTTTATTTTATAGTTTACAGTATTAGGATTAAGGCGATGAAAGTATTAGCATAGAAATGTGCGGACTCGAAAGAATATGCCGACAAAAGAAAGGAACTTAAAGCTGAAAGGAAACCACGTGAAAGGTGCTAAATAATAGCTGAAGAATAAAAGACCAACTTGATGTCACTTGCTATTTTATTTCACTTCTTATGTGCTCAACATTTTTCGGACATTAATATATCCATCATCAGGAGCTTGCTACTATTGTGCCGAATTACCACATTGGTCGTGTTGTTCTTGGTTCGATGTGTGTTGGAGATTCGGTGTGGTTGGGTTGGAGTGGTATAAGTGACGAACAAGGTGGTAATTCAACAGAATAGTCGCAAGCTCCTGATGATGGATATATTAATGTCCGAAACATGTTGAGCACATAAGAAGTGAAATAAAATGACAAGTGACATCAAGTTGGTCTTTTATTCTTCAGCTATTATAATGATGCACGGTCCAATAAACATGAGTGTTAAATAATAATTCGTCAATGAAAGAAATTGTAGCAAAATGTGCGTGCAGTGTCTTGTTAGGAGAAGACTCAATATTTCATATTCTTACTGCGAATAAAGCGTGATAAAATAACGGAAAGAACAAGAGATCTGAATCAAATTAGGCTTAAGTTTGAAGGGGGTTCACTCGCGTTTTAGTGTGTTTATCTCTGACACATTTCTAGTTCTTGTTTCTCTTATATCGGTTTTGTGGCTACCGATCGGCAGCATTAAGGTGGTTCTTGTGACATCGGTTGACGTTGTTAACAAGATGACAATCTACTTTGTCGGGGGACTAATTAGGAGCTAAGATTTTTATGGAAATGGCAAGAACACTAGCGGAAGGGATGCGCTATAGTAAGCCTGTGGTGAACGTAGTGTGGAATGAATTCGGATGTAGTGACGTGTTTGGGATTCATTTTGTGTCAAGGTAATAATCATGGCGTCTCCATATTTCAGAGTACTAATTTACCGCGAGAGCATAGAGAAAGAAACGCAAAAAGCGCAGTGGTATTGTGTATTATGTTAGTTTTTTTAGATTCGGATAGCCTTCCAGTAGTTCATGTTTAAAACCCTGTCTGTTTGCTAAAACCTTACGCTCGAGTGATTAGTATTGCTGCTTTTTATACGAGAGTCCCCGTGTTCAGCTCTCGGTCCGAAGATCGAGTAATTTGTTTCTTTCCTAACTTTCATTGGTCTCTAGACATGTTTGGATAAATTTTTAAATAGGCCACGACATCTTACTTCCAGTTCATTAACCACTCGATGATACTGGTGTGTAACAACGAGTGTTCAGGTAGGAACGTGGTCTAAATGAATAGGACCCTAAAATCCTTTCATGACGAACGGTCCACCGAGCCCGAAAGCATGTCCACAGCTCCGTACAGTGCACAGAGTTCGACAATGAAGGATTGTTCTTGCGGCTGTTCGACCGTAAGGTGTATAAAGTTAGCAGTTAAAAAGTCCTTAATCGGTATATAATAATTTCACAAAATATACGTCAACACAACAAATGTTTATTGGAGCATACGGGCTACATGTTTCGACCTGTTGCAAGTCATCATCAGGCCTCCGGCAGAATAAGTCAAAGGTGCTGTTGAGAAAATTGGGATCCCGATATTTCGTACAATTGTAAACAAGTATAAAATCTGGTACTGGGTAAAATATGATACATGCATTATCTAGTTAAGACAATTAAAACATGAGTAGGTACTCGACACCTAGGACAGTTCTTTCTCCATTAATCGGACCGTACGGTAAATTGATACCGCGTAATCCTGTGTGTCCGTATACAGTATAAAGAAAGCCATATGGGCTCAACATATACATGTCTGTTCCGGCTATCAAATGTAAAATTAAGATTTCTCATAATCATTTCTTCTTACACGTAATAAATAGAACATTAGATTTTAACTAAAGTATTACATACTTCGTAGCCACTTGGCGCCTGCGTAGGTTCAGGGTTGTTGACGTGTTACGATGCGCCGTCATTTTGTGGAACGTGTACAAGGCGTCTCGACGCAGAAAGGCCGTCATGAAATAGGGTGGAATTTTTCGGGACGGGATTCAGCACCCTCATTATAGGTACTAGTAGGGATCGTTGCCAACCGTTGTAAACATGGTAAAAAAAATTTAGGGACCATACAATGAGAGTAATCCTAGGCCTTGCTTCGGGCCCTAGTTGCGTTCCTGGAAAAATGGGCGTAAATAAAGAATGATATTCCCATAATAAGAAAAGAAATAAGTGGAAGAAACCAGCCAAAGAGCGGTAAACCGAAAATGAGAGGGCGTAAATTAAGGAGTGTAATTTGGTATGGTGCGTTTTAGAAAAAAGCCGTAGAACAAATGGACGTAAAACAAGGCCTTGGTGTATTTCATGACTAACTGCATATCAGCTTCTTAATACGAAAACCGCCCCAGGGAGTTATGCAGAACAATAATCGATTAACGTAACAAAAAAAGAAGTTTCTTCGCTGTGTGTGCGTGCGTGCAAGCTTGGAATTGTGTTTGTACGTATGTGTGTGTATGTATGTATGTGTGTGTGTGGTGTGTGTATGTATGTTTGTGTATGTGGGTGTATATATGTGTGTATGTATGTGTGTGTGTGGTGTGTGTATGTATGTTTGTGTATGTGGGTGTATATATGTGTGTATGTATGTATGTGTGTGTGTGTCTCTAATCGTACACGTTGTTGTTTACGGCGACCTGGCCAGCACTTAAATTAGGGGTTTTCTATTGTCCTATCATTTGTAACTGTTTGTTTGAAAAGCAAATTACTATTGTTGAAGGAACGTCACAGAACTTTCAATTCTGATACGGCAAAGGATATAATTTCATATGACACACAGTTCATAACGTCTTCAATAGAATTTCTGTAACAGGCTGCCTCTAATTTGGTCCTAATGTGAATATAAGTCTCTACAATTACTACTGTCAGGTGAAAGGTACAAAAAAGATAGGAAATGCTTTCCGTGGTATCTTAGCAACTGTGTGTCGTCTGAGACTACAATAGCTTGATGCTTGGATGATGATCCCCAACTACAATTGACAGATCGGCTGTTCTGTGGGTTCCCAACTACCTAGAAGACGCCTACGTCTTTAGTGACACTACGAACAAGAAGGGCGTACGTCACTTCTGAACGAAGTTTGCAGTAATACTTGGTGCTGTACCCTACGCAGTCCCGGTGGAGGATAGTATCGTGGACGTTGTTCCAGGAAGGACGGGGCTCGAACTTGAGTTAAGACAGGCAGTTGGGCATGCCGCACACACTCGCAATAATCCTCACATCAAGTGTAGTGGAGTTTATTGTGCATAGACAGTGAATAATGCTGATACAAATGAGCTGTATTGATATTTGAATAAAGGTTGACCAACTAGATGACACTTGCTTTATTATCTACTGCTCAACATGTTTCAGACGTTAATACGTCCATCTTCAGGAGCTTGCGACTACTTGTTGCGTTGTGTAGG
>Ga0131853_10011790_pt1 | contig 15998 bp, 10 predicted proteins | sample TergutLab28metaG_FD_92764 | JGI IMG/M metagenome (GOLD analysis project Ga0131853, IMG submission 92764) | Labiotermes labralis P1 segment gut microbial communities from Petit-Saut dam, French Guiana - Lab288 P1 (version 2) (version 2) | ecosystem: Host-associated > Arthropoda: Insects >...
TCACTTCCGTATTCTGATATGCGATACCCCAAGTATTTAAAATCTGTTACTTGTTCAATAATATTGTCGTTTATCACAATTTTTACCCTCTGTAAATTGACAATGTTAAAATTTCAAATTAAGAGTCAAGTATTTTGTAACTGCTTTTTGTTCGTAGTTGTCATTTGTAATCATTCTTCAATCAGTGGCACCTGCAGCAAGTTGTGTGGCACCTTGGGATATTGGCACAATTTATTTCTTTCATTTAATAATATGTATTGAATCAAATGGGTTTTCTACAAGGGTGAGTCAAATGAAACCTTAAATATGTTTTATCTCGTAATTTATTGAACACACAAGATACACAATGACATCATTTTTCTATGTAGTATCGTACTGCCACCTGTCGGCCACTCTTCAAACCATGAGTATCACTGTTGAAACTTACAAGACAGTCGAGCTGTGGTTTTAATTTTTATCGCACTTTTAAGGTTCTCATTTGACTCTCCCTCGTATTAGTAATTCTTGTCAGAATTTGTATGGAAACAGAGATTGGCCATAAATATACATTTTGAGTCCAGCACTATAATTAAATGACACTTTTGTTACTCTCTTGTCTAGCTTTGGTCAACAAAAAGTCTGGTCTCTTTACGTGAAGGTAATTTGCACCACCTTGCAAAAAATCTAGCTGGCACTGATGCCTACAGTATCTCTTCAAGAGTACGTGACTTTTATCACTGGACATAGGATCATAAAACAACTGCATTAAAACTAATGAAAATGTGTCCTGTCTGTTTTCAGATCGAGGATACGCTTGAGCGAGCAGACTTCACGCTGATGGTAGAGCTTTGGTTTACGGATCAAACGTTCGGTCCAGACCAACACAGCTCCATCTCCTGTGTCTCAAGCCGAACGCTGCAGCTCCACTTTTCTCCCACCAGAGGTCTTCACTATCACCTGCCCGTCCTCTTTGACTACTTCCATTTGGCTGCCATAACAATGACCATCCATGCTAGCCTTGTTGCCTTGCACCAACCCTACATCAAGTGAGTGAAACCAATGCCTTATTTAACACAGTTTGCAATTTAATCTTTCTGTAACACCTAGCTACTACTATTTCACATATTTTTTGATGTTTTGCTGACTGTGCATTTCTGTGTATTTATCTTAGTAATTAACCAACTTGATGCATAAAATTTGCTTTACAATAAGTTTATTTCATGCCTCTACATGTTTCGAGCACATGTGCTCATCATCAGGAGGTCAAGATTGTATTCTACAGCCTCTGGTATCTTCACACCTATAGGTTGTATAATTTTGACCTCCTGATGATCAGCACATAGTGCTCAAAACATGTAGAGGCATGAAATAAACTTATTGTAAAACAAATTGTGTGTATAAAGTTGGTTAATTACTAAGATAAAAAAAATACTATTTCACATGTTCCCTAAACACCACAGTATTCCAGTTTCAGGTTTCAGTAAGCTGTTTATAAGTCTGTGTTTTCACTTAGCAGCAGTGACATAACGGGACCGAGACTTGAAAACATTTTTGGCTGTTACTGAGTGAGAGGCCTGCAGTCAGGCCTGAACAAATTATGTGCACATCATACACAAAACTCATCTATCCAATGCATGACGTTTAGCCAGATATTCAATAAAATTTAGATTCCTTCGTCCTAGTAAACACGCTACATCTCCATTACAAAAACCAACTGGTTAATGCCGTACAGGGATATGATCGGTGTCTATGTGGGGAGTGACACACAATGCATAAATACACTGGGAGGACAACACAGTGTTTTTGAGTGTTCTAGCTTGTGGAATATATAGTTACCACTGGGCTTTGGAAGGTTAAGCGTGACGATATCAGCAGGCCAGAGAATTTTATATAGATTGGAGTACCATTTAAAAACATTTGAAGACAGAATGAAAATTTGGGAAAGGTGGAAAGATATTAAAGACTGAAACTTAATTGTGTGGCATTGCATAGTGCACATATGGGCTGAGATAATTAAAAGTAGCCCATCATGAATGGAATTTCTAGAATGCACATGAAATTGTATGCTTACAGGGGAAAGGCCATACTTTGAGAGCCTGGAAACTTGAAAGTTTTTAAACTTTTACTTTGTACACAGCGTTTGGAAGTCTTGAATTCAAGAATCATCTTTCTTTCTCAAAGATTTCTCCAGATCCATCTGTTGAAAATACATTATCATTATCATTATTAATGACATCAGCTTACAGCAGTTTTTTATTATCAATAGGAAATACATTGTGGGATTTGTTGCAAGTTCCTATCTGCTTCACGTTAAATGCCTCTGTCAGTTCTGTGCAACTTTGCTGCAGGTTGTGGTGTGAGAAGATCTTGGAGTCTACAATTGCTTGTTGAATTGTATAAAATGTAACAAATTATCTTGTTATTCATACTGTGCATTTTCTTACAGTCCTTATTTTAACCAACAAAATGCACTGACTAAAATACAGTGAAACGTCATACAACACACTTCATTTTAGGTGCCAACTCCTACATGTTTCAGCACCAAGGTGCCATCCCCAAGGAATTTATCAAAAGAAGAGGATCATAAGTCCAACATGTACTTAAGGTGCTAGTCACCCTCACTTTCATCATGAAAATTTAAAGTCTTACAATGTTAAAATTCTAGATTATACATGTTAATAAGTAAAGAAGGTAAATCAGTCCCATTACAGGCCTGGAGTGGCCCAGAAGGTTCCAGGAAGTTAAGGTTCCCAGATTATGTGACAACGGCCCAGGATGGTGGTAAGGTTGTCAGCCTTACGCACCGGCCGCTTTTTACCCCCAGGAAATACTCCTGCTACTCATTTCTGTTAGAGGCTGAGTCGACCCCAGGTCTGTAGTGCGATCGGAAGGATTTTATGGCAATGAAAAATTCCATTGACACCAGCTGGGATCGAACCAGCGACCTACCAATTTGTAGCACATCACCTTAAGCACTGTGCTACAGCGGTCCCCACATGTTAATAAGTACAAGCCCATATTGCTAAAATAGCAATGCCATGTTTTGTTACACCCTCCAGTAGTTGCGTTGGTCATACAGAGTTTCTCCTTTGTATTTCTTAAAGTTGCAAATAGCTTTAGCCTGTTGGACATCTGTAAATTTTATGTTGTTCAGACTGCATTTTCTTACATTCCATATTTTAGCCAACAAAATGCACTACTTAAATTACAGTAAAACACATCATAAAACATACTTCATTATGGCAATATGAACTTGTACTTGTTAACATGTGTAATCTAATGATTTTAACATTTTAAGACTGCTGATTTTGATGATTAAAGTGAGGGCAACTGACTCCTGGGGTACATGTTGGACTTAACAATCCTTTGTTTTTAAGGAACTTCCCGAGGATGGCACCTTGGTGCCGAAACATGTAGGAGTTGGCACCTAATATGAAGTTGTTTTGTGATCTGTTTCATTCTGTTTTAATTGGTGCATTTCGTTGGTTAAAATATGGAACATAACAAAATATTTAATCAGAAAATGTTTTCAGATTTATGCCTAACTTTCCTAATGTTTGAAAGGTTAAAACTTGTTTTATCAGTTATTACATTTGATACTAATGGCATTGATAGTTGATGGATAAATTTGAAGAGCTGCTACTACACATCTTGTTCTCTGTTTTACGCATGCTTAGTTTCTTCGTGTCTGTGATCCTTTCCTGTCTTCATCCATCTATCACTCGGCACCTCCTGTAGGTACATAGAAGCCCTTGCACAAAGGGCACAAAACCTGTAGCAACAGAATTTCAACCATTTAAGGGTCTTGTGAAACTAGCATATGTCTGAAATATTTAAAATGTAAATTGAAGGGCTTGGTGGAATCAGGACTTATGATTTATGGTACCAGATGTCTAGCTTTTGTGTGATATTTTTCACAAATATTAATATGTACTTGTTATGTGAAATATGCTATTTATTAATTTATTTATTTATTCATTCATTCATTTATAATGTGTACACAAAAGCTGCCAGGCATTTTAGTATTAGTTCAAACACATGCATCAGGTAAGCATGCCCAAAAGAGCATACCAGAGATGCTGTTTAACCCCATTGATGCTGTGTGATGGAAATTCCACTTGATAGTTTCTGAGGTACTGCAGTGTGGAGAGATTACTTATCTGCCTCATCTGCAACTTATGTTCTTGAAATGTTCATGGAATTTTGAAGAATATATACTGCTTTTTCCAAATAAACACACAAAAAAAGAGAAACACAAAATATGAATAAAATTAAGTGCTATTAGTGTAACAGGATTTTAACTTCCTGGTTAACATTTAAAAAAAAAAAACCAGAATTTAAATTTATACCTGAAAATTTCAATATAATTTTAAATTTTCTTTGTGATTTATGTTATATGTTTCAACTTAATAATGTTGGTCCTAATGTTTGGTAGTTTTGGAGAAACGAAAGTGATTCGTAACCATCACATTCTGTGTCATTGGCTGGCTGCCCAACTATAGAAACTTTATAAAATCACAGCCAGTGTGACAAGATATAAGGGAATCCGGTGTGAGTTACTGGGGCCCGGCATCCTGGAAAGAGGGCCGGGCCCCTCTGTGTAACATACTTTGTTGACTTTCCTAGTAGCATCATTATTTGTCGATTTACAAATTAACCAAATCACTATGCAACTGAGAGTGAGTCTTTCCGATCTAGTTTAAAGTCTTTTAGCCAGACCTGAAAAAAGTTTTTCACCATGGCCCAAACCTGCTCTCAGCAATCCCAATCACAGCATCTAAACAAATCAAACATGAGGAAATGTGGTGGTAGATTCTAAAACTACTTGCTTCCTTATTCATAATCCCACCATCACATCTACCATCCATCGGAAGACTGCCAGCCACAAGTATTTATTTTAGAGGGTGCACAGTGAGCACTGCACTCCTGACACTCTTGACAGTAAGCATTAACCTTTTGGCGCCGGAATTATTTTTTTTATTTTAGCACATCCTGTATATAAAGTGTGAATAATACAGGAACCAAATATGTTAGAATTATGAAACAAACTGCATTTTGAAGAGAAAAAAATTGAGAGTCTATACCATGTTTAAAATATTCAGTACCTATATTTGTTGAATAAATATATAAAATGCAACTTTAGAGGTTAGCAGTGCGGTACGACCACTATAGTTGACATTAGGCGTCAGAAGGTTAATATGTTACAACACATACTGGTACTTGTTTTCCTCCAAGCCCCTTCATTTGTTTTAGCAGTTGTGTAATGGTAAGCAGCACGTCCAAGCAACAGCAGCAGCAGTTCCAAATAACTTCCTGCAGACAAGTGTACTAACGTTAAACATCATAACACAGTGAGCTCAGGCATACAGCTTGCAGAATATACAATAACAAACATATTCTTGAAATATTAAGTTATTGTACTACTGTATCTTACTACTCTGAATGACTGAAAATTATCAAATACAACTTGTGTTTTACAATGTTTATTGCAGTTGTAATACCCACCCTGCATGTTGTCACTCTCTAGCCATCTTCTGTCTCTGATCATCAGGTGTGTCCCACACACACGTATATGATATTGGGTTCTTATGAAGTTACTGGAATTTGCAGGTGTTACTTTTAAATATTGTTAAACTGTATTGATTTAAAGTTATTTTAAAATTACATTTCACCGTACTGCAATATCGTACTATATCTTGGATTTTAATATTGCAGTCTTCTATGATTTTGTGTCATGTTCTGACATTGTATAAACCATGCAACATATTTCATGTCATTCTTTATTTACCGAGAGATAATGCACACTATTTTTGACATTCTGAGGACCATGCATTGTGATATATTCTTATAATAAAACCAACAAGAAGCACTAATTTCTCAAATTTGTTTTTGGAATAGGACTGTACATGTTTCAGACAGCATCTCTGTCCATCATCAGGAGTCTAGCTCTGTGCACACAGCAATAGGTATAGGTCATACAGGTTTTGCTGAATGCTTGCTAGCAAGCGGTCAGCATAACCTGTATGACCTATACCTATTGCTGAGTGCTAGACTTCTGATGATGGACAGAGATACTGTCCGAAACATGTAGAGTCCTATTCCAAAAACAAATTTGAGAAAATTGTACTTCTCGTTGGTTTTATTATAAGAATATAATGCACACTATTTTAGGCCAATCACTTTTTAATGCATCGGGTTTATAGTTAAGAAGTGGTTAACTTACAAATAGTGTGCATTAACTGTTGGTGAAAGAAAAGTGATGTGGTGTCATGTTGTTTGGTACACAAGTGCAAACAGTCTGGAGAAATAATACTTTTACCCATTTACCATGAATGTGGATTTAGCACCTTCCTCTCAAATGCTGGTATCCATTTCCTGGACATTCTCAGGATCACATTCCAGCTTCATAGTCAATGAGATGACAACCTGAGATTTTTCATGGATTTGAGAGTAAAGCTAGTTTTGCCTCTTTTCAATTTTTGTGGCCTGATACAGTGTATGACACATTGTTCTCTACTGTAGTTTTTTCATCCATTATGTCTTCTTGTATAATGTCTAAAGCAGGGTGCGTAATAAACGATCATTGAATATTGTGACACAAAATGTGTATTTAGCAACCTTCGGTCATTTGTATTGTGACCTCTGTTTCATAGAATTTTTACAGTCATTCAGATTCATTACATTTCTGACGCATTTACAGACATTTTTATTTTGCAACTATGTCTTTTATCTGATTGTCTGCAGAAAGAAATCACTTAATGTATTAACACCCTTGTTTAGTTATTGGTAAATAGAGTGAACACAATGTGTGGTATAATGTTTAGGAGCACATTTATGAGATTAATAATTGTCGTTAGGAGTACATTGTGTGCACCTCAGCATTCCTATTGGTGTTGTGGTCACAATGTGAAGACACCTTGTAGTAGAGCACTTGTCCCATCATTACAAGTTGTATGGGTTTCCCCTTTCCTAATGTTTCCAGGAAGTACTGTGTTTTCGTATATAATTTACACATTCCAGTATATGTTATTATTTGTATCATAAAAAACATGAGTGTGTATATCATATACATAAATTATAGAATGACAGTAAATTGTGATTAAAATTTCTTGGTCTGTACTGCTCAAAAGAAAACAGAGATATCAGCCTCTAGCCTGAACTTTTTAAAGAAACCGGTTGTCGGATAAGTTTTAGCATTTTCAGTTTTTATACTAAACTAGTGGGTCATTCCGTGAATAAAGTTTTGGATCGTATTTCCATTTACATTAAGACACTTGTAATATATGGTGGAAGGATAAAACTTCCAAATTGTTATGTACTGTACTAAGATTCAAACATGATGGCTGGTGAGTTCTGTTATATACTAAAGTAATTATTCATATGCAATGTTGTACCGTCAATTAATGCTTTATGTTTCCATATAAGATATACCATTTTTAAGTATTATACAGAATGAGTAAAAAGTCCCCGTGCACCTGTCAGAGGTAGGATATAGGTTAGAGTAGAAGTCACAGTGAATAAATTTACAACACCGCTGGCCGAGAGTGTGGCATTGGGGAGGACTGGGGCTGCGTGACAGAGGTCACATATGCCAATTTAAATGTTTTATGTGTGAGACTCTGCCACTTCCAGTGCAGTGCATCACCCTTCTTGCACCGGTGCACTGGGAATGTTATATCACCCTGTAGAGGTAAAGCAATCCCTATACAGACCTGGATAGGTCCTGATGGTTCCAGGAGGTTGTGGCTCCCAGATTTCATGATAATTGGCACATGAAGGTGGTAAAGTTGTCAGCCCTTCGCACCAGCTGCCTGTACCCACCCAAGAAATATTCCTGGTGCTCATTTCCGTAGAGGCTGTCGACCCCCGGGCCATATTGTGGCCAGAAGGATTAAGTCAGTGAAATTTTCCAATGACGCCATCAGAAATCTAATCCACGACTTTCCGACTTATAGCGCAGTGCCTCAACCAACTGCGCCACCACATCTGTGATCCCCCCACATTCATTATGTGTAATAAGATAGTTATAATATGTAATAATGTTTTACCATAGACTAGAACATATACGATCGTTACACAAAGTTTGATGTCTCATGCTCAACTGTAGGTTCTTCCTCCCTGGCAGACTGCATGTAAGACCACTACATTTGAAGAAAACACTTTTAGAAGTAAATATCTAGTTTGGCTGTCTAACAGCTGTTGTTTGTATTATTTTCTAGTTTTAGTAACGGAGTAAAATGTCTGTCAGATAAAGTGAATGTCTGAAAACTTTATTTTTACACAGAGAATTATGTTCAGGTATAAACCTGTGCGACAACATGGACAAGTATTGAGAACTGACATGCTGATTGATTTAACTAATCCACATAATGTCGCTGTTGTGCTATTATTGGATACCTGCCATTTTGTTTGAATCCTAGAATAGTTACACCTTTTGACTTTATTTATTTATTTTTTTTTTTTTAATTTTTCTCCTGATCCTCTGCTTGTGCACTGAATTTGTGATATTTTGTTGCTTTATTTCAAACTGCCTTTAAAAGGCATGGTTGACAGTTGGACATGACCTTGAGAATTGTTGTGGAATAATGGAAGTGGAAGTTCTTTTAGAAATTCAGTAATTATGTCCCACAATGACAAAGAACAGTTATGTGCTGGCTGACGTTTCTTATCGGAACTTGATCAGAATAAAAGTGAACCATCTTTAAATATTTAGCGTTTTTAATATCAGTGATGTAGCCGTAGACACTACAGAGCAGTGTGATACCTTTCAGACATGTATCAAGTTCTAGAATGTTGATGCTGTGAAGTTTTGTGTGTGTGTTTGTCAAGTTGGTAAGTGCTGAATAGGCATCTTCGTATCAACCCTGTTATTTTCCCCTAAACAGGAAGTCACCTCACATTGAGTGTTAACCACACCCGTCCTAATGCAATTGCATTACCACAGTTTCATTTATGAATGATTTTTTGCATTTGCTGCTGCTGCTGCTCCTGTTATTTTTATTGGAGGCTTGCTAGAATTTGAATCTGTCTTTGTGAAGTATAACATTGCGATATTCGTTTGTTTAAAAGGTGCCTTGTCCTGTCTGGAGTATACTTTCAGAGTGAAGCACTTTCTGCTTTTGAATACAATAAAAACATACTTTGATAAATCTAGCATTTTAATGTGTTTTAAAATATGACCTCTCATGTATGTCTGTGAATGTGCTCGTTTACTGTAAAGGAAGAAGAAAGATTGCATTTGAGAACAGAATATAGCTAGGAATGTGAGTGGAACATGAAAGGATGGCTTAAGAGGGAGTTTAGATGATAAACATAGTGAGGAATTTTATGATTCATGTAAATCACCTTCTTTTGTCAGGTTTTTGAAGTCAAGAATATTATAATAGACTGGTCATATAGCTTGCATAACAAGGTCCCACCAGTTATCTGGTAATTCTGTTTATTGAAATATTTTTAGTGATAACTGCATTACGTTCTTGGGGTAGCAATAAGTGCCTTGGTCTGTGTAGTTTAGGGTAGAGGGGACTGGAGGGGAACACACCAGTAGGGAGTGAGAGTGGCAATCCTGAAACAAGTTTCATAATCTAAATTTTAAGTGTTGCAATCAACAAGATATGGAACAAAGTTTGAATGACAAGTTCTAGCAAGTCTTTGTGGCCAGAAGGTGGAACCACTCATTGCTTTGTGTTTTCTCCCCCTTGCATGCTCAGGAAAAGTATCCTGCACTATGTGCAGAGTTGGTGAGTCTGTCACAATTTGTGCCACTGTGCCATTTTGCTGTTGTGCTTTGCTTCTGTTCTTGACACCACTGCTGTGCAGTTCTTGAAAGCATATGTTCTGAATCATACGATGTTCCTCTTGTTACATAAAATGAACTACAAGCCGACTGTATGCGTGTGAAATTAACGTGATGCTAATTTAAGTAAAGAGTAACTTCCTGGAATAGTCTGTCTGAAGAAGCTGAGTTGCTCAACTCATCAAGATACTCCGTGCATTTGATCGACACCGGTGTTTTTCATTACTGTATTCCCAAGCACCAGCCACTGGTCATTATCCTCAACCAAATCAGTCCATACCATCCCATTCCATTTATAATTTTAATAAAGGGGAAGAGAAGTGTGGGCAAGTATAAAGAACTGGGTGAATGGAAGATCTGTTAGGTTGGTTTGTCATTTGTTGGGTGGTCTGGTGGATAGATGTATGATAAATAGGGTGGCTGGGTATATGTTTGGTGAATTTATAAATCACATGCCATCTTCATCCTGACTGATACATCTTTGATGAACCAAAATTAGTAAGATCCATCCTTTTTTAAATGTTAGGACTATTTTCAAAACTTGAAGGAACTAGTCTTCACCATTATGGGCCAGGACAGAATGATATTTTCACAAGTTTTACGTCCCTGTGCAGGGGCAGATTTACCATGAAACTAAGCAAGTTTAAGGTTCAGGGCCCTCACTGGCCTGAGCGCCTTCCAAGGCCCAGGGAGGGGTCCTAGCAATGTGTTCACATGGTCATATGTTTTTTTGTGAACTTTGCAAAAACAAGATATTTTAAACACAATCAGTTAAGTATTATAGAGGTATGTCAAGCAGTTAGTTAATGAAAAGAGTATGTTATTTTTCTTAATTTTTAGATCTTTGTGGTGTTTGTCAGCTTTTTTTAAATTTGTAATATGTTCTGATTTCTCTCCTCGTATAAATAAATATTCACTTTCGTGCCTGATTTTGTGTTCATGATTTTCTATTCTTTTTATTATAGAGGGCCCCCAAAATTGTATAAGCTTCTGGCCTCACAAAACCTGGATCTGCCCCTGTCCTGGCATAACTGCATGAGGAGCTGAAGATCGTAATATTGTAATAATTCCAATGTAACATATGCTTTCAAGGGATTCAGTGTAATGAATTGTGGCCTTTAATTTCACTTGCTTTGCTGTTGCTTTGTGTTTCTTTGTGTCTGGTTTCCTTATCGTTGCCTTCATATATTTATTGTTTTCTGATGCACATTTCTCAGTATCTTGCATAACGTAATTTTATTGAAGATTGTCATTCACACAACATAAGATATGATTGTCTCAGTATATCTGTGTTGTTATCTGAGGTTGGGTGATTCTGATGCAGTGAATATAAATTTTTAACAGACACTTGCACCTATGGAATATGTTCTTAAGTCTTACATACCATGTATCTTATAATTATTGCATAAATGTTTGTTGTTAAATTGCTCTTGTATACATTAATCACTTTAATGTTGGTGTTGTATGTATTTCAGTCATGTAATACAATTGTATGCCTCTCCCCTCTTCTGAGGCATATGTGGGAATTTTATATTCAACACTGCCAGTACTGCTTCCTTCCACTTCCTTTCCAGTTCCATAATTCGTATTCACTGAATAATTTGACACTGTAACATATTCAGTTGACGCTCGATTGTTAAACGACGTAAGAATCAGTCATTACGCTGGCTTAACATGATTAGTCCGCTACAGAATCACCCAAATTAATGCAGCATTTTTGAGCAACTGAATAACATTGTATTGAAAAAAATCTTCATTAGCTGAATTAAATGTGTTAGAGATGTAACGTTGTTGTGGTCTGCTGTTTGTGGGTGAGTCACGTGTTTTTGCATTCTCTAGCAGTGACTGATATGTGTTACAGCACACCACGTAGTGCCAAGCCTTGGCTTGGAGCTTCACCAAGGCTCAATTTTCGCCAGCCACAATCCACAATGGAAACTGTGTTCTTTGGAAACCTTGTAAGTATTTTTATCAATTCCAGGAATAGAATGGTAGTATTTTGTGTAATGTTGTACCTCTGTTCGTGTACCACTCTTAAACATTTCTTTTCTCATATTCGTACCATGCATCTTAATATTATGAAAGTTTTATTTATTCACCAGCTGATTCACTAGTGAGTTGTCTTAGAAAACGATATTAAAATTTACATTAAAACAGCTCCTACGTGTTTTGGTGTTACATTTTTACCATCATCAGGGAGCGCATTAATTTGTGCGTACTGAAGTTACAGTTGTTGTAACTTCAGTAAGCACAAATGTATGCGCTCCCTGATGATGGTGTAACTGTAACACCGAAACATGTCGGAGCTGTTTTAATGTAAATTTTAATATTTTTATTTTAAGACAACTCACTAGTGCATTAATTTGTGCTTACTGAAGTTATAACAACTGTAACTTCAGTAAGCACAAATTAATGCGCTCCCTGATGATGGTGTAACTGTAACACCGAAACATGTCGGAGCTGTTTTAATGTAAATTTTATTATTGTTTTTTAAGACAGCTGACTAGTGCATCAGTTGGTGAATAAATACAACTTTGATAACACTCTTACCAGTTTGCATAATTACATGCACCTGTTAATGAATCACTTCATTGAAATGAAAGTACAGTGAAACCCCAACGTAGTGCCTCTGTTTCTTTACCACGATTTGTGGCAGTATATAGAGGGTGGCAGTAAAGTAAAGCACTGTGTAATGGGGAGTTTCTGTTCACAGGCTTGCATGGGTGCTAAGGGAGAGTGGTGCTATATCAGTGTTTGACTGTATTTGCTTAGCATTAGGTTGTGCTGCTCCAGAGATCTACATTAAGTTCCTATGTTGCTGACAAATTCCGTATCATATGTAACTTTGGCTTTCAGGGTTTAGCTGCATTGTATGTTGTATTCCAAAAGTTTGGTGTACCTTTAATCCAACATTTTCAGAGTTAATGTGAGACAGAACCTGGAAGTGGACAGATACATAGGTCTTGTAGTTTGTGTATTGGTTGAGGGGTGGAGTTGGGCCGTATTCACTGGGAAGCGTCCATATAGTTAAGAAGCATGATAACAGAGCAACATTTAATGGCTGGACTTGCTCGGTTTTTGTATGCCTTCACAATTGAAATGTTTGGGGTGTGAATTGTTTCAGTGGATTCCCTGATGAGATCTTCATTCTTCTGTGATGTTGTGCAGCATAGAGTAGTAGTAGTAGTAATAAGCTACTGACGTCCCTTGGACTGCTTGACCCTCGAAGATGGAACTGATAGTTTGTCTCAAAACATTGGCTACTACCAGTCGTCGCTGTGTAACATCTCAGAAGAGTGGAGATCTCGTTTACATTGCAGGAGAAGCCTGAAATCATGAATAAGTGTGGTTGTTTGCTAAGGCTTCAGCTTTACCCCTCTTCATAACCACATGTCACCTTCCAATTGTACAGCACCACACTCCACACTGCCATTGTTACAACCACTGTGAGGTCTGTGGTTAAGACCACAACACAGGGGGGTATATACAAGTATTTGTGAAATGTGATAACTTAAATACAAAGACTGCTAACCACCTGCATGGCTAAAATCTACTGTGAAAAGGTAAATCAGTCCTGTTACAGGCCTGGACAGGCCCAGAGGGTTCCAGGAAGTTAAGGTTCCTAGATTTCATGACAACAGCACAGTATGGTGGTAGGTTGTCAGCCTTACGCACCGGATGCCTTTACACCCAGGAAATACTCCTGGAACTCATTTCTGTTAGAGGCTGAATCGACCTCAGGGCCATAGTGCGATCGGAAGGATTTTGTGTCAATGAAAAATCCACCGACACCAGCTGGGATTGAACCAGCGATCTTCCGGTTTGTAGCACAGCACCTTACCACTGTGTCACCGCGGTCCATGAAACTCTACTGTAGAATTTAACAAAAAGTTAGATGCATTAACAAATCAAACAAGCACTAAACATGATAATAACAAGAATGCCTCTAAATTCCAATCACAGCTAATCAATCTAACTGACATAAAATTTACAAAAGAGCAAATTCAGACCTTGTCCCTAGGCCCCAACTATGCAATAGAGCAAGAACCCAAACAATACATCAATGAGTTAACAATAGGGAAGGTGCACACCTCTACTGTAGAAGTCATACATTTGTTTTTACGCCATAAATTACAAATAAAGGCATGCCATGAAGGTGTAATGGGGAGCAGAGGTATTGCTGAACTCATTTTTAACCTAGGCACTAGGGGGGGATAGGGGTGAATGGTTAGCTTCATGCCCTGGCCGCTTTACCTGCGGGAAAGAGACTCTGTCACCTGCTGAACAGGGGGATATTTGGATCCCAGAGCTGGTCTGGATGCTTTGGAAGTAGGAAAAAAAAAAACATTATCCTTGCCGGGTGCTGAACCGTAATACCTCACTAGTCAGTCCCATGACCTATTCGTTGTACCAACTGAGGTGTATGTGACTTTAATTTTTTTCTGGGACTCTTAAATTATAAAATGAAGGAATAAAACACCAGCAACACAACTAAAATGTTTGTGTTTTATCTGATAAGTAACACAACAGGGTGACTAACTTAAAAGTGACTTAAATTACATTTGATTCATCATGGGGTTTTTAATTGTTGCAACAAAAAATTCCTTCTGTATTTTAAAAATTACTAGATCCTAATTGGAAACTCTCCTTAGTCCTCTGTTCTTTTCGCATTGTTATGGTATGTATGTTGTGGGTGTAGCCCATAGTTTAGTGTGATTTCTCACAGTTCAATAACAGTACCTTTTGTTATTGTCTTGCAATCTGTGATGCATCATAATGAAGAAAAATACAAAGGCAAGCCTGTTTGTCATATTTATGTATTAATGTGAGCAATGCACACAATTTAGTTATAACTCTGCCTTTTCTTTTGCCGCTTTTAAGAAAGTTATTGTGTAATAACACTGGCTGGCTCTGAACACCAATTTATGCCATGACGCAGAGTTTGCTGTTAAAGCTTGGTATTTTCTTCACTATATACACATAACTGCACAAGGACATTATGCATTTGCAGCTGATATGATTTTTATTGTTGCCATGTGATAAGGAAGTTTGAGTTTAACTATCAGGCTGCAGGTTTAATAATTTGTATCTCATTGTGTATTGAGTGTCTGTTATCTTTAGCAACTTTGTGTGGAACATGAAGGTTTTTTTTTTGTGATAAGGCTGCCATGTTTGGGGAGCAATAAAACAAACATCTTCTAAAATAAAGCATCAGGAGGAAACTGGGACTCTAAGTCTACACAGGATGTTTTATTACATTCTGTGTGATTGTAACAATGGTTGGGACATAGCCCATAACAGTTTGAATCACCAACTGGGATGGTCTACTGGTTATCATACAAATTATTCATTCATTCATTCATTCATTCCATTGGCATGTGCAGAAAGCTGTGATTCCTTGCCGTTCTCAGGAGCTTCTTCCATTCCTCTCCGTTATGTACTTTTTCCTGCCACCCTTCTCCACCAACTATTCTTCCATCCTCTCTCACCTCATCTTGCCATCTATTTCTTGGTCTACCTCTCAATCTTCTTTTTTCCAAATTCATATATAATACCTTCCATTTTCTGTACATACTCAAACCAACATAATCTATTTAACCTTATTGTCTCTATTATAGTAGGTTTTGTAACATTTGTATATATTTCTTTATTGGTTAATATCCTCCAATTTTCATTTTCAGTGTCATAGACTGGGCCTAAAATTCTTCTATACACTTTCCTTTCAAAAATGTTCAATTGCTTTCTATTGCTCTTTGTTAGTGTCCAAGTTTCTGATGCATTGGTTAATATTTTGTCTATTGTTGTGTTCTTTAGTCTTAATTTTAGTTTCTTTGATATGTTTTTATTTTTAAAAAATTTTTGTAGCATAAAATATGTTTCATTAGCATACATATTTGGTATTCAAATTATTCCAGACTCCATCGTAACCATTGCTGCCAAAAAATTAAAATGTAAAGTTGTCCCTGCACTTAATTACATGCTGTGTCGTAAAGACATATGGAAAAGTGGAGCTATATCTCCTCACAACCTAACCTAACCTACAGGAAAGAATCTCATTGTGCAGAACATAGATCTTGAATCTGATTGCCTTTGGATAGCAGTCTGCATGGTTCCCAAAGCTGGTTTGGGTGATATGGGGGGGGGGGGGGGGGAATTTTTTTTTTTGTGGGTGTTGACCCCAGATGTTGGAGGTCTTTGACCAACGCACAACCACTTTTATTCA
>Ga0131853_10011791_pt1 | contig 15997 bp, 17 predicted proteins | sample TergutLab28metaG_FD_92764 | JGI IMG/M metagenome (GOLD analysis project Ga0131853, IMG submission 92764) | Labiotermes labralis P1 segment gut microbial communities from Petit-Saut dam, French Guiana - Lab288 P1 (version 2) (version 2) | ecosystem: Host-associated > Arthropoda: Insects >...
CGGGCATCATTATGCCCATCTTCAGGAGAACAAAGACCGTGTGTTACTGCATGTGGTGTGCTGCGCTGGTTCTGCTGGATGTGGTTGGTAGCGGTTGTGGGGCGCTGCGTTGTAGGGTGCGAGTGCTGTCACCCTACAACGCAGCGCCCCACAACCGCTACCAACCACATCCAGCAGAACCAGCGCAGCACACCACATGCAGTAACTCACGGTCTTTGTTCTCCTGAAGATGGGCATAATGATGCCCGAAACATTTTGAGAAAGTGTTGATAATAAACATCTGATTGTTGCAGCTTGTTGGTTTTTTTTTCTCACTTCAGAATAAAACCTATTCGACGTTACGAACTATCCTGCAATCAGTATGTGTTTGTGGCTACTTATACAATCCCTTTGTTGATGTTAATAGTGTATTGGTCTGGGGTGTAACTTGATGATAATTGTGCATTTGTTGATCATTATAAGAATAACAAAATATGCATGGTACTTGTGTTAAAATAATTGTTCCTACATGTTCGGTCTCTCTGAAGATGTATATGACGCCGAAACCTGTAGCAGCAATATCAGACTGTATTTTTGTGTATCCAGTGTGCAGTCGTTGGTGCTGTGAATGAATGATATTGTAATGTTGCAGTACAAAATCAGGGTGACTGTCCGATGGTTTTGGTAGTCGCGTCTGATGGTAAGGTAAAGGTAAAGGTCACCCTAGAACAGGCCACGAAGGTCCAGAGGGGGAGTAGAGGTATAGCTCTACTATTTCTTTAACCTCGACTTTAGATTGGGGTGGGTGGTCAAAGCCACGCTTCAGCCGCTTTATCCCCGGGAAAGACACGGTACACATTGTATAAGAGGCTGGGTGGGGCCAAAGGGCCGGTCTGGACGGATGAGGAAAATCTCGCCTCACCAGGATTCGATCCCTGGACCGTCCAGCCCGTAGCGAATCGCTATACCTACTGAGCTATCCCGGCCCACCACGTCTGATAGTAGCTTCATTGAAAAAGCCGAAACATGCAGCAAGTTTTAAAATTTAAAAAGGATTGCCTAATGACAACAGCTGTTACTGACTGTACTTTTTAAATTTTTCGATTGGAAGCGTTACCGTTTGAAAAAATTATTTAACCAGACCGCACAAATCAGGCCAAATTTGCACCTTGTAAATGTATCAGCGTGTTAGTCACAGTTCATGTCACGATAGCATATATGGATAAAGACTTACAGCTCTACTCTTTCTTAAACTCAGCACTAAGTCGAGGAAAGTAATCAGCTTCACGTCCCAGCCGCTTTAACCCCAGCAAAAGAGCTCATTTTTATTAGGAGGTAACACTTCTATAAATGGCTCCAAACTGTTTGAAAATAATCTACTTTGCCATTCCTTTCTTTCATCCTCCCACGTTGCTTCCTTTATTTCTGTCTTTCTGTTCTCCAGATCTTGTTCCATGCACCACTGGGAGCTCTAAGAGTCTTGCTAACTTAACAAAGTTAATAATCCCAGAAGTTTGTAGAATGAGCCACAAGACTCCAAACAAACTCTTTGAGCCCTGGTTTATAAACATAAATACATCCTTTGTGCAAAGTTTTCTAAGGACTCTGTTCTGCTACACACGGCTAACTGCACTCTGGGACACACGACTATTCTTTTCGGGACGCGATGTATAGAGTTTCTTGTTTTCCAGGCACTTGTCCACTCCATAGCCTTCTAACAAGCTAGTAAAGTTCCGCAAGCAGGATCCGTTTCCTTCTGCAGGTGACAACTTTACAAGGCAGCTAATGAGCTGTGTCCTACACAAAAAAAGTATCACCAAAATTCAAGTTTTCTGTGATGTGACTCAGTGTCGTTTGGTATTTCCCAACGTTTTGAAGGAAGCCAGTGTCTTCGTCAGATGTCAAGCAGTGCACGTGGTATAGCATTATCACACCCTGCGTCACGACGCTTCTGTTCCATCACCACACTAAATACCGCATGTCAAATCTGTCAGTTATATCTAAACTTCGAACAGTTAACGGATGGACAGACAAGCGGAGCTCGATAATGTGTTTACTAAGTCCCGTCAAGGGAACTGTTTGGACTGGGCTAAACTGACACAACATGGGAGCCAATTAGGTCTTCACCTGCGATAAGGGTGGAGCTTGAGGCTCCATATAAACTGATGTTTGAACAGTAGAATGCGCCTGACTGCGGGCTATAGCACACAAGCAGTGGCAAGCAAATCTCATGACACTGGACTGCTCTGGATCCTAGGCAATGCTGGCACATCCTATTTCAGGATTATATGCTCCCATTATGTGGTTCCTGATTGAATTAAGCTGGTATATTTTTATTGTTACACCGTGCATGTTGTCGAGTTACTCAATTATTATACCGACCACTGCACATATATAAAACTTATAAAATTTACACATTATAATATTAAAAACGCTCTGACATGTTTCGGTCCTAAGACCATCATCAGGGTGCAATATATTCATTGCTAAAATCACACTAGAAATAATCACAGATTAATTTCGTTGTACAAGTTGGGTGTTGTACAACTAAATTAATCTGTGACTATTTCTAGCGTGACTTTAGCAAGGACGATATGGCTCCCTGATGATGGTCCTAGGACCGAAACATTTCGGAGCGTTTTTAATGTTTTAATGTGTAAATTTTATAAATTTTATATATATGCAGTGGTTGGTGTAATAATTGAGTAAGCTGGTATAGTTCGAGAATTGTGAGACTGGCAGGTTATTTAGGATTTTGCCGCGTGAAATCCAGGTCCTCGTGGGATGTCAGGCTGCGTCGCTTGTCACATAGTGACCGACGTTTCGTGAGAGCATGTCGGTTCCATTTTCAGCAAACAACATTTCCCACGCAAAGGGCGCGCGCTGAGGTTCAGACAACTGAAAATTAGTGTTTAAAACTCCAAGTAAGTAGAAATGGTAGAGACAAATAAATAACATGAATGTGTAAGGTTGTCTTAAAAACACAGTACGCCTTCTATATGTTTCGACCACTCCTCTTGCCATCTTCAGGGAGATGAATTACAAGGATGGATATATCGAGATATTATAGCAGTTTGTGAACAGGTGCACAGGTGTAAAATTCTAAGTTTTAATAATATATGTTTTGAAATGCACATTAAAATTTAAAATGCGCATGAATTATTTGCGATAATTCCAGTGTACAACGAATTTAATATACACTTGGTACGTAATATTTCATGGGCCGGGTTAACTCAGTCGGTATAGCGATTCGCTACGGGCTGGACGTTCCGGGAATCGAATTCCGGTGGGGCAAGGATATTCCGCGCCCGTCCAGACCTGCCTTGGGGCCCACCCAGTCTCCTATACAATGGGTACGGAGTCTCTTTCCCGGGGGTAAAGCGGCCGAGGCGTGGCGTTGACCACCCACCCCATCTAGGGCAGAAGTTAAAGAAAGAGTAGAGCTATACCTCTTCTCCTCCTTTTGGCCTTCGTTGCCTGTTCTATGGTGAAATTCACCTTTAAATTTACGTAATATTTCACCACCCAAACCAAGCTGAGTTGGCACTCTTGGCTCTGTAAACCACTCTGCACTCTATATAGAGAGTAATTTTGTACAGAGGATTCTAAGAGAACTCTCTGTTCTCAGTTCATTCCCCTACCTTGAAGTTTCCAAGTGTTTCATTAAAAGAAGCTGCCAACTGCTAATTAATATAGCGTCGGTGACAGCTAAATGAGAATGGAGCAGAAAATAAAATTTCTCAGAGGAAACCCTGTCTTCAAACCACACCGTCAGCTACAAAATCCACATATACTGGTCTGAGATTGAGCCTGGGCCTTCATGATGAGAGTTCTACGAATTTACGCCTTACTCTGAAGATGGACGTATCTGATTTCTCTGAAAGTTTGATTCTTACTAATAAATTCCACGGTGTCAGAAGACCTTGATGAAATACCTTCTCAGAAACGTACATGTAAAATTTTTGTCTTGAAGGTTTCTCTGCATATATCTTAATGTAAACCTCTTTTCTCACCATCCATGCTACAAGTGCAGCCCACTGTAATTCAACATATCACAATAACTATAATACGAACACTAATCTTGTCTTCACAAACAAATATATAAACATAGTGACTCTCTTCCAAACAGGGTTTTGTTTGGTCCAGTGAGGAAAAAGTGGCAGGATAACGGAGAAAATTACATAACTAGGAACTTTATGATTCATATTTTCCTCAAATATTATTAGGATGCTAGATCAAGCGAACAGATTGGGCGGGACTTGTAGTTCGAATGTGGGAAAAGAGAAGTGTTTAGAGGATTTTGATCGGAAAGTCTAACGGGCAGACTGGCATCAAGACACAAGAGTAGGTGAAAGTATAATATTAAAATTGAAATTAAAATATATGAGGCGAACACATGTATTGGATTCGCGCACCTTACATAAATGGTCTGCAGGAAAAGCAAAGTTCTCTTTCAGGCAAATGGCTATACCGGCAAACATTTTGTGGTTTTCCTCATAGCTTCTAGGTAAATACCGTGACAGTCGATTAGACTAACAGCTTCTCCTGAAATATATTGAAATGCCAACTTGATGCAACAAGGTAATTTATTGATGTATTCTTAGCTCGACATGTTTCGGGTACATATGCCCATCATCAGGAGCGTTAGACGTTGAGTTGCAGCATATGGTTTTCTGCACCGAGTTTTTGGATGGGTGGTGGTCTTGAGAGCTGCTGTTTACGGTGCGGATGGTGCCGTGCACGGCACCATTCGCACCGTACACAGCGGTAAAGTTTTCCTTGCCCACGCCGTTAAAGGTGTAGACAGGAAATGGAAGTAAAGCTCCATTCATTTATTTTCTATCGCCCTGTATTCTTTTTAATCACTCTGTATTCTTTCTTACGACATATCCACAGCCTCTTCCAAAGCAAATTCTCAACACGGTGTCATCTAGTGCTTCCTCTTGCAATTTCCAGCACCTAAACTTTTCCTTAATATCATCCAGTAGCTGCTTACATATTCTTCCTCGTCTTCCTCCCTGTTATATCATTTTTTTAATTCAATAAAGTGTTTTAGGCTGTAGTTCCTTCGCAATATGTTACAAATACAGTTAACCTTCCCTTTTTTCATTGTATGAAGAATATTTTCTCCTCTTTGACACTTTGTAACATTTCCTGGGGTTTTTTTTCACACGATCAACCCAAATTATCTTCTCCATCCTTCTCCAGTACCACATTTCAAAACTACCCAGTATTTCTGATATTTTTTTCGAAGTATCTAAATTTCAACACCACACAAATCGACGCTTCAAATTTAGTATTTCACTAGCTCCTGCCTTAAAATATTTATGTGCTTAAAACTTTACAACAGTGCGGAAAGAAAGCACAAAGGCATGTTTAGCCTTACTGCTTCCTTCCACTAAAGCTATCGAATGTATCTTTTAATTGGCTTCCATTTCCTGGGAATCTGCCAAGCAGTAGAGGGGCAGGGAAAGACTTGGCACGCACTGGCTCATTCGTTTCTTCCCAATAACCGAGCAGATCCTCGTGACAAAAGGCGGTTGTTCAGGTAGGGGAAATGAAGGGGAGGTCGTTAATTGTTAGAACGCATTCTTACTGTTGGTTGCCGCCACCAGATGTCATGAAAGACAGAATTTATGGTTTTGTTCCTGCCTCAAGTAATATTAAATAGTTTGACTCTTAAAATCTATAGATGCTGATGAAGTACATGAATGAGGTGTGGTCGTAAGTTTCTTCACCTTACTTAGTATATGAACAAGTAACTTAAGTCAGTGGAGCGAAATCCTTCTTCATAAGCCGACGGTCGCCCATTTGGTCAAGGACCTCCTTAAGAAGTGAGGTTTAATTGTCGCCATGCCAAGATTCTTCTACGCAGCTTTCAGTAGCTGTGACTATACAGAGTGTTGCAATAGTAACATTACACTCCACATTTAATGTGTTGTATTTCGTGTCAAGTGGTTTTGGCGCCACACTGTATAACGCGAAATATTAAGGTTAGCCATATATGGCGAATATGAAAGGTCATGGACGGAGAAGCTGTTACTTGAGGGTTGTTTGACCGTGCATCTTACTCATGAAATAAAGTGGGTGGTATGGTATCCGGATGCAGGTGTCAGCCTGCATCCGGATACCATACCACCCCCGGCCAAACCACAACGTAACACCAACACACATCGTACCAGAGTAATACAACCCATGAAATAACTCAACAAATAAGTCGCAAGCTCCTGAGGATGGATGTATTAACATCCGAAACATGTTGAGCATTAAATAATGAAGTAAAAAAGTAAGTTACATCACGTTGGTCTCTCTTTATTAAATTACTACGGCACAATTGTGAAGTGGTACTGAAAGGGTAAATGAAAAGAACTCCGCATACCGACGCTGATGGTTCAGCAGGTACCCCACATGGATTTGCCTGGGATATAACTCGGGCCTCCGCGGTGCGACGCCGGGGAATAACAGCACGGAACATGGTAGGCGTAAATTATACTTAAATACTGACTTCTTATTTCGATGGGCAAGTTCGCATAGTCGCAAGAAGCGTCTATTTGCTCTGCTATGTCTGCCATTCCATCTGTCCAAATGAATCAGAGCGTCTCCCTCTGGCCAGATTTCCTTTAAATTCGATACTGGGGGGTTTCTACGCAAATCTGTTGAGAAAATCCTAACTTGGTTAAAATCTGTCAAGTATATCGGGGAACGTAACGTGAAAACTAAGTAAATTTTATTATTGCATCATCATCATTATATATCTGTTATGGAGTAGGGCTACTTGTTGACCTGTATAAGGGTTAGTGATGCGTAATACTATAGCCTATCCTACCCAACAGTCATCCTCACCTTCTCGTGGTATATCCTGTTCTCACAAACGAGGAAATGACGACGGAGTCACAGCGGTATAACTGTTTCACCAGGAATGGAGGAAATGCCATCCCTAAACATTTGAGAGAGGCCATTCCGTTGTGTATTATCAAACTTGTATAATATATTACACACCGCCAATACACAACATACATGCCGGTTCAGAGGCTAAAGCTATCAAACCTACCACTCGACTTACCCTGTTCTGGGCCTATAACCCATTCAGGGGAAATTTTAACCACTGGCAAGTCTCACGGAAAGAAGCCGGACAGATTTTCTGTATTGTTGAAGGAGAAATTAAATTACCATAAAAGCGCTCCCTTCGGATGAAATGTCGTCAGATTGTAAGGACAGCCCAGGGGGTACAAACATTATGCGACAGCATCTACATTAATAATTTTGTTTAAAGAAAGATAACCACTGTTTCTAATGACAACAGCACGAAGCACGCGAGTCTAACGTTCTCACGGCAGAGGGCATTAACACTGCTGTCTTCCTTACGTGACTTTATTGTTTGATGGATTAGTCATCAATGTGTGTAAATGCAGGGAATTTCCTGGCTCGCTGAAGACCTTTTAGCTTCTCGCGAAGGACTGTGCACCATGGAGATAGAAGTTAGTTATGTAAAATGTGAGATTTTCCCTGTCCTCACCAGGAAGGCGGAAAAGGGCATTGGAGGTATAGCTCTACCGATTCTTCATCTTAGCACTACATTGAGGTAATTTTGAGACACCGCCCGCTTTAGACCGTGGGAAAGTGTTCACATTATTTACTGAATTGAAGGTTTAGTTGCCCATAAAGACCTTCTGGACGTTTAGGGTTAGAGATTTATCACTTGCCCCTGACGGAATTCGAATTCCGCATCGTTCGTTCCGTAGCCTTGCCAGTAAAGGAGGCCCCGATAGGTTGGTCTGGTGTGGGGAGGAACTGAATTTGTATAAACTCATTTTCCTGTGAAAAAGAAAAATGGCTTTTCTAAAGGCCACGCTCCCACACTGGTGCCTCGCTTCATGCCGCGCCTTTCTATATTTCGAAATTAATCTTCATTCTTCTGTACTGAATACGACTGCAAAATGTTCCCCGAAACGTCGGTTCCTATCTCTAAATATCCCGAAAAGACAGTAACATATAAGCAGTTGTGTCAGAGAGTGCACGGGAAGGCCTTTTTTTCCTTTATATTTTGTTATTCTACGCTAAATTTCAGGCTTCCGCCTCGAAGTATATGAGATCTGCGCTCGCTCTTCTGGGATGTTACGCAGCGTACAGCGGTAATTCCTTACCGACATTTCGGAACAACATATCGGTCCCATCCTCAAGGGTACATAAATCCACTATCGGGCAGAGAGGTTGTCCCGAAACGTCGGTTGATGAATTACCACTATACGCTACGTAACACCCCAGAAGAGCGCAGATGTTTTGTTGTGTTAGCTATAGTTCTGTGTGGGCACAAAAAAACTTGTGGCCAGCTGGACTAAACGCTGTGCAAATAAGGATACGAGTAAAAATGTTGCTACAGTACGGACTTAAAAACACTGTTTTATATTAATATTTGATATTTGATATTGATAGTTGATATATTTGTTAACTGCAATTGGGTTGGCATGCGGTGGCAGTAGTACAGTACACATTTACGCATGTGCACACGCACAATACACAGAACAACACAATTAACAACTAGAACAACACACTCTCGACATTTGGCACTCACTTATATAGAAGTATAATATGTGTGTATTGATTATTTCCTTACTGTTACGAGAAGTGTGTAGCCTATATACGATCACCATCGTGTTTGAGAAGGCTAATTAGAACTTAACATCTAAAGGCAAAGTTGTTTAGAGAGGTTAATTAATAACATTGACATCACTTCTCTTCAGCTGCTTTTCGTGTCGACTAAAGCCTGAACAGTTCACAGGAGACAGATCTGTTTTCTCCGATAACTGGTCCGTTACCTCAGATACCAAATTCAATACTGTCACGAAATAAATGAATGGCACAGAGTGAATGTCTGAAGGTTTGAAGGTCGCTGCGTCTACTGCTGGAGTAATAAATGCAGACATTTTAATAATGTATCTCTTAATATCATCACAGTTCGAAATTTACTTTGTAAATGGTTAATTTATTTTTTCAAAACATAACACATTACAGATTTCTCTTTTACAATTTAGTGCTTTACAATTCACGAAGTTCGTAATTACTTTACTTCTGAAATGTAGGGAACCGCAGAGATGGAGAGAAAAGCTTGTTTACAGTCGGTGGCTAAATCTAAGTAATGAGTTAGCATATAAGAAATTAATTAACTGTAACAAGATCGCAGTACCGAGAAACTTGGGAAAATTCTATACGACATAAAATATAAGCGTGAAAAACAAAGGAAATAGTAGAGTGCGTTGAAGAAAACTTTGGAAAACTTCTCCAAAAAGTAACGTAACGGAAACCGTCCCACGTAGGACGTCACTTATCATGGAACTTACTGCAAGAAATGTGCAGTGCAATAAAAAAAAATGGTGCCAGGCCCTTTGTTCCATTTACATATATATTTGAGAATTAAGAAACAAATATTTGTAATAATATAATTCTTATAACAAAAATCAAATTTTCAATGACGTTGGGGTTTAATTTTTCAATTACTGGCTGGAGCTAAGGAGCTTTATGAACATTGATAGCGCCCCTAAATTCAGCCAAAACCGTACAGTGTAGCAGGCCGGCAGTGTAAGTAGGTCCGTGCATCGGAATTGAAGAGTTAAAGGCAGTAAAAAGAAATGTACACATTTTAATGGGAGTGATATATTCGCGCTGTCACGGACGGATTGTGAGTTCTAGAATGCTGTCTGTCGAAAACTAAATACAATAGAGCAGATGAACGAGTAAGAAATTTCATTGTATTGGTAACTGTCTGAGAACTCAACCACATAAAACAAAAATGAAATGAAATAAAATGAAATAAAATAAAACGTTTCTTTCGTAATCTTACAAGCTAGGCCAAAAATGGCTTAGAGCAATGTTTCTCAACAGCCGGGTCGCGACCCGTTACCGGGCTCTGGCATCAATTATACCGGGCCGCGACAGATTTTCGTGGAATTGATAACTAATTTAAATGTAATTTTATATTTGACAACATGCCACACCGTACACATAATTGTACTAATACACTTTATGATTATGCCATAAATAATTATTAATAGTTATGTTAGTTTAATGTATGAACTTGAAAAAAATTGTGAAGGTACTGATGAGTAAGTCTGTTGGGACCGGGCCCTCGTCTTATGGAAAAGAATTTACCGGGCAGCGGTCTCGCAAAGGGTGAGAAATGCTGGCTTAGAGAACCAAGCTGAATAACTTCGTTCCTTTTCAACCCATGAATATTTTAAATAAAATCTGAGAACCGAATCCGCATTCTTCATTTCAATACAAAATTGATCAAAATCCCTGCGACGGCCCTCGAACTACGAAATGAGACTTTACAAAAATAATTTCTTTTCAAGTACTTCGCAAAACGTACGACATGAGAAGGAAGGGCCACTGGAGATCAACACTTGTCTCATTTCTCTCTACAGTTTCCAAACCAAACAATTTTAACCCCCGGACACGCTCAGCCACGAAAGTCTTCGAGTACCGTCAGTTGCCGACGTGTAATTTGATCCAAAATGCGCAAGGTCAACTGAATTTTCTGCAACATATCGATATCAAACTTCATTAAACGTCCTTAACGTGGTTCGAATTTTTTAAACATTCGGATAGACAGAATATCACGGTGAGACACAAAGTGTCCTTTTCACCCTCACATTTCGGTACAGCCGCGCTCACATTCCTATACTGAGAGTAAGGAATCTCTTTTTACGAACCAATTTGTAATGCCTCCCGAGATGATACTCCACCCTAACTGTATCCTGCTCACAAAGACTATAAATTAAGAGACTTTGACTAATAATCTCAACGTCTTGGCCTCCAATTTCGGTAGCAGCTACTAGCCAGATTCTGACCAAATTTGGATAGTAGGATTCTGACAAGATACGATATCTTGTCGTATAATAAAATATAATTTTTCTTCTTCTTCTTCTTCTATTGGCACTAGAGCCCACTTTGGGCTTTGGCCTGTCGAACAATGTCCTTCCATTTTTTCCTCTCTGCCACCAACTCTCTCCATCTTCTCACTCCCAGCACTTGAAGATCTCTTTCTACTTCCTCTTTCCTTCTTTTCCTGGGTCTTCCCTTTCTTCTCGTCTCTTCCAGTTTCTTCCAGGTTTTAGCATGGTTTGTACGTTCCATGTAGCTAGGGCTATTTCTGTATATCTAGTCTCCTACCGTCCGTCATCATTTAACCTATCCAGCTTTTTCCTTTGCTCGACTTTCGTAACAATAAGTTTTTTTTTACTGGGCGGGGTTCTTAGGCCCACGCCAAACCCCCAACCTTGAGGACCAGGGTATCCCTTTTTGTTTGGGTCAGCACCTTTGACCTGTCTGGCATGGGAGGTCCTGCCAGTACCATAAGCTACCGCCAGCATAGCTCTCAGGATCATGTAACTGCACAAGACCCACCACTATGGCAAAGTAGGGATACCTTCAGGAGGAAAATATAAACACACTCAGTTATATTCCCGGGTCAACTTATTTGGCACACGAGGATATCGTAACTAAATGGTCAAATGTACGTCAATATATAAGGAAAAAAATAATAAACAAAAAAATTTAATACGCAAAAATAAAACTAAAGTTTATAAACAACAATTAATTTACTCAAATACAAGTAAATAATAAGTAAAAGGGATTAAATTTAGAAGTTAATCAAATAATTGCTTTGCCCTTCTCTGTATAACCCAACATACACCGAAATTTAGAATTAAATTTAAAAATAATCTTCCTAAACCGTAATTAGCCGGAATTGCTCAACTCAACCACTGATATTTATTTTGACGTTTTGCTGACCGTATATCTCAGTATATTTATCTCAGTAATTAACCAACTTGATGCACAAAATTTTTGTTTTACACTAAGTTTATTTCATGCCTCTACATGTTTCGAGCACATGTGTTCGAAACATGTAAAACAAACATTTTGTGCATCAAGTTGGTTAATTACTGAGATAAATACACTGATATTTAGTTGCAGTAAATGGATCCTTGATTAGACTCATCTCAGGTTCAACCCTTCAAAGTCCGGTGGTTACTTCGCGTGTCACCGGGTTTAACAATCAGCAATTCTACGTTCTGCTCACACGGTGTACCTCGTATTTATGTGTTTTGTACGGATCTGAGAACAAACAGCGAAAATTTCCCTACATATTGATAGACTTTTGTTACTGACACGGAATGTGTTTACTGCGCGGTGCGGACTGGATCTTTATACATAACTCATGTGGTTCCTTGCGTTGAAAGGGTTAAATAACTCATGTGGTTCCTTGCGTTGAAAGGGTTAAGGTATAGACAAGATGTATTTGCCAATTATAAAACCAGTGGTTACTATACGTACCACCAGTTTAACATTCAACATTTCTACAGTCTGCCCACGCAGTTTACGTATGTGTTTTGTGTGGATCTGAGAACAAACAGAGATTATTTCCCTATACAACATTAGCTGACTGGTTTTTATAACCGTGACGGAGTGCGTTTGCTGCGCGGTACGGATTGGGTCTTTAAATATTATGAAAGTCAGTTTCTATGGAGGTTATAAACAATTAATAACTTCAGGCAAAATAATGCGTAGTTCGTAGTGGCCTAAGTACATAGTTTACAACTACACACAGTCCTTTGAAGACTAATGAGGTGAGAGAGAGAGAGAGAGACGAAAGGTACAATATAAGAGTGGGTAACCCTGTATACACACTGCGGTCGTTGAATAGCCCATCTCTGTTCTCGTGGAATATCCTATTAAATCCCTGGCCATCCACGCCGCTTAACCCCTGAGAAAACAAGTTCACCCTTACACAGCGGGGTCCAAGATTACACAGGGTGTACGCTACAGGACGGCTACAAAACAAGTCTCTCTTTTGACACCCACCTGCCGTAAGTAACTACGCCACCGCCTGAAACACCTAGGAAACCTAGTTCGATTCCCTGAAGATGGCAGAAGAATTTTATTCTTCCCAAAACGTCCAGACCTGTTCCGGGGCCCGATGGATACTGGGGGGGGGGGCTAGTTCTTGAAGGGTTAAGCGGCCAGTATGTGAAGCTGACTGTTCTCAACAACGTAGCGCCTAGCTTAAGAATGGGTGGAGCTACATCTCATATATGCGGACATACGGATAGACCGACGGACATGACAGTAAGGTACTTTCCGCGACTAAGCGAAAGCACCTTAATTTCAAAATGCGCCTCACGGCTGATAGATCCTACAAAAATGTGTAAAAAAATACAAATGTCAGGGAATTTCGCTACAAATTCAAAATTACGCGCACGGAGAAGTTGCGATCAGAATAAATTCAAGGAATGCTTTCTATCATTAGGTGCAGAAGCTTTCGTCTTCCCGAAACCTACATAAGAACATAAGGATTAAAATACACAGAACTCTAATTTTGCCTTTTGTTTTGTGTTGGTGTGAAACTTGGTCACTCTCATTGAGGGATGAATAAAGGCTGAGGGTTTTCGAGAATAGGGTGCCGAGGAACACATTTCGACCTAAGAGAGACTAGGTAACAGGGGACTGGAGAAGACTTACTCATCACCGGATATCATAGGGTGATGAGATGTCAATGAGATGGGTAGGGCACGTGACAGATATGTAGAAGGAGAGAATTGTTTCATAGATTATAATATTAAAATGAATCTTCAAGAAACATGATTGGAGCTTGCGCACAAGATTGATGTATTCGTAATAAAGACAAATTGCGGGCCATAAGCCGTAGGCAGTTTATAATTTTAAAGCAAGATTTCCCCGTTGTGTTCTTCTGTATTAATTAAATAATGTAATAAAGGATATTCGAACACAAATTTTTATATTAGATTATATTTTACTATATTATTTAATTAATAGCCGTCGGTATGTTATAGACCTGGTCAAAACAGGCAGGTTATGATAAACTGAATGTTTCTTCCGATTGAGAAAACAAGAAAGGTACGCAGAATTTTTGTGGTGACACCCACCGTAACATTATCACTGATAACATTAAGAAGGAAATGAATAATAATAATAATTATAATATCATCTCCTTCATGCAGGGTATTTATACTTATATTCCTGAGACAAACTATGTCCCTAGGGAATACAGTGTTGCAGCTATTCTGTTGTTACTATTCATGGTGTTTATATCGTTAGTTTCAGTGCTGAATCTATTGTATTTTTAAATTAGTACTTTCCGAAGTATGTGTGCAGTGCCCAATATGGCTGTTTTCTGGAGTTCCTTGACTTCGTGTTTTCCTGGTACGTTGCTCACGTATTTTCTGAATTACTTTGAAATAGTCCAAGTCGCCCCTATTATTACTGGTATTATTATTATTATTATTACGAACTTTACAAATACCGACCTACGTTTCAGTAATACAGACTTCAGTGTGCTACCTGAAGCAACAGACGGAATCTCTTTATATGCACTTGACTGTACGTGCAACACGAATCTTTTTACTTTAAACGCTGAAGTTTCTGATTCAAAGGCTTTATAAATGGCTTCCAGCTGTTATTTTTTTTAGCTTCGAGCAGCAGTGTTCACGAGTTACAATCCTTGTTGCTGTTTCGTTGCATATATTAATATTTCATACGCTGCAGATCGTCTGCAGGACCCTTGATTTCGTACCAGAAGGCTTTAGGCGTCTTCATCAGTTTCTAACTTTGTGTGTTCACTATGGCAACCAGCCGGCGGAATACAGAACGCCCTGCTGCATTTCTGTGCTTGGAGTGTTCTATTTCTCGATTCGTTTGTTACGCTACAATTTGCTGGTACACAATATATCACAGCCAACAAGTACACAAGTGGTTGCCTGACTTACTATCAAATCTACTAACTAACTAACTAACTAACTAACTAACAGACTGACTGACTAACTGACTAACTAATAAATTAAATAAAATATAAAGCAATGTAATTTTAAAGTGCATATGTATCTCTCAGTTTTAAGAAACCCAGAAATAGAAACTAAATTTAAATGCGTTACCACATAATCAGCTACGAGGGCGCAGAGGGGGGAGAAGAGCGTTTTTCTCCCACCCACGGTGTAAGATCCCCTACAGGGCCAGGGTCTCCTCATTATCGAGAATACACTATCAGACTCAAGACACACTACATTCAGTAGGACTCCTCTGGACGAGGGATCGGCCCGACGCAGAGACCTGGACCTGACAACACACAATACTCATAAGAAACAGATATCTATCCCTCTGCCGGGATTCGAACCCGTAACCCCAGCAAGCGAGCGACCGCAGACCAATTTCTTAGACGGTACAACCACTGGGATCGGCGGAGTAGGGGTATAGCTCCACTCATTCTTAACTTCAGCACTGGATGTGGGTGAGTTTTCAACGCTAAACCCCTGCCGCTTAAGCCAGGAAAGAATTCCGGTAGCCATAGAAGTGATGGGCTGCTTCATCAAAATATTTTACCCTGAAGGAGACAGTACGATCCTCCGAATAGTATGTATCTTTACACCAAACTGCACGGTGTCACATCCCAGAAGACTTCACAGAATGAGAATTTCTTATCTCACCAACTAATAGGTAAAAGATAATTATTTCTCATGACAAGATACGAAGAACCAAATGGGGGATGTATTGTTGGGCTTCTCTTCTTACTTTGACATTTGGCACAATTAGGACGGCAGAGGTGTCAGCTTTACGCTCAGGCCTTATTTTACGCCCAATGAAATTCCTTGGTACTCATTTCCGTTAAAGGTTAAGTTACAGCCAGAGCTACTGAATGCAGACAGTAGGAATAGGGCACTTGAAAATTCTACAATGCTCCTACAGGGAATCGAACCCGGAACCTACCGTTTTGTGGCACAGTGTCTCAAACAGCTGTGCCACCGATGGCTCTAAGAACTAATAGAAATACGGAACAATTTTTATAGGGATCCTCTAATTCATATTTTGTATATATATATATATTAAATGGGTACCGGGTCTTTCCCGGGGGTAAAGTGCGGCCGGGGCGTGCTGCTGACCACTCACTCCCTTCTAGTGCCGCGGTCATGGAAGAGTAGAGCTATACCTCTACCCACCCTCTGGGCCA
>Ga0131853_10011793_pt1 | contig 15994 bp, 10 predicted proteins | sample TergutLab28metaG_FD_92764 | JGI IMG/M metagenome (GOLD analysis project Ga0131853, IMG submission 92764) | Labiotermes labralis P1 segment gut microbial communities from Petit-Saut dam, French Guiana - Lab288 P1 (version 2) (version 2) | ecosystem: Host-associated > Arthropoda: Insects >...
ACCGCACTCACAAGCGTCCGCCACCTGTCTCTATCCTGGGCCAGCCCAATCCAGTCCATATACCCACATCCCACCTCCTGGAGATCCATCCTAATATTATCCACCTATCTACGCCTAGGTCTCTTTCCGTCCGGTTTCCCCAGCAAGACCCTATACACCCCCCTCTCCTCTCCCATACGCGCCACATGCCCAGCCCATCTCATTCTTCTCAATTTTATCACCTGCACAATATTGGGTGAGGAGTACAAATTTTATTTAACCCAAATAAATGCAGTTTAACAGCTATCAAAAACATGACTTTATAAAAATAGTAAGTTAATCAGCTACATGTTTCGACCCTCTAGGGGTCATCTTCAGGCCTGTGTTTGCAAAATACTGGGAAGTATACAGATCGTGTGCGGAAGGGGTTACAGTTTGTTGTTATAGGTCTGGACTTTACACACAATTTGATTTTGAGATTAAAATTGAAGGTCAAAATTACAAGATTTATATTTATATTAATTATACGTAACGATCAGACTTGTAACAAAAACCATACGAAGTAAGATCTGCCTTCCACACACAATCTGTTTACTTCCTAGTATGTTTTATAATATCAGCCTGAAGATGACCCCTAGAGGGTCGAAACGTATAGCAGGTTAACTTATTGCTTTTATGAAGTTGTGTTTGTGATGGTTGTTAAAATGCCTTTATTTATTCTCCAACACAACGGGATGCAGAAAATTAAGACCATTTAACCTAGCCTGTTTCAAGGGTATGTCAAATGTATTGAGAGTATTATATACCTAACCTCGCTGTAAAGCAAGTTACAGGCTTTCTTGAAGTCTGTAAGAAGGTGATGTAAGGCAACTTGTACAGGCAGGTCCCATTTTACCGAATTTCTTTTTGCGCAGTATTGCTTTAATGCGACTTAAAAATTTACACCACTCTTCGAATTTCGCAGTAATTTTCAGTTTAACTCGATTTGGCATAAACGTTCCGTGGCCGCACTTGTGTGTTGGAGGCTAGCAGAAAGTGATATCACCATGTGCCGTCAGTCACATGTATGGATTGATTATGTTGGTGATATAATCATGTGACTGATGTAATTCCACCTTCAACTTCATTGGATTTTGTTACCAAAATGAGTGTGGAACGTAAATCCATGTCACCTAGTGTGCTCCCAGTGAAAAGTCGGCAACAGCCAATCAGAACTGAGAGAAATTACACGTAACAAGCCATCTTGTAGAACGTGAACGAATTGTTGACATATGCCATAATTTTCGTTGTTACACCGTGCATGTTGTCGAGTCACTCAATTATTAATCCAACTAATGCACTTATATAAAATTTACACATTAAAACACTAAAACTGCTCCAACATATTTCGGTCCTAAGACCATCATCAGGGAGCTGTATTTCTTTGCCTTGCTAAAGTCACATTAAAAGCCACATTAAAACCGGTCATAAATTAACTTCCTTGTGGTAGTAGGGTATTGTGGCAGCATGCCGTGTTGTGTAATGTTATGTTGCGAAGCACAGAATGCACATCCATAGCAGGGCACGCTTCGCAACATAACATTACACAACAAGGCATGCTGCCAACAATACCCAACTAGTACAACGAAGTTAATTTATGACTGGTTTTAATGTGGCTTTTAATGTGACTTTAGCAAGGCAAAGAAATACAGCTCCCTGATGATGGTCTTAGGACGGAAACATATTGGAGCACTTTTAGTGTTTTAATGTGTGAATTTTATATAAGTGCATTAGTTGGAATAATAATTGAGTGACATGCCATGTGTTCGATTTGCTCATCGCGGTGTATGTACATTTGGTGATAATTCTGATAGAACTACAGAAAGAGCTGAGTCAGAAACTAAAGTGTCTGTGTAGCAGGACTACCACAGTCATGTCTGAATGAACCATACCAAAAACTGTGGATATGTGTCTTACATTTTTATTGCATTAGAAGTAAATAAATATATCATATAGAAATGTATATGTTCTGTTTATATGGTGCATATATTCTCTGTGGGTCCATATGTCCACCAGTGGTGTAGTAATGCACTATATAGGATGTTGTTGATCCCCTGATCCATAGGAAATACACTGTTTCAAATGGGCATTAAGAGGGTCTGTCTGTCTCTTTATAGACCTACGATTTAGTACAGTCAGTCTCACCGCTCATCTCCTTTCACTGTGGGGACATTTTCTCCTTATTCCAGATGGATTTGATAAGTTAGTGGGATAGGTCACATGTTTAGTAGAAATGACTGTAATGAGGTGTTAAGAGCAAGTTGTGGAATGAGGCAGCAGCCATTTCTGCCATGGTGGGAGGGCTGTAACAGTTTGTTTAATGCTGTGTGTCATGTTCCTATCTGCCTGATTCTTAGAGGCCCATGGTCTGTTGAATGAAATTAATATCCATGATATGCCTGTGTGGTGTACCATGTATAGATAGTGCCGATTTTGGTAATAAGAGGGTTAATGTGTAAGAGGTGGATGAGTACACCAATCCTTTGTTTTATGACCAAGTTATGTTCCTGAAAATGTGTGTGTAAATTGTAAAGGCGTGATACAACAAATTATATTCTCGTAAGTAATAGTGGAGGGGCAGGGGTTAGCACAGTAGAGTGCAGCCAGCCAAATGGCATTAAACCAAAAATGAGGGGGCGTAAATTAGGGAGAGTTGTATATTAGATAGATATTTTAGACAGATACGTATATTTGTTAACTGCAGTTGGGTTGACACCTGGTGGCATTAGTACAGTACACATTTACACACAAACAGTACACAGGACAACGCAATTAATTTGGGAAGAGTGTGGGCCTTGCCCTGTCTTTGCAAGTTATACCCTGGCATTCACCTTACAACTGAGTAAAAAGCAGGGGAAAAACCTCAGGGTAGCCAAAGAGTGCCAGATGGCAAGGAGTATTAAAGCAGAATGGCATAGGACAAGGGCTTCATGTATTTGCCTGATACGTTGCTACCTATTGACAAAAGTACATCCCGTCACATCCAAGATGTTTGGTTACGAGTTATCGGTGCAACGTTTGTGTGTCCTTCTAGCTGGCATATCATCGTCACCTCAAACCGGTACTCTGATGTGGCAGAAGAAACTCGACCTGATGGGCAAGTTGGACAGCGGCTCAAATCCCGCAGGCGAAGGAGCGAGTGGCTCATCCGGCTCAGCAACAGAGTTGAGCTCATTGTTGCCACCTCCTGCTATGCCTCTCCTTGCAACCTTTCTTGCTACCAGAAGAGAAGTACCATCAGGGTCTTTTTGCGGACCTCCTGCCATAGCTACCGATCCTACAGACAGCGTCGACATATGGGCAAACGTCCGTACGCGACAGCGGAGACTGAAGAGGACACGCAGGGCACACAGGTAGCTGCCTCATGTGTGGTATTCATTCAGCACCTGTAATACTGAGCTGTGTCCTTAACATATATAAATATACAATGATGTGTCAGTCAAACACAACAAAACTTTATTTCGTTTATTATTGTATTAGGGCAACATGTTTCAATTCTTATAGAAACATCTTCAGGCCCTTCTAAGAAACAGATCCTTACTTAGCAATGTTTAAAATGTGCTGTGGGATCCCAAACACTTACATTTATATTACAGTGCACTGTGGCCCTGGGGTTGACTCAGCCTCTAACAGAAATGAGTAAAATGTAAAGGTAAAGAAGTCCCGTTACAGGCCTGGAGTGGCCCAGAGGGTTCCAGGAAGTTAAGGTTCCTGGATTTCATGACAACTGCCCAGGATGGTGGTAAGGTTGTCAGCCTTACGCACTGGCCACCTTTACCCCCAGGAAATACTTCTGGTACTCGTTTCTGTTAGAGGCTGAGTCGACCCCAGGGCCATAGTGGGATTGGAAGGATTTTATGTCAATGAAAAATTCCAATGACACCAGCTGGGATCGAACCAGCGACCTTCCGAATTGTAGCACAGCACCTTAACCACTGTGCCACCGCAGTCCCCAACAGAAATGAATACCAGGAATATTTCCTGGGGGGTAAAAGCGGCCGGTGCATATGGCTGACAACCTTACCACCTTCAAATGCTGATTGTCTTGAAATCTGGGAGCCTCAACCTCCAGGAAAACTCAGGGCCTGTCTAGACCTGTACAGGGATTGCTTTATTATAGTTATCATTAGGATGTCATTGTCTGAACTTTTGCTTCCTTTAGACGGTACAGAATATTCAGTACCATCAAGGGAGTTACTGATAATGCATTTCTTTACAGACTTTACACGTTTCTTGTGTTTCACCGACTGCGCATCTTCATGTATCTGTAATGCCAAGAAGTTCTCCCAGTGAAAGCAATGGTGCTGTTGTAGCCAATAATTTTTAGTATAGTTGTTTATTAGGATTGCTGGCATCAGTTACAGGCTGTTCATGACCATGCATTGTAGGTTAATCTGTCAACGTATATTCAGGACCGTTGGTGGTAGGTAGAAGGGGAGAGATTTAAACACCAAAATGGTCAGGTACTGATAACGGACGCTAGCAGTCCAGTAAGGAAGTCAGTCGCGTACGAGTGTGGTGTAAGTGGGAGCACAGAGAAGTGACTGTGTCAGTTTCCTAGAAATGATCTAATTTTTTAACCGGATATAGCACTGAAAGGTAAAGGTAAAGCAGTCCCATTACAGGCCTGGACAGGCCCAGAGGGTTCCAGGAAGTTAAGGTTCCCAGATTTCTTGACAACGGCACAGGATGGTGGTAGCTTGTCAGCCTTACGCACCTGCTGCCTTTACCCCCAGGAAATACTCCTAGTACTCATTTCTGTTAGAGGCTGAGTCAACCCCAGGGCCATAGTGCGATCGGAAGGATTTTATGTCAATGAAAAATCCACTGACACCAGCTGGAATTGAACTAGCGACCTTCTGATTTGTAGCACAGCACCTTAACCACTGGATACAGCACTCCATTTATTATATCAAGAATAAAATGAATAAGTATAAGTAAAAAGAAAATCAATAAAACTAAATGTGATTTGGTGAACCGCATCCGTTTCCCGAAAGAGGATCACCTACCAGATTGAGCATGTTGGGACAACTGAGTTAAAAAGGGTGAACATGTAGACTGTGCAGATACAGAAATTCAAAAAGGGTGGTTGTGTAGACTGTGCAGACACAGAATTTCAAAAAGGGTGGTTGTGTAGACTGTGCAGATACAGAAATTCAAAAAGGGTGGTTGTGTAGACTGTGCAGATACAGAAATTCAAAAAGGGTGGTTGTGTAGACTGTGCAGATACAGAATTTCAAAAAGGGTGGTTGTGTAGACTGTGCAGACACAGAATTTCTGTTATTTCTTTGGTCTGTTGCCCTCTTTCTCCATAAGTCAGGTCATTTTGCAATATTTGTTTAAAGAGAGTGCTTGTTCTTTTCTAAACTGTGCTACTCTTACTACTGCCACTGACCTCATTATGCTTTATAGGGTCCGAACAGGTGGCCGCATCACTGAGTCCTTACCCACCTCTAATCTCTCTTCAACTTCATCTTCCTCTGCACCACTGGCAGCTCTGGCATCAGTGATGGCAGGAGGTGGTGCTGGAACCCATATAGCAACATCCCACGATGACACTTCAGAAGGTGCTGTCCATTGTTTCCGAGATGAACACGGGAACTGGCAGAGTTACACTTTTGCGGAGAAGGGTACAGGGACAGCCAACATGGGCATGATGCCCATAGCAGCTGCCGCTGCTGCCACAGCTAATGGCAAGCTACTCAGCTCACTTCTCAGGTATTGTAAGCCCACACTTATTTACATGTCATTGTCTTGTACTCTGATATGTTGTCTTATGAGCATGTGCAATATGCTGTTAGAATTCTAGGTCTTTGTGCTTTTTGACTTACAGTTTACATTTAAATTGTACCTGCGGTTTTTTTTTTGTTTTGTTTTGTTTTGCTGACCGTGCATCTCAGTATAATCTTAGTAATTAACCAACTTAATGTACGACTTCTTGTTTTATAGTAAGTTTATTATATGCCTCTACATGTTTTAAGCACTATGTGCTTATCATCATGAGGTCAAAATTGTATTATACAGCATCTGGTATCATCACACCTGTAGGTGGCTGTCCTGTGCACAGTCCTCTCTCAACCTGTGCACCGGACGGCCACCTACAGGTGTGACGATACCAGATGCTGTATAATATAATTTGACCTCCTGATGATGAGCACATAATGCTTGAAACATGTAGAGGCATATAATAAGCTTATTATAACACAAGAATTTGTGCATTAAGTTGGTTAATTACTAAGATTGTACCTGTGTGTTTTTGTGGTGCTCTTTAATGTGTGAGAACTAGTGCAGCCAACTGATAGCTGTTTTCCAAATCTTGTTGGGTCTAATACATCACACAATTTAACCATAAAACAAGTATAATATTTAACAAAAACATGATATAACAAGCAAAATCTTCAGTGCTGTCAGTTGTGTAGCATTGTGTATGATGAAATCTTGCATGTGACAAGAGATTCTTCTTGGACATCTTTGTCGTAATAAGTATTTCTTTTTAGGCATGCATTGAACTGAAACAGTTCTCTTCAAATGTCATTTTTATCAGCCTTGAAGTGGAGTTACATATTTCTCTGCCTGATCCATTTTATTCATTCTTATAATAAAACCAACTAGATGCACTAATTTCTCAAATTTATTTTTGGAATAAAACTCTACATGTCATCAGTTTTTCACTGTACACACAGCATTACATACAGTTTTGCTGACAGCTCACAAGCTGTCAGCAAACCTGTATGACATATACCGTTGTTGTGTGCACAGTGAAAAACTGCTGATGATGGACAGAGGAACTGTCTGAAACATGTAGAGTTTTATTCCAAAAATAAATTTCAGAAATTAGTGCATCTAGTTGGTTTTATTATAAGAATTTATCATAATGCACAGTCACCTGAACGTCAAATTCATTGTATTCATAGTAATAAATTATATTTCCACTGTGCACCAGCATATTTATCTGGTCCATTTCCAAGAATCACGTGTTCATACTAGTTTGCTTTTGTAACCCACTCCACTTCTCTGCAGTGGAAGCTACAGTTCTTTTATGTAAGGATTACAAAGGCTGTTATTACATGCATTTTGTCGGGGTATTTTTGAATGCTGTATCTGGATCCACCAGCTGCTATTCTATGGTTAGAACAAGAGGCTGCAAGATACAAAGTTCCAGAATAGAGAATTCGTATAGGTGAAAGCACTGTTAGATTCAAAGGGCACAGAATCTAGTAATGTAGCACAGTGAAGTTAACTGACTGGGGCTTGGTATATTTTCAATGGCATATTTTTTTAATGGGACACACAGTGGCGCAGTTGATAGAGGCACTGTGCTACATGCCGGAAGGTCGCGGATTCAATTCTCCATGGTGTCATTAGAAGCTTTCATTGACATAATCTTTCCAGCCGCACTATGGCCCTGGGGTTAACTCAGCTTCTAACAGAAATGAGTAAGGTAAAGGTGAAGTGATCCTGGTACAGGCTGGGTGTGGCCCAGAGGGTGGATAGAGGTATAGCTCTAATCTTCCATGACCGCAGCATTAGAACGGGGTGAGTGGTCAGCAGCACGACCTGACTGCACTTTACCCCCTGGGAAAGACCTGGTACTCATTTTACAGGAGGCTGGGTGGGCCCCAGGGCCGGTCTGGATGGGTGGAAAATCTTGTCCCCACCGGGATTCCATCCCGGGCCATCCAGCCCATAGTCAGTCACTATACGGACAGAGCTACCCAGCCCACAACAGAAATGAGTACCAGGAATATTTCTTGGGGAGTAAAGGCTACCAGTGCATAGGGCTGACAACCTTGCCACCTTCATGTGCCGATTGTCTTTGAAATCTGGGAGCCTCAAACTCCTGGAACCCTCAGGGCCTGCCCAGAACTGTAATGGGATTGCTTGACCTTTTATATTTTTTTAACACAGTACGTTGTAACTGTTATGGTCTGCTGTGGGACACCTGCTGCTTTGTCCACATTGATCAGCCTTTTACAGCAAAAGTATTGTATGGAACTTACATTTGTGGCCACAGTTGTGTTTGTGGTGGAGATTGCCCAAGCCTTAAATGCATTGTTCACATAGTGCATCTGTGGTGCGCGATTTTCTGTGTCGTACCCTCAGAATGCTCTGTAAAGGTGTGTTTAAGCTTTCCACAGTCATTTGCACCTCCTCTCAGAGGATCTTGTCTTCCATTTGAACACTGGCCATTTTGTAACAAACTTCTCCCATAATTTGATGATGGCTTCTTCCTGCTACACAGATCATCCCATCAGTTTGTGATTGTTGTGAATATTAGTGCTGTTGACCTGTAAAACTTCGTCAGCTGACTGAGTGTTTGGGTCCTACTGCTGTTGTCCTGTAAAACTCCTTCAGCTGACTGACTGTTGTGGTTCTTATTGCTGCTTACCTGTAAAACTTCTTCAGCTGACTGTTGTGGATCATACTGCTGTTGACCTCTAAAACGTCTTCAGCTAACTGACTGTTGTGGTTCTTATTGCTTCTTACCTGTAAAACTTCTTCATCTGACTGACTGTTGTGGATCTTATTGCTGTTGTCCTGTAAAACCTCTTCAGCTGACCGACTCTTGTGGATCTTATTGCTGTTGGCCTGTAAAACCTCTTTAGCTGACTGACTTTTGTGGATCATACTGCTGTTGACCTCTAAAACGTCTTCAGCTAACTGACTGTTGTAGTTCTTATTGCTTCTTACCTGTAAAACTTCTTCAGCTGACTGACTGTTGTGGATCTTATTGCTGTTGGCCTGTAAAACCTCTTCAGCTGACTGACTGTTGTGGATCATACTGCTGTTGACCTCTAAAACGTCTTCAGGTAACTGACTGTTGTGGATCATACTGCTGTTGACCTCTAAAACGTCTTCAGCTGACTGACTGTTGTGGTTCTTATTGCTTCTTACCTGTAAAACTTCTTCAGCTGACTGAGTGTTGTGGATCTTATTGCTGTTGTCCTGTAAAACGTCTTCAGCTGACTGACTGTTGTGGATCTTCTTGCTGTTGACCTGTAAAACTTCTTCAGGTGACTGCTGTGTGTCTGTACTTTGAATATTTACACATCTCAGCAACTGTGTGAAATTCTTCATGAAGAATTCTTAGTGACATTGGTGAGTCCAGCCAGGACATGCATAACAAGTTGAACCAGTAATGATTCAAGTCTTCGAGAATTGATACTATGTCATTTGGTGAGTAGTGTCTTTGTCCTGAGGATCAACTTTGGACTGCCTGGTGCAGAGGATTAAGGAATTCGATCCTTCCAAAAAGTGGGAACTAACTTCCCCAGTAACACAGCTGTACATCCTGGAAGACATGAATCATCTGCAGCATGGCTGTCAGAACCTCATATTTTGCAATGAACCAGTGTAGTTTACTGTATATTTAAAAGAAATGTTTGGTGTGTGTGTATATGGCAAAGACCATGGAAATGTGGAAATTTTTGGAGTCAACCTATGTGTCGGATTAGAAGAAAGAACAACTGTATATTTCTTGCTAATCTGAAATGCAGGTTAACTCCTTATCATAGGAAACCTCCACAACTGTATGGTCTGCCACAATCCAGAACCCATAGAACCCTGTAGAAATGACTCAGTCTTCTGCCTTATAATTGAATTACTTGTCCCGCTCACCTGCCTAACATACTCCTCACAAGAGATGCGAGACTTCTGAAGTGTGGTCACAGATAGCAGACCATGGTAGTGTTAGAAGTGCCAAATGGTACAGTATGTATACTGGTAAGATAACAAGGTCTGGAAGTTTGCCACTGTAATGGCATGAAGGATAGAGGTCTGTGTAATGCAGGTGCAGATGTGTAAAGTGGCGGCATTCAGAAAGATTTCCATTCTGGTGGTTATGTTGAGCACGTGGCACAATATCAGCTTAGACAAAACTCCGGGAACACATGAAAGAAGTGCAAAATACTTGGCTGCAGTTTGTGACTGCAGCAGGCATGTGGGACATTTTCATCTCTAATTTCTTCAGAATATCCTGTATGAAGTTGTTTTCTGTATGTTGGAAGTTTGTCATCAAAAACATCTTGCTTTGCAATGAATATATGACTTTTCATCGAAATAAAATGTCTTATCACAAGACCAGAATTGGCCCTGCAGCTTGTATGGGACATTGGACACAATGTCCTGAGAATTTAGTTACCAGTCATCCACTGCCAAGAAGTGACTTAAACGGATGTATGAATGCCATCTGTTCTAACAGGAAGGTGCAAGGCAGAAAATAGACAGTCTCTTACATCAAGCTTCAGACCAGAAAACCTAATATGTATCTAGGAGAGTGCTTTGGTACAAAAATCCTATTTGTGCATAGTACTGAAATTATTGTTACGTAATGTGGGTTATACATGTCTGAGATGCCAGAAAATGTACATACAGTGCGTGAGGGATGAAGTACAGTTCAAGGGCTGAGTGGTAACACCCCCCCCCCTCCCCCTCCCCCCCCTAATTGTAGTAATGGCTTTTGACCTTCTCTAATTCATCTTTGAGGGTGTGCCGTACTTTTGAGTTGACAGCCATGTGTTCAGCAAGAACAAATGTCTGGCAATCATACATACATTCATTCATTCTATTGGCATGCACAGAATGTGATGATTCCTTGCTGTTCTCAGGAACTTCTTCCATTCCTCTCTGTTATGTACTTTTTCCTGCCACCCTTCTTCACCAACTATTGTTCCATCCCCTTTCACCTCATCTTGCCATCTATTTCTTGGTCTACCTCTCATTCTTGTTGTTCCCAAATTCATATATAATACTTTTATAGGAATTATATTTTCTTCCATTCTCTGTACAAGCCCAAACCAATGTATTCTATTTAACCTTATTGTCTCTATTATAGTAGGTTTTTAACACTTGCATGAATTTCTTTATTGGTTAATATCCTCCAGTTTTCTTTTTCATTGTCCTATACTGGGCCTAAAATTCTTCTATACACTTTCGTTTCGAAAATGTTCAGTTGCTTTCTGTCTCCCTTTTTAGTGTCCAAGTTCATGATGCATATGTTAACATTTTGTCTGGCATTCATGGTGACAATTATTTCAGTGTTTTACGGCATAACGTCAACCGTCACAAAGTCAGAAACATTGTTATAACTGTAAATATTGTCAGACATCACCCTACAAAGAAGAAACTTTAATGGAATTTTTGTGATAGGTAAACATGGATAAAATAGTAAATTGACCTTTATTCCCCACTCTGCAGCTATTTCATAGGTGCCTTCTTGTGGGTCAAGAAAATGTTTCGTACATCTGTATTAACCCAGGTCATTTTGAATTTTCTTTCATTGTAAGATTAACAGGAGAATATTTGGACCTGGGAGGGATGAGTTATTGGGGGAATGGAGGAGATTGCATAACGAGGAGCTAAATGATTTGTACTCCTCACCCAACATTGTGCGGATGATAAAATCGAGAAGAATGAGATGGGCTGGGCATGTGGCGTGTATGTGTGAGGAGAGGGTGGTGTATAGGGTCTTGGTGGGGAAACCGGAGGGAAAGAGACCACTGGGGAGACCTAGGCATAGATGGGTGGATAATATTAGGACAGATCTGCAGGAGGTGGGATGTGGGTATATGGACTGGATTGGGCTGGCCCAGGATAGAGACAGGTGGCGGATGCTTGTGAGTGCGGTAAAGAACCTTCGGGTTCCGTGAAACGCGGGGATTTTCATGACTAGCTGCAAACCAGTTAGCTTCTCAAGAAGGACTCTGCATCATGGAGTAAGTAATTAAGTATGATTAACAGAAGTATGTTAAAAACAGAATCCAGTAACAATATTTATCCTTTTGAAGAAATTTTAGACAGAGTCCATCTGTTGGTGTCAGTTCTACTGTTTTACTTCTTTACACGAGGCACGACCACCTACCATATCTGTTTTCATCATCATCATAAACATCAGGGATTGGACCCTTTGATCCGTTCCGTCTCCAGAGTTAATGCTGCTCGCGCCAACGCTTCTTCGGTCTTCCAATTGTTCTCCTTCCTTGTGGTCTGTAGTGGTATGATTTCTAAGGGATTAATTTTTGTGGCATTCTTTGCAAGTGTGAAGGCCAGTTCCATCTCTATTCTTGGCCGTTCTCTTTTAGCGTAACTAATTATCTCCTGTTGCCTTTGGACTGTTAATTCTGCCTTTTCCAAATGGTTTAATTTTATGAGTCACTAAGTTCAGTGTTTCACTACCCACGTTCATTAATTCTGCTTCATTTAAGTGTATGCAGAATTCTTCTTCTTCGTTGTCAGTAGGGCCCGTGGCTAATGCCACAGATGTACTGCAGCCTAGTAGGCTTATTGTACTCACCCTATCCCCGCCTGTTTGGACATTCCCACGTTCGCTGCCAGGTACCCCCACATTCCCAACGACGCAAGAGATCCTAGTAGCGAAAGGTGGAACTATGTGGGTGAGAATTAACCAGTAATTTTGCCTGAGATTGCGACTTCCACGTCAATTCAGGACATGCCGCAAATCTGCAACATGGGACCCACGGCTTTACTTCCCTTCCGAAGGAAGGCATGCTGAGCATTTTTTCGCCCTGAAAAATCCTGATGGCTTCGGCCGGGTTCGAACCCACGAACTTGGGTACTTAAAGGCAGCACGCTACCGCTAGACCACCGAAGCTGCTCTATACAGAATTACTTCAAATTTAAGATGCACCCCACTTTTAAAAACATAATTTGAGAAAAAAAAATTGTATGATAGAAAGAAGAAAATTATGTTTTAAAGTAGTTTGTTATAATACAGGATCAGTCTTCTTTCTTTCTCTCTCTCTCTCTCTCTCTCTTTTTCCCCCCATTAAAAATTTTTTCGTGCAAATTTACAATTTTTGCAAGCAGATACATTTCACTGTCCAGAAATTTATGTCCCTTTTAGCACGGTCACTTATGCTTAAAGAAAAATGATGTTTTGAGGCTTCCCAGAGAGTGAAAAATGATACCTTGAGTTTAAGATGCACCCTAACTTTCAGTTTGGGGAAAATGTCAAAAAGGTGCATTTTCAATGTTTGCCATCCCGGAGCATTTAACAGATATGTAAATATACAATGATGTATCAGTCAAATACAGCAAAACTTTATGTTTATTTTTATATTAGGGCAACATGTTTCGATTCCTATAGAATCATCTTCAGGCCCTTCTAAGAAACAGATCCTTACTTAGCAATGTTTAAAATGTGCTGTAATGTAAATATAAGCGTTTGGGCTACCACATAATAAAGTTTTGTTGTGTTTGACTGATACATCATTGTATATTTATATATCAGAAAGGTATGTCTGATAATGTAAACTGATTGACAGTGTTACTGGTGAATGAACATTTGATGATTGCCTCCTGGCAGTATGAGTCTTGGTATGCGAATGCACAGTGGATGGATGCAAAATGAGTTCAAGTTGTGTAGCATGTCGTATATCTGAGCAGTTATAAGTGTTTGTTGAATTGATGTTTTACCACCACTGGGGTAATAATATGAATTGTCTTGTACCCAGACAACAGCGTTATCATCTAAGTGGAAGTGGCATAGACCCACCAGTGTGGGATTCTAATGTCAGTGGTGGAGGCCCAGACTCTCTTTCAAACTCTTCCGTGTCCATAAACTCATCTGGACTAACAGTGATCATGGATCGTCAGAATAATGTGGGAAGTGTTGCTTCTGGTCCATGCTGCCATCTTCAGCCCTCCTCTGCAACAGGTCAGGCATCGTCCATCAAAGGCATTGCGCCCCTTCCGCTCCTCCCTGTTCTTCCGTCCTCCTCAACGTCATCAACATCATCCCAGCTTCACCCAGGCAGTGTGTATATCTTGGAGGCTGTTGTCCCTTCATCCTCAAGTGGCATTCAACAGCGTAGTCCATTCCACATCCTGGCTGACATGCACATGACCAGTGAGAGGAATAGGTAAGCTTAACAGATTCTTTTCTTTCCTTTTTATCTTGTTTTTCTTTTTTCCTTCTCTCTCTCTCTCTCTCTCTTTTGCCATTCCATTGTATCTGCCAAACTTTTCAGTTTCTTCATGATATTACATAGTATGGTATTTGTATTGCTTGATTCTGCAGTTAAGTTGCATTTTCATTTACGCTGAATTATTATGTTAAGTGCAATTCGGCATGTTCTGATTTTGTTGATCGTCTTGTTTTTTTAATTTTTGTGTTGCTTATTTGTTTAATTGAAGAATCATTGCAGTTATTGTACTTTTGTGATTTAATTTTTTTTTTGTACGCTAGATTATTTGTACCGTGAGGGGTTGAAAGGATTAATGTTCTTTTAAAAGTTGATTTTATTTGTTGTACTTTGTGTATCTGGGTTCATTGAATTTCATTATTTACTTTCATTTCCCGATTTTAAAGGAGTTAATAATATATGTTAGTTACTGTTTCATTAGTATTAATAATTTTGAAGTTGTGATTCTGTATTTTATACACATGGGTCCGTGCATCGTGAATCGAGTTTAGTAATTGTTTTCCACCAAGATGCGACTTATTCAGTTTATTACATTTCTGTAGGCAGCTCTACATGTTTCGGGTGTTGACCCCTGTCATCAGGAGCTCGTACAGCTGTAATTACAGCTTCTGGTATTGATTACCTGGATCTACTACCATCTGTCCTCGTTGTTGAGTTGTAACTGATCCATGTGTATCGTATATAAAATTCACCCTGTGTCCATTGCAAAGAAGAATCATTTAATGTCCTTTATGGAAATAATCGCTGTTTGTAGTCAGAATCACACAAAGCACATACAAAAACTGTGTGCGCAGAATTCACAGACCTGTAAAGTTTCAAGCCCTTTGCGAATGTAGCAACCACTGTGTATTATTTCCCTTCTCGTCATGGCTTCCAATCGCGTCTCAGATTCATAGATCTCCTTCCTTGCAACTCTTTATTGGCCCATAAAAACCAGACACGAAATACTATTATAAGTTGATACAGCATCGTAATATAAACGTTTGGTCAAATATTACCCTATATCCACACCGTTTCTTATATTTGGGTGTAGGAAATACAGTGAAGTGAAGCGTAGTTTTGCCTTCAGCTGTCTGTTCTGTTAGACTGTTTAGCCACCATTTTGTTTGACTCTGTCATGTTCCGCCATTTTATGAGACAACGTTCAAACTTAACAAAAGCTTACAGCAATATTTTCTCTTTTTGTGAGCATCATAACAAATCATGAATAATGGCTCGCTTCCGTGCGTGTTTAATTTTTCCTCCTTTCTGCTGTCAATTGAAACAAGAATTTGGTTATTTCGCGTTAGGAAATGCCTCGAAGACTATTGCAGATAGGATTCTGAATTTATAGAATGACAAGGAAATTTGACAGGATTAACAAAATTAAAAGTAAGATTCTGATCCCAGGGGCTGTGCAGTCTAAGATGTGAGTCTGCTGTCTCTTGCTTGCTGGGATTGTGGGTTCAAATCCCACCGGGACATAGATGTCTTTGTCTCGTGTGATTGTTGTGTGTCGTCAGGTAGAGGTCTCTGCGTCGAGCTGATCACTTGTCCAGAGGAGTGGTACCGAGTGTCATGTGTCTGAGTGTGATCGTTAAAAAAGCTAAAGCAGTCCTTTTACAGGCCCAGAAGGACCCAGAGGGTTTCAGGAAGTTAAGGTTCCCAGATTTCGTGACAACGGCACAGGATGGTGGTAGGTTGTCAGCCTTACCCACTGGCCGCCTTTACTCTCAGGAAATGATCCTGGTACTCATTTCTGTTAGAGGCTGAGTTGGCCCCAGGGCCATAGTGCGATCGGAAGGATTTTATGTCAATGAAAAATTCACTCACACCAGGTGGGATTGAACCAACTACCTTCCGATTTGTAGCACAGCACCTTAACCACCGTGTTACCACGCCCCCACATACACACTCGCCCACACACACACACACACACACACACACACACACCACACCACACACCACACCACACCACACACACACATTACAAAACCCACTCATACACACACACACACACACCCACACACACCACACACCCACACACACACCAC
>Ga0131853_10011796_pt1 | contig 15992 bp, 15 predicted proteins | sample TergutLab28metaG_FD_92764 | JGI IMG/M metagenome (GOLD analysis project Ga0131853, IMG submission 92764) | Labiotermes labralis P1 segment gut microbial communities from Petit-Saut dam, French Guiana - Lab288 P1 (version 2) (version 2) | ecosystem: Host-associated > Arthropoda: Insects >...
GTAAATCAAACCACAAGAAGCGCAACGCCCTGCTGGCTGCGCGGCAGTCAGAGGAAGACGACGAGGATGAGCACGAACATGCCGAAAACACGGCGCAAGAGCAGCGCGAGCAAACCGACCAAATAGTACGTACGGGGGCGATAACCGCAACAAAAGGCAAGCACGTCATCCACTGCCTGACTATTGTAGGGCAGGTGGAAGGCCATTACATTCTCCCCCCGCAGAACAAAACCACCAAGTACGAGCACGTAATACCGCAGCTGGTGGCCATACAAGAGGACCCCGATATCGAGGGGTTGCTGATAATACTCAACACAGTGGGCGGCGACGTCGAGGCCGGCCTTGCCCTGGCCGAGCTGGTATCGGGGATGCAAAAGCCCACAGTCTCGCTAGTGCTGGGCGGTGGGCACTCAATTGGCGTTCCGCTGGCTGTCAGCGCTATGACCAGCTTTATCGCGCCTTCTGCCACCATGACAATCCACCCGGTCAGGATGAATGGCTTAGTGTTGGGCGTTCCCCAAACCCTGAGCTACTTCGACAAAATGCAGGAGCGCATCGTCCGCTTCGTGGAGGAAAACTCAAAGATATCCAGCCGCAAGTTTAGAGATCTTATGATGAAAACCGGCGAGCTGGTAATGGATGTAGGCACCGTGCTCGACGGCAAAGAGGCGGTCAAGTGCGGGCTAATCGACAACCTTGGTGGTCTGGGCGACGCTGTAAACCACCTCTATAGCCTTATCGAAAAAGATAAAAAACGTAAAGCGCGAGAAGAGAAGGCTGGCGCCAGCGCTAAAAAAGATGCAAAAGGCAAAGCCGCCAAAGACAAAAAAGAGAAGACAATGCCAAAAGTTGCCAGCCCCCGGGCGCTTGCACACCTAGAACAAGGCAAACGCGGGCCTGGCCGGCCACGCAAAAGTCCACCTGCCCCGCCCGCGCAAAACCCGGAGAGCAGGGCCGGTGACAAAATACCGCATACACCGCCGGGTCGGCAGCATACAATGAAAGAGGGCAGGCCCACCGGGAAGGGAGGGCGCCTATTGTGATTATCCACTCGATAGCGCCGTTGGAGCTTTTGCAGGAGCAACCAGAAATCCCCAAGGCGACCCTGCGGCAGATAAACGGCGGTTACCTTGAGGGCCTAGAGACCCCCCAGGGATTCCAGGCTACTCGCCTTTGCTCCACCGACCCGGCGCTCTACCTCAAAAACGAGTACACCCCAGGCAGCATTTTGCCCCCGCAGACACACTTTTAACATGAGCAAAGAATAATGACATAATTGGGGGGCGCGAATGACAACCGGCAACGCGATTTTTCAGGGGATAGTTCAGGGACTTACCGAGTTTTTGCCGGTATCTAGCTCGGGGCATCTCTCACTTGTACAGTACTTTACCGGACAAGGCGGGGGCGAGGACGGCATACTGTTCACCGTGCTGCTCCACCTGGGTACCCTTTTGGCCGTATTCCTGGCATTCTGGAAGACAATTGCCGAGCTGATAGTAGAGTTCTTCGTTATGATAAGCGACATTGTTCGGGGTCGGTTTTCGCTGCGTAATGCAACTCCCCGCCGCCGGATGCTTTTGCTGCTGATGCTCTCCCTGCTACCTATGGTAATATCGTTGTTTTTGCGGGACTGGTTTGTAGCTGTCGCCACCGACGAGAGTATATTTGCCGAAGGCGTTTTCTTCCTGGTGACCAGCGCAATGATATTTCTTGCCACACGACGCTCCAATGGTCGCAAAACCGCCAAAGAAATGCGGGGGGTTGACGCCCTTGTAATAGGCACAGTGCAGGCATTTGCCCCCCTGCCGGGAATTAGCCGGTCAGGCTCGACTATATCCGCAGGGCTTATGCTCGGGCTGGAAAAAAGGTATGCCGTGGCTTTTTCGTTTATTATGGGCATACCCCCGGTGTTGGGCGCAAATGTGCTTGAAATAGGCGACGCCATGCGCGAAGGGATGAACTTGCCGCTTATTCCCGTGATAATCGGAATAACATTCTCCCTTATTTTTGGGCTGCTTGCAATAAAGATGCTGCGATATATGGTGGTTTCCGACAAATTCAAATACTTCGGCTGGTATACACTTGTGCTGGGGATACTGGTGCTCATCGCCGCCATGATAGAGCACATCACTGATGGGGCGCTGCGGAGTTTGGTTATGGCGCTGATAGGATAGTTGCTAGGATCTAGCAAGATAAAGGAGACTGATAAAACTATGCCAGCTGCTGCCAAGGGGCGTAAAAAGACAGCAAAGAAAGAGCCAAAGGCCACATCCGGGGCGCGCAAGCAGATGTGGGCGGTGGTTCTTTTTGCGCTTGGTATTTTGTTGGGGGCACTGACCTTTATAGAAGGGGACAGGCTCTGGCGTGGGATACATAATTTTTTGTTCGGGATGTTTGGGGTGAGCGCTTATTTTTGGGCGCCTCTTCTCATTTACATAGCTATCATAGCTGCTATGGACAAGCCCCTGAGTTCTATCAAAGCCAAAATCTGGCAGGTGGCGCTGCTTATAGGTGTGGTTGGCGGCGCGTTTACGATTTTTGGACCCGGGCTGCCCGGCGGGTTGACATTTGTTGAAAGCGTCAGCGCGCTCTACACAATCGGGCAGATACCCAGCGGCGGCGGTGTGGTAGGCTCGCTGTTTGCGTGGCCGTTGTTGGGGCTTTTTGAGAGCACAGGCGCACGGATTATTATAGGTCTAATGATTTTTGTGCTGGCAATGCTTATTACCGGCTCGACCCTTATAAGCCTTGTGTTGGCCGCAAGGCGGCCGGTCGAGGAGATTGAGGAAGTTTACGCTGAGAAAATGCAGCGCCGGGACGAGCGCCGGGCTATCGCTGAAGAAAAGCGCGCCGAGCGCATGGCTGCCAGCGCAGCAGCAGCTCCTGTGGCGAAATTTTCTGATTTTGACGTTGATATCAGCAAGGACACAATAGTGCAGCCTGAGCCCCCCGAGCCGCCAGCCCCACCCGAAAACGTTGAAGTCATCCCCACACAGGGGCTGCACGGTATACACCCCCACCCACTTGAGAAGGATATCATCAGCGCTCAGCAGAGCGAAGAGCGCAGCGATATAATTGAGATAGTTGACCGGTTTGTAGAGCGCAGTGCCGACGACCCGCCCTGGGAGGAAGTCACAGGTGAGCCTGTCCCAGACCCGGAGCCTGTAACCGAGCCGCTCTTCCACCAAGAAGAAGAACCGCCGACCCAGCCCATGCCACCACCCCAGTACATATTCCCGCCGCCCTCGCTGTTGCAGATATCCGCCGGACCCTCCAGCGTGGATGTGAGCGAGGAGATGAAAAACAACGCTCAGACCCTGGTCGACACCCTCAAGAGCTTTGGGGTGCAGACCCGCATCACCGATATCTGCCGGGGGCCCTCGGTCACCCGGTACGAGCTGCAGCCCTCGGCCGGGGTTAAAATCAGCAAGATAACCGGCCTTGCAGACGATATAGCCCTCAACCTGGCCACTGCCGGTATACGCATAGAAGCCCCCATACCCAACAAAGCCGCTGTTGGGGTTGAAGTGCCCAACAAAGCCGTTAGTATGGTCAATATCCGCGAGCTTATCGAGTCGCCGGAGTTCACCGCCTCTACCGGCGTGCTGACCACCGCCTTGGGCAAAGACATCGCCGGGAACATAATTGTGGCAGACATAGGCAAAATGCCCCATGTGCTGATAGCCGGCTCGACTGGTTCGGGCAAATCGGTCTGCATAAACTCAATAGTCGTCAGCCTCCTCTACAAGTACTCCCCCGACGAGGTTAAGATGTTGATGATTGACCCCAAAGTGGTCGAGTTGGGCGTCTACAACGGCATACCACACTTGCTGGTGCCGGTGGTGACCGACCCCAAGAAGGCCGCGGGATCCTTGAGCTGGGCGGTCAGTCAGATGCTTGAGCGGTACAAGGTCTTCGCCGCCAACGGCGTGAAGGACCTGGCCGGTTACAACCGCATTGCCGAGGGCCGAGAAGACCTTGAGAATATGCCGAAAATCGTGATTATAATCGACGAGCTGGCTGACCTTATGATGGCCGCTTCCAGCGAAGTCGAGGACAGTATCTGCCGGCTGGCCCAGATGGCCCGCGCCGCCGGGATGCACTTGGTTATTGCCACCCAACGCCCGTCGGTGGACGTTATTACCGGGCTTATTAAAGCGAACGTCCCAAGCCGGATAGCGTTTGCCGTCTCTTCCCAGGTGGACAGCCGTACCATACTGGATATGGGCGGTGCAGAAAAGCTGTTGGGCCGCGGCGACATGCTCTTCTACCCGGTGGGCGTCTCTAAGCCCATGCGGGTGCAAGGTTGTTTTGTCACCGAGCCGGAGGTTGAGTCGGTGGTCGGCTTTATCAAGCAGAGCATAAGCGCCAGCTACGACACCGCTATCATGGAGGACATCGACCGCCATGCGGTGGCTACCAAAGGCAAGGGTGGCGGTGCGTCCGACGACCACGGCGACGAAGGCGAAGACGAGATGCTGCCCCAGGCCATTGAGTGCGTGGTCGAGGCGGGTATGGCCTCAACCTCCCAGCTCCAGCGCAGGCTAAAGCTCGGGTATGCTAGGGCCGCGCGGATAATCGACCAGCTTGAACAAAAAGGCATCGTAGGTCCGTTTGAGGGCAGCAAGCCGCGCCAGGTGCTAATCTCCAAAGAACGCTGGATGGAAATGAAGCTCTCCGGGGCAGAGAACGCCATGCTAAACCAAACAAAGGCGGACGAGCCCCCGCCTTTTGAGGTCGTGCTGCCCCACGACGACCCGGTAATCACCCCCGAGCGCGGCGGTGTACGTCCCAGGCCAGATGAGTTTGATTATGCATAGGGGGTCGCACTTTTTCTTCTGATATGATATAATAGATATATATAATACACAACAGGGGAGGCCGCGAAAATGAAAACACCGCGCAATTTATCTAAGATCTTTCAAGTGGTTGCGGCAGCGCTTACCGTTCTTTTGTTGGTCGGGGGTTATTTTGCGGTCGTAAATAACGCTGCCCTGTTTGGGCCGACAGCCGCGCTGGCCGAATACGACGAGTATGAAGTCTACTATTACTTGGACGACTACCCTGAGCCTGAGCCTGAGCCAGAGCCAGAGCCAGAGCCAGAGCCAGAGCCTGAACCCGAGCCAGAACCCGAGCCAGAGCCGGAGCCAGAGCCAGAGCCAGAGCCGGAGCCGGAGCCGGAACCGGAACCTGAGCCAGAACCAGAACCGGAACCAGAACCGGAACCAGAGCCGCCCGCCCAGGTACGGGTGCCGCCGCCGGGGCATACCGTCTCGCAGAGTCCTCCGGTAGTATACAGGCCATTGACCATGCCGGGGCAGACCGTTTTCACCATGGCAGAGGTCATGGAGTTAAACGGGATGTCTCGGGGCGATATGGGGTTTGTTCAGCTCGTCATGTCGTATAGAGGCAGCGGCAGCAGCGCTGGCATGGACTTCGACCAGGCCCGCATACAGGCCGCTTGGGACTTGTTTTCGAACACAAGGCTGACCTCGCAGATACCCGCCTCGGTGCCGACAGTCGAGGGGTTTGAGCTTTCACTCATTTTCGGCAGCCTCTCGGGCGACATGGCCATCGGGCTTGTGGCAACCGGGATGGTCTATATAACTGGTGGTAACCCATGGTCTGGGCCGTTTGTCTTTGTCGATGGCCACGCGCTAGGGGCGTTTATGGACCTTTACCGCGAATGGGCATATGGTTCCGGTGCCTGACCAGCGCGAGCAGATAGTCTGCCTATTCTGTGGCGGTGAGATGACAAGCGGTAAAGTGCTGGCTAACCAAAGGCTGCACTGGTTGCCCGCCGACAAAAAGGAAAGGCTGTTCGTGACGCAGGACGAAGTTCCTCTCGGCCAGTACAGCATCTGGCGCGGTCGCAGCATAGACGCCCACGTCTGCATGGGTTGCAAAAAGCTGGTCGCCGACCTGCAACCGTACCAATAGAAAGGCCGCGAGCATGAGCTTTCTCCCCCTAACCAAACACGAGGCTGCCCAGCGCGGCTGGCATACTCTCGATTTTATCTGCGTCACCGGCGACAGCTACGTCGACCACCCCTCCTTTGGGATAGCGGTTATCTCCCGGCTACTCGAGAGCCTGGGCTTTTCGGTTGGGATAATCGCGCAACCTCGTAAAACCAAAGACTTTACAGCCCATGGCAAACCGCGCCTGGGCTTTTTCGTAACTGGTGGGAACATCGACTCTATGGTCAGCCGATATACCGCCGCCGGGCGGCTGCGCTCGGACGACCCCTACACGGCGGGTAATAAGGCGGGGAGCCGCCCTGACCGCGCGGTTATCAGCTACTGCTGCCAGTTGCGGGAAGTGTATCCGCACACGCCAATAATCATCGGGGGGCTAGAGGCTTCTTTCAGGCGGTTTGCCCACTACGACTGCTGGGAAGATGCGGTGCGACCCTCTATTTTGCTCGACAGTGGCGCGGATTTGCTGGTCTATGGCATGGGTGAGCGCCAGACCGAGGAGATAGCTCGGCGGCTGAACGCAGGCGAGAGCGTGTCCGCCCTGACCGATATCCGCGGTACATGTGTTATGGTCGGTCCCACCGGACTGCCGACGAACTCGGTAAGCTGTGCCTCTTACCAAAAGGTGGCCTGCGACAAGACCGCCTTTGCCCGCGCCTTCAAAATGCAGGCGGAGGAGCAGGACCCCTTTACTGGGCGGGCGGTTGTGCAGGGTCAAGGCGAAAACCTTTACATGGTTCAAAACCCACCAGCTCGGCCTCTAACTACGCAGGAGTTGGACAAAGTTGCCGCGTTGCCCTATATGCGAGGCTGCCACCCCAGTTACGAGGCGCTGGGCGGGGTCAAGGCTATCGAAGAGGTCGAGTTCTCAATAATACATAACCGGGGCTGTTTTGGTGGGTGCAACTTTTGTGCGATTGCTTTCCATCAGGGCAGGGCGGTCAGCTCACGCAGCAAGGCATCCATTCTGGTCGAGGCACGTGAGATTGCGGCGCTGCCAAACTTTAAGGGCTATATACACGACGTCGGCGGCCCGACGGCCAATTTCCGTGGTCCCTCTTGCATGGAGCAACTGAGCCGAGGCCTCTGCCGTCACCGGCGCTGTCTGGTGCCATCTCCCTGCAAGAACCTGAAGGTCGAACACCGAGAGTATTTGGAGATTTTGCGGGAGATGCGAGCGCTGCCCGGGGTCAAGAAGGTGTTTGTGCGCTCGGGCCTGCGGTACGACTATATCGCCGCCGACCCGGACAAAACTTTTCTGCGCGAGCTTGTGCAGCACCATATAAGCGGGCAGCTAAAAGTGGCACCCGAACACTGCAGCGCACGGGTGCTCGGCCTTATGGGCAAGCCGGGGATAGGTGTCTACGAGCGTTTTGCGCGAGACTTTTACACCGCAACCAAAAAGGCGGGCAAGCAGCAGTACCTGGTGCCTTATCTGATAAGTTCCCACCCCGGCTCAGGTATGGAAGACGCAATAGCCCTTGCGCTTTTTCTAAAACGGAACGCCATCCGTCCCGAGCAGGTGCAGGATTTTTACCCTACACCCGGAACAGCCTCTACCTGTATGTTTTACACCGGGCTTGACCCATTCACCATGCGGCCGGTGCACGTACCGGCCAGCCCTCAGGAAAAAGCGGCCCAGCGCGCGCTGTTGCAATATTACAAGCCCGAAAACCGCGAGACCATAGCACGGGCGCTAAAAAAAGCCGGGCGAGCCGACTTGATAGGCTCCGGCCCCGGCTGCCTTATCCCCGGAGAGAGGCAGCCACCGAGGAACGGAAAACCGCCGCCAGAAAAGAGGAGACGCCATGGCAAGACGTAAAAGAGGCGGAAACAAGCTGCCCGGCATTGTTGCCATTATAGTAACGCTGGTGGTGGGCTTTACAGTCCTCACTACTGCCCACGAGAGATACGACCTCGGTCTGCCTGCCCTGGATTTGACATCAATAGGCCAGGTGCTGGGCTTTAACGGTGGCGAGCCGCCGTCTGCCGTCCCATTGCCCGAAGGCAATCTAGCGGTGCATTTTATCGACGTTGGGCAGGGTGACAGCGCCCTTATTATTGCGCCGGAGAGAACGGTGCTGATAGACGGCGGAGACAACGGCCAAGGGCCTAACGTGCTGCGTTACCTAGCTGAGCAGGGTGTGAGCGAAATCGACATCATGGTAGTCAGCCACCCCCACGCCGATCACATCGGCGGGCTGATAGACGTCGTAAACGCTCTGCCGGTGGGCGAGGTGATAATGCCCGAGCTATCCGAAGAGGTAACCCCTACCACCCGTACTTACGAGAACTTCCTCACCGCCCTGCTTGAGAACGACCTCAGTATCACGGTGGCCGCACCCGGGCAGATGCACTATCTGGGTGGGGGTGCGCGCCTGAGCATACTGGCCCCACTGCGGGAGTACACCAGCGTCAACGATAGCGGTGTGGTCGTACGTCTGGAATTTGGCGAGACATCTTTCCTGTTCACCGGGGACATCGAGCGCGCCGCCGAGAACGATCTGGCTATCCGGGGTGGTATACGCAGCAATGTGCTGAGCGTCTCCCACCATGGCAGCCGCACCTCTACAACCCAGATTTTCTTGGACGCGGTTGCACCCAACATCGCGGTAATCTCCTGTGGGTTGGACAACAGCTACGGTCACCCGCATAGGTACGTCATCCAGCGGCTGGAGGAGGCCGGCGTGCATATCCTGCGCACCGACTTCGACGGCTCGATAGTGCTGGTCTCGGACGGCGCCAGCATAGGTATAATGACTGAAAGATAACCAATAGACACAGAAGAAAAGTGCAGACACAACGCTATACGGCCCGCTTTGCCAACAGCAAAGCGGGCCGTATATTATGTTGGCAATTATACAAATAGTTATTAGCTAGCGAGGCTTTTTCAGCCGGTTGAATAGCGCATTAAGGGCCGCCCTTCGCCGGGCGGTCTCTTCTGTGTCGATGATGTAGCGGCCACCCTCTTGGCACAGGCAGTCGCCCTCGCGCACGCCAGGGGGGAGCTGCGAGAGGGGGATTTGTGTGAAGGATTTGTCAGATCTTTCGCAGATTGCGAAGTTGGATTCGATGCGGTCGACAATCAGTATGTTTGACATAGCTTTGTAGCCCCTAAGAATCTCTTATATCATTAATCGAATGAATATCAGGCCATAACCTTTACAATAACTTAAGCCCATTTATAACCAGCCCAAACTGTAGGTTAAAGAAGTTTGCCGAGCGCCGGCAGAGCAGCATTCGCTCTAGGAAGATTTCGAAATAATCCATCACCGGGCAGATTTCGGTGTCGATATCCAGGGTGAGCACAAGGGCTTTCTCGTTCAGGCGCAGGGTGAGCGAGCCGTCCACGACCGCGTAGTTTACCCGGTCGTGGATGTCGAAGGCACACTCTTCTTTGGTGCGCACCCGGCTGCGGCGCACGTCGCTCTTGTCGGCTAAAATCAGAGCGGCGGCCACCTCGTTCACGGGGAAGCCGGTGCCTTCGTCGTGGTTGCCGATAGCGCAGATTATTGTGGCTACTTCCTCGGCGTCCATTCCCATGTTGTCAAGCAGCCTAAAGGCCATAAGGGCTCCGCTGTGCGAGTGGTCCGAGCGGTTTATCACATTGCCTATATCGTGGAGGTAGCCGGCGATCTCCCCCAGCTCTGCCGTGCGGTCGTCGTAGCCCAGGTCCCGTAGTAGCTGACCGGCCGCTATTGCAGTTTTGGTCACATGGACGAAAGCGTGGTCGGTGTAACCAAGGGCGCCCAGGGCTTCGTCCGCCTTTTTAATGTACGATTTAATTTCCGGGTTGCGTTTTACATCTTCGTACTTTACCATATATGTTGCACTCCTCGCTTGTATTTGTTGCCACTAAGTATACCACATCCGCGGGACAAAGAATACCCACCCAAGGAGATGGAAGACTAAATATTTGCGTGTGGTATGCGCTTTGTGGTACAATATTATCGTATATTCAACGAGAGGAGGGGTGCTCGTGCTGAGGGCAATAAAGGCTGTTTTCTCCTTTATGTTCAAGCGGCTGTTTTTGGTTGCGGTTATAATAGCCGGGCAAATGGCGTTTTTGGGCTTTTTCATTTTTTTTGCCAGCCAAGAGACCTTTTACGCCTACATCTTCTTTAACTTGGTAAGCTTTGTGGTAGTTATGTTTATCGTCTCCAACAACGAGAACCCATCTTATAAAATTACCTGGATAATAGCCATACTGCTCTTGCCGCTGCTGGGCGGGTTCTTTTATATTATCTTTGGCAACAAGCGTCTACCGGACAGGCTGCGCAATATTACCAGCAAAACCCATGCGCAGACCCGGGAGAACATGCCGCCCAACATGTACGAGCAAAATCTGTGGGACAGCTCGCCCGGCCTGGCCCTCCAATGCCGGTATGTCTACAATATGAGCGGCTACCCCGCCTGGGAAGACCACTTCTCCGAGTACTATTCGCTGGGGGAGGCAATGTTCGAGAGCATGCTGCGCGAGCTTGAAAAAGCCGAGCACTACATCTTTATGGAGTACTTTATAGTTGCGCCGGGATACATGTGGGACAGGCTGTTTGAGGTGTTGCGCAAAAAGGCGGACCAGGGCGTTGAAGTTCGCTTTATGTTCGACGACCTTGGCTCGATTCGCACAATACCACGCGGGTTTGAGAAAAGAATCAGGGAGGCGGGGATGAAAACCCACGCATTCAACCCATTCAAGCCGCATATGAACTCGATGCTCAACCACAGGGATCACCGCAAGGTCTGTGTGATAGACGGTGATCGCGCTTTTGTCGGGGGGATAAACATAGCCGACGAGTACATCAACCGCTACGAAAAATACGGCCACTGGAAGGATACCGGAGTGCTGATAAGAGGCCCGGCCGCCTGGGGCTTTGCGTTTATGTTCTTGCAGCTCTGGGCCTTCTCTACCAAGGATGAAGTGGACTACGACGCCTACCGCCAGCAGGCTATCCCCCAGCGTGAAGAGGGGAGTAAGGGAGGGTACGTCCAAGTATTCGGAGACAGCCCGCTTGACCGGGTAAACCTTACCCAGTCGGCCTACCACAATATCATCTCCCGGGCGACAAAGTATGTCTACATCACTACCCCATACCTGGTGATAGACTACGAGACCCAGTCGATTATCTGCCAGGCGGCTGAGAGCGGGATTGACGTGCGGATCATCACCCCCTACCACTACGACAGGTGGTATATCCATATCCTGACCCGTGGGCACTATGCCAAGCTGATAAGCTCGGGGGTGCGCGTTTACGAGTACAGTCCCGGTTTTATGCACGGCAAAACTTACGTCTCCGACGATAACGTCTGTATGGTGGGTACCAGCAACATGGATTTTCGCAGCCTTTTTTTGCACTTCGAGTGCTCAGCCGCATTCTACGACAGCGACACTGTGCTAGCGGTGCGGGACGACTTTTTGCGTTGCCTTGAGATTTGCCACGAGGTGACCCGCGAGGAGAGCCTTCGCGCGCCTCTCTGGTTGCGTGCGGTGCGTGCGGTTCTAAGGCTGTTCGCGCCGTTGCTTTAGAACCTGTATTAAATAATGAGAAGCCCCACGACTGCCTCAGGCGTGACCTGGAAAACGGTACAGGATATCTCCGAGTAACCACAACCCAAACCATAACGCGTGAACCGCTGGAATAGGAGTTACAAAATGCTTTACGAATACAGTATTACAACAAACAAAGAGCATATGTACAATATCACCACCCAGCTGCGGGATGCAATCTCCCAAAGCGGTGTGACCGAAGGCCTTGCCGTAGTATTCTGCCCGCATACAACAGCGGGAATAACCATAAACGAAAACGCCGACCCCGATGTGGTAGCCGACATGATATTCGGTTTTGGTGAGGCTTTTCCCGACCGGGTGGAGTTTGCTCACGCTGAGGGCAACAGCGCGGCACACCTAAAGGCCAGCTGTGTGGGCGAGAGTGTAACAGTTATCGTGAGTGGGGGCGGTCCAGTGCTGGGCACTTGGCAAAGCGTCTACTTCTGCGAGTTCGACCCGCCGAGGAATCGAAAGTTTTATGTTAAGGTAATGGGCTAAGCCTCACTAATAACAGCTGCATCAAAAAATCCCGCTCAACGGCAAACAAGCCGTGGGGCGGGATTTTTTACACGGCCCCCTCATATTCGACACATTCCGACACTTCATACACTTTACAATTCTATAAAACATAAGGTACCTAAGAAAGGTTGTTTAGATGAAAAAAATTATTATACTGATACTATCAATTTCTCTATTGGTGCTAGCCGCATGTAGTGGGCAGGCAGAGCCGGTGCCAGAGGCGTACGAGCCGGAAATCGTCGAGGAATACATAGAAGAACCCGTTGAGGTTGAACCTGTTGTGCTCGAGGTCGAAGAGCCGCTGGAGGAAGAGCCTCAGGAAGAACCCGAACCGGAGGAGCTGCCGGAAGAAATCGTTGAGGAGCCGGTTACGGAGCCTGTCAGCGAGCCGGCGCAAAGCCCGCAAGCTGAAAGCGCACCGCAGCAGCAAGCCGGGGTTCAGACACAGGTGCCTCCACCTGCCGGCAGCGCTGCCCCACAAACACAAGCGCCATCAGCATCAGCCCAAGCTGCTCCGTCCGCAGGGCAGACAGAAGCCGCGCCCGTACAGTCTGAGCAGCCCATACAAGAGCAACCGCCAGCTTCGCCACCGCCCTCTGCAACACAGCCATCGGGATACGCGTCAGGAGAAGGTACGCTAGTATGGCTGTCACAAACGGGAACAAGCTGGCACTCTATCAATAACTGTGGGCGTATGAACCCAGCCAACGCGAGGCAAGTAACATTAGAGTCAGTGCGCTCTAATTCGAGATATAGCGCGTGTCGCAATTGCAATCCACCAAGATAAGGTCTAAGTACACGGATTGAAACAACCTACCCCATATGATAAGATAAAGGCAGGAAGTGGAAGCGCGTAGCCTCCATCTTCCTGCCTCTGTATTTTCGTTAACGAGGCTACCCACCGATAACCTTCACAATCTCCTTAGCCTTCAGCGCCTTTTCCAGCGCTCCCTCAACCGTCTTGTCAACGGTGGTAAAGTGCCCCATCTTACGGCCTATCTTTGAGAACTCCTTGCCGTAGAAGTGGACGCGTACATTCGGGTCGGCGTAGGTCTCTTCAAGGCCGACAAGCTGTGCGGGGCCGTCGCTTTCGCCCAGCAGGTTGACCATGACGGTCGGCTGAGTGAGCGCCACGCTGCCAAAGGGCAGCCCGGTTATAGCGCGGATGTGGTTCTCGAATTGGTTGGCTAAGCAGCCCTCAATGGTGTAGTGTCCCGAATTGTGGGGTCGCGGGGCGACCTCGTTGACCGACACCTCGCCGTTTTTGCCGACGAACATCTCAACGCAGAAGGTGCCCACGCCCTCAAAGACTTCCATTACCCGGCCGGCTATGTCGTTGGCCTTCTCCACCGCCGCGTCGGGCACCCGGGCGGGGACAATGGTCACGTCAAGAATGCTGTTCTTGTGCTGGTTTTCGGCTGGGGGAAAGATAACCCGCTCTCCGTCAATTCCCCGGCAGGCTATGATAGAGATCTCCCGCTCGAAGTCGACAAACTCCTCAGCCATCACCTGGCGGGTGCCGCCGCCCAAAGAAGCAAACGCGCTTTCAACGTCATCTCTGTCGCGCACGAGGGCGTTGCCTTTGCCGTCGTAGCCGCCCAGGGTGGATTTTAGCATCATCGGGTAGCCGAACTTCTCCGCGCCAAGCTTGCGGATATCTTCGGCGCTCTCCACCAGGGCAAACCGCGGCACTGGGATGCCATTCTCCTGCAACGCCTGGTTTTGGGTGTACTTGTTCTGTATTACCTTGAGGCTGCTGACAGATGGATAAATAGTCCGCCCGTCTTTCTCCAGCGCCTCAAGCACCCCGGCGTGGATATGCTCGAACTCGTAAGTAATCACGTCCACTTTTTTTGCCAGCTCAAGGTAGGCTGCCGGGTCGTCGAAGGCAGCTACGATGTGCTCGTCACTTATGCTGTGGGAAGGGCAAGCTGGCCCCGGGTCTAAGGTCACCACGTAAAAGCCCAGCCGTTTGGCTTCAAGAATCATCATTTTGCCCAGTTGCCCGCCGCCGATAATGCCGATTTTCTTTTTGATAGCGCTCATAATTTGTTCACCCCAAAATAAATTTTGTCAGTTCCATGGGGTGCACAGGCTCCCCGTTTTTATAGACACGCATACAGCCGCCGGAGATCTCGTCGATCAATAGGATATTATCCCCGGCCTTGCCAAACTCGAACTTTAAGTCCCAGAGCTCCAAGCCTTTAGCGGCCAAGTCCTCCGCAATAAGCCCGGCTATACTTTTTGTGAGGGCCTTGCAGGTCTCGAACTCCTGGGTGGACATAATTTTCAGGGCCACTAGGGCATCTTGGGTTATAGGTGGGTCGCCCCTGTCGTCGTCCTTGAGGGTTGCTTCCACCAGAAAGCCTAGGTCGTCTCCCGGCCGCGCGTACGAGCCGTACCGCCGTATAAAGCTGCCGCTGGCCCGTAGCCGGCAGATAAACTCCAGCCCCTGTCCAAAGACCCTTGCCGGACGTACCCGCATGGCGGCATTTTCGATATCGCAGCCCAAGTAGTGGGTGGGCACGCCCCGGGCCGCCAGCTTTTCAAAAAAGTATGCTGTCAATCGCAGGGACTCTCTACCCAGCCCGGCTATGCTCAGCCCGACCGCGTTTTCCCCGGGGTCAAACACGCCGTCCTTGCCGGTGGCGTCGTCTTTGAGTTTTAAGGTATAGCTGCCGTCGGGGTTTTCGTACACATCCTTTGTCTTGCCCTGGTAGATAAGGTTCAACGCCTAACCTCCCATTCCGTCAAGGTACTTTTGGTACCCGTCTTTTTCGAGTTTGTCAATTTTCTCATGAACCATTCCGCACAAGTCGGCCTTGTATCGAGATAGCTTTTCTGATATTATGGCATCCTGTAAAGAGAGGATTGAAGCCGCAAGGATACCCGCGTTTTTTGCGCCGTTTATGGCTACGGTGGCCACGGGTATGCCCGGGGGCATCTGCACAATTGAGTAGAGGGAATCCACGCCGCCCAGTGCCTTTGTCTGCACAGGCACGCCGATAACCGGCAGCGTAGTGATAGACGCGACCATCCCTGGCAGGTGGGCAGCCCCCCCCGCCCCGGCGATAATGACATTTATACCGCGGGTCCTGGCGGTCTTCGCGTACTCGAACAGCCTGTCAGGCGTGCGGTGGGCCGAGACTATGGTGACTTCATGTTCCAGACCCAGCTCGTCCAAGAACTCCGCCGCCGCGCTCATCACAGGCAGGTCGGAGTCACTTCCCATAATTATGCCGACTTTCATATTACCAAGCTCCCCATTAGCGTATCTTGTCCTTGTATGAATAGTTTAGCACACAGGGGAGGCTTAGGTCAACACGCGCTACAAAAACGGGAGTGACCGACCGCATTGATACAGCTAATGGGTTTGAATTTGTTTTTAGGACGATGGCCGATGTCTTTTGAGGTCAAGGTCTTTTAAGGTCAAGGTCCCAATCTTGATTCTGCCTGCGGGCAGGGGATAAGGAACCGCTCATGCCGCGGAGGCACTTACTTTCTTTGCTCCGCCAAAGAAAGTAAGCAAAGAAAGGCGGCTGGGGGGAGGACCAGTATTGCTACGCTCCAAAGGGCGGAGCTTCGCATACAACTCCCCCCAGACCCCCCACTGGTAGGTCAAGGGCGGGTTTGTGGGGATTGGTAGGCTGGGTTGACAACCGGATTCGTTTGCAAGAGCGGAAGGTTTTTAGTGGGTAGAGGCATCGTTTTGTTAAGACGGTAAGCTGCGGTTCCGTATTGGTTACGTTTGCGCAAAGGTCAAGGACGTGGTTAGGGGCTGGTGGCAGGACTTCGTCTGCCTTAGCTGTTTGTAGTTGGCCCTGCAAATGCGCAGCTGCGACGAGAATCCACTGTATCCGGCTGCGCTAAGAGAAGCCTACACATATCCGCCCCCGGCGGAGGGGTATCAATAGTGGGGGGTCTGGGGGGAGTTGTATGCGAAGCGAAC
>Ga0131853_10011797_pt1 | contig 15992 bp, 13 predicted proteins | sample TergutLab28metaG_FD_92764 | JGI IMG/M metagenome (GOLD analysis project Ga0131853, IMG submission 92764) | Labiotermes labralis P1 segment gut microbial communities from Petit-Saut dam, French Guiana - Lab288 P1 (version 2) (version 2) | ecosystem: Host-associated > Arthropoda: Insects >...
ATTATCTTCGACACACTCTCCCTTAAATGGTTTTTATTTGAGTGTATCAGATGGATTTTATATTCGCCATTAACCTACAAGATTTGACCGCCGTTTTTATACATTTTATCATCGTTGTTGACACAAGATGCTCTACTTTGCCTAAAATACCCGTTAAGAGCGAGCCGTTAATCCTCGAATGTCTGATTTCGTGTAAGACAACATCTTCTTTGTCGCGTTGTGTTTCGACATCTGCGCCTACTTCAAGAGTCAAAATTGAATCAGATGTTTGCTGGCTGGTTTTTTGTTTTCTCTGGGATAATCTTGAACTTGAAGATGTACTGGTTTCCGAAACTGATTGACCTGTTTGTTCGTAGATGTTGTTGTCTACATTACCTAGGGTGTCTGCAATATCTTCCGTAGCTTGGTCGCTACCTCCAAAATATTCGTCAGCATCTTCTTGTGAGCTTTTCCCAATCCGCAAGATACTTTCTTTATTCATAGAACCTGCTCCCTTCAAATCTTGCTCTGTGTCTGCAAAGTCTGCATTGTCCATTTCATCTTCATTGCTGGATTTAGTAGCCTCTGCAACTTTCACATCCTTAGTAGTTTTTGTAGTTTCCATAGCTTCGGCAGCTCCATTGGCTACCTGTGATTCATCTGTTTTTCTTTTTGACATAATGATTTGCCTCCTTATGTGATTGATTTTTTGTAGATAAATAGCAGATGATATAGTAGATAAATTTTATTTAGTGGTTTTTCGATGGATATTCCACAGAAAAGACCGCTCAGTAGTCAGTAGGCATTGATTGAATATTTCATCGAAAAGGACCGCTCGCCAATTGAGTAGTTCGTATGGTGTATGGCGTGGAATATTCATTCACTTTGTTGCCCGATAAAGCTCGTGCTTTTGAGCATTAACTTTAATTCTAAAATGATATTGCTTTTACATAATGGTGATTTTATCAGACCGAGTTTTAATCCGACAACAAATCTTCAATGTCGATAACTTCATAGGGTTGAATATCTTCGGTTTGTGGGAGTTCAGTTTGCGGGAGTTCAACTTGCATAAGTATATCTGTTGATGTAATTTTATCTTTTTGGGTAGTTGCATAAGACTTGATTGTAATGTCATCATACGAGTTTCGTTGTTGGGCTTTGACCGATAGTGCTGATTCAGCTTGTATTGGTTCGGATGAGGCAACTTCATTAAGTCTTTGCGTTGATTTAATTGATGATATTACTGTTTTTTCTACTACCCTTTTCATTTCTGCGCCTAAATCATTATCCGATACAGCCCGCCAATTAGGGATATAATCCATTGCATTACAATTCCGTAACTTCTTTGCTTCGGGATGCTTGGTATAATCAAACTTCTTTACCCTAAGCACCTTCTGTCCACGAAGGATTACAAGAGCGTCGTCCCTTGGGAGGCGTAACACCTCATCAGGGGTTAGCAGCTTTCGTTTGCCGATGGATGATGTCTCTCTATGGGATGGCGTATAGTTTGTTATGCGTGCCGCCGAAAGTTCTTTTGACATAGATTCCACACCGATAGTAACCTCACCGGTGCGGTCCTTAACGATTTGTCAAGGGATAAATTGGATTTTTTGAAAAAACACCCAGAGAATGGTGTCGTGCTTATCAGTGAATACATAAGTGGTTTACGCCAAGGCAAGTTCAAGATAGCGTAAAAAAATGGAGCATTCTCGGTAAAAACAAAAACAAATAAATCGAAAGCAAAGGCTTTGTGTGCCGAAAGTGTAATCGATTTATAGAAAGTAAATATGACAAGCGTATACGAACCATTTGTTTCGAGTATACACGATTGGGTATTGCAATCGAAACAAAATCATATTATAATTATCATTGAAGTTCCTATTTTGAAGAAAGGACTAAAGCGAGATGAGGAGAACGCTATGCTAAAGTTGAGTTATAAGAAATTATGGAAATTATTGATAGATTTAGAAATCAACAAGAAAACGCTTGCAGAAAGAGCTGGTATAAGTGCATCCACCTTAACCAAGCTAACCAAAGGTGAATGCGTCCATATGGATATGCTTGTGAAAATCTGCACCGCCCTAGAGTGTGACCTGAGCGACATCGTTGAGTTGGTGCCGTATAATCCACCGAATGAAAAGTAGCGAAAATAGATAAAACCGTGGAGGATTTATGAATAAACAACAGCTGGCATCGAAAATATGGCAATCGGCCAACAAGATGCGTTCCAAAATTGAAGCCAACGAGTATAAGGACTATATCTTAGGCTTTATTTTCTATAAGTTTTTGTCTGACAAGGAATTAAAACTGCTAAAAGACGAAGGTATGTCGCAAGAGGAAATCGCAGCTTTGTCCGAAAGTGATGAAGATGCCGTTGACTTTATACAGAGCAAGATAGGCTACTTCATAGCTTATGATGATCTATTTTCCACTTGGCTTTCCAGTGGCTCAAACTTCGAGGTTGCTAATGTGCGTACTGCCTTATCGGCTTTTAGTCGCCACGTAAGCACAGCTCACAAAAAAGTATTTGATGGCATATTTGACACCTTGCAAACAGGACTTAGTAAACTTGGTGATACGGCAGCTTCCCAAACAAAAGCAATAAGTGACTTGCTGAGCTTAATTAAAGATATACCTATGGACGGCAAGCAAGACTACGATGTGTTGGGGTTTGTGTACGAATATCTTATTGGCAACTTTGCAGCAAACGCAGGTAAAAAAGCTGGCGAGTTTTACACTCCGCATGAGGTGTCTTTGTTGATGTCCGAAATAGTAGCAAACCACTTAAAAGACAGCAACTCTATAAAAATTTATGACCCAACAAGTGGGTCTGGCTCATTGCTGATAAATATTGGTCGCTGCGTGGCGAAGCACATTGACAATGAAAACAACATTAAATATTATGCCCAAGAACTTAAAAAGAACACCTTTGACCTGACTCGGATGAACTTGATTATGCGTGGTATTTTGCCCCACAATATCGAAGTTCGCAACGCAGACACCCTTGAAGATGACTGGCCTTATTTTGACGAAAATGACCCTATAGGTACATATGACCCACTGTATGTTGATGCGGTTGTTTCGAACCCACCCTACTCACAGCCTTGGGATTCTTCCAACAAAGAATCCGACCCACGATATGCTGGCTTTGGTTTAGCCCCAAAAACCAAGGCTGATTTTGCGTTCTTGTTACATGACCTATACCATATAAAGCCAAATGGAATAATGACGATTGTCCTTCCTCATGGTGTGCTTTTTCGTGGTGATGCAGAAGGTAGTGACGGAGAAGGTAAAATCCGCAAAAGCCTTATCGAAAAGAATCACATCGATGCTATAATAGGTCTACCAGCCAATGTCTTTTTCGGCACAGGAATAGCAACCATTGTTATGGTACTAAAACAACCTCATGGAAGAAGCGACAGAGATGACGTTCTGTTTATAGATGCTTCCAAGGGGTTTGATAAAATTGGTAAAAATAACAAACTTCGTGCATCTGACATAAAGAAAATTGCCGATACGATAGTAAGCCGCAAGGATATACCCAAGTTCTCAAGAAAAGTATCTCGTGACGAAATTCGCAAAAATGGATGGAATTTGAATATACCTCGTTATGTGGATTCTTCTGACGAGCCAGAAACTTGGGATTTATACTCTACTATGTTTGGAGGTATACCAAAATATGAGTTGAATGGGTTAAAGCCTTATTGGGATGCATTCCAAAAGTTGTGGAATTGCCTGTTCATAGATGATGGCACACCTTTTGTCAAATTGGCCACAGATGATGTGCGTCAGACCATACTTAACAACGCCAATATAAAGGGGTATTTTGCTGACTTCGAAAACGCCTTTGACGGATTTGATGGATACCTAAACCAAAACTTAATTGGCAATATGGCGACACTAAAAATTTCACGGCAAGATGTCGTTATTAGCGAGGAAATATTCCATCGTCTTTCGCAGATACCGTTGGTTGATAAATATACAGCATACCAAGTTTTTAATAATGAATGGGTAAAAATTGTAACCGACTTAGAAATTATACAAACCGAGGGTTTTGAAGCGATAAAAGTCGTCGATCCCAATATGGTCACTAAGAAAAAAGGCGATAAGGAAGTTGAAGTTCAAGAAGGTTGGGTTGGTCGCATCATCCCCTTTGACCTTGTACAAGCCACATTATTAAAGACAGAAGCGGATGCGCTACGCATAAAAGAAAGTCACATTGCAGAAATATCTGCAAATCTTGAAGAAATCTTGGAATCGATAACCGAAGAAGATAAAGAAGAACAAAAAGATGCCTTTAACGATGATGGCGGATTTGTTAGAAAAGCAGTTGCGGCTATAGCAAAGAAGCTAAAATCACCAACAGAGCACAGCGAAGATTCGCTGGAGTATAAGTTAATTGCGGTAAATGGCTTATTTGACGAAGAAAAGAAACTCAAAGCTGAGGTGAAAAAGGAGTCTGTAGCACTTCATATGCTCACTAAAGAAACCATCGAAAACCTAAGTGATGAACAAGCCTTGACCCTGCTTGACCTAAAATGGGTAAAACCAATAACGATCGCCTTGGACGAGCTACCTCGTGAAGTGATAGCTAACTTGGTAACAAAAATAGCAACTTTAGCTGACAAATACGCCACCACATATGTAGATGTAAGAGAGAAAATAGATAGTGCAAAAAACAAGGTTGCATCTCTTATCGAGGGGCTAAAAGGCAATGATTTCGATATGAAAGGGCTTGGCAAGTTTCAATCACTCCTAAGAGTAGGTGAAAAAAATGAGTAAATTAAGCAACAGAGCCTACTTTGAGGAAATATCCAACATTATCGTGACCGCCAGAAACAAGGCGGAGGTTGCCGTTAATAGCACTCTTGTAATGCTTTACTGGACTGTGGGCAAAGTTATCAAAGAGCAAATTTTGGAAGGAAATAAGCCAGAATACGGAAAGAGTGTTTTAGAAAATTTAAGCAAAGAGTTGGTTGAGCAGTTTGGGCGAAGTTACAGCACACGAAATCTGTTCCATATGGTTAAATTTTATGAAGTTTTCAACGACGAGCAAATTTTGAACTCACTGAGTACAAAATTAAGCTGGACACACTTTCGTAAGCTAATAACCCTAAAAGACCCATTGAAAATCGAGTTTTACGCCACCCTTGCCCTTAATGAGCGTTGGAGCGTGCGGGAGTTAGGCGGGCGCATCGATAGTATGATGTATGAGCGTACAGCAATTTCAAAAAAGCCCGATGCCACGATAGCAAGCGACCTAGAGCTTTTGCGCGACAAAAAAGCTATGTCTATGGACTTGGTTTTGCGTGACCCTTATGTGTTAGACTTTTTAGAGCTAAAAGACCATGTGAGCGAAAATGACCTTGAAACCGCCATCATGCAAGAGCTTGAAAAATTCATATTAGAGATGGGTAGAGATTTCGCCTTTGTGGGCAGACAGGTTAGGTTGGTATTTGATAATCGTGATTATTATATCGACTTGCTACTGTACCATAGAAAGTTGAAATGCCTTGTTGTTGTGGAGCTAAAACTTGGGGAGTTTAAGCCGGAATACAAAGGGCAAGTTGAGCTATACCTTAATTACTTGGAAAAATATGAAACAAACGAAGGTGAAAATCCACCTATCGGCATCATACTCTGCTCATCTAAAGAAGCGGAAGTTGTAGAACTGATGAAGCTAGATGAAGCAAGGATTCATGTTGCGGAATTTATTGTAAAAACCCTGTCGGAGAAGTTTCCGCAGGCTGTTGAGAATGCCAAAATTTTGTTAGAGCAACGTAAGGGGGTGCGGGATGACGGAAAACAATAACGTGCCTATGCTTAGGTTTGCTGGTTTTTTTGGCGATTGGGAGCAACGATATTTGGAGGAGATTTGTGAAATATACTCAGGATTAACATATTCTCCGAATGATATTGTTGATGCTGGTGGCACTTTGGTCTTGCGGTCATCAAATGTCAAAGACGGTGAAATCGTAGATGCAGACAATGTGTATGTAAAATCCGAAGTGGTAAATTGTGAAAATGTAGCTGTTGGAGATGTTGTGGTTGTTGTAAGAAATGGCTCTCGAAACCTCATAGGAAAGCATGGATTGGTGAAAATGCCTATGCAAAATACAGTTGTGGGAGCGTTTATGTCTGGCTTACGACCAACAACACAACCAGACTTCTTCAATGCCCTCTTAGATACCCCGTTATTTGATTTTGCGATAGCCCAAAATTTAGGGGCGACTATAAATCAAATAACTAACGGTATGTTCAAACAAATGTCTTTTGCGACACCTAGTGATGAGAGTGAACAAACTGCTATAGGTGATTTTTTCCGAAGCCTTGACGACACCATCGCCCTGAAAAGGCGGGAGCATGAAAAAATGCTGAATATCAAAAAGGCTATGCTTAATAAGATGTTCCCCAAAGATGGTGCAGGCGTGCCAGAAATTAGGTTTGATGGATTTACAGAACCGTGGGAATCTAGGCCGCTTACAGAAATAACCGAACGTATCACAAGAAAGAATGCAAACTTAGAAACCGACTTACCGCTAACCATTTCAGCTCAGTTTGGCTTGGTTGACCAACGAGATTTTTTTAATCACCAAGTAGCAAGCAGAAACATAGGTGGTTATTTTCTGTTGTTAAATGGTGAATTTGCGTACAACAAAAGTTATTCAAACGGATACCCTTGGGGTGCTGTAAAGCGATTAGACAAGCATGATATGGGGGCATTATCGACGCTCTATATTTGCTTTAAGTCCACAGATGTAGTGTCTGAATATCTAGTTTATTACTATGAAACTCATTTGTGGCACAAAGAAGTTGAAAAAATCGCAGCGGAAGGCGCAAGAAATCACGGCTTGTTGAATATACCACCTTTAGATTTTTTCAAAACTGTAGTAATTGTCCCGTCAACAGAAAAAGAACAAATAGCCATAGGTGAGTTTTTCCGCAGCATCGACTCCCTGCTTGATACCCAACGAGAAGAACTTGCGACACTGCAAAACATAAAAACTGTTTGTTTAAACAAAATGTTCGTATAGGAGGATGCCCTATGTTTGATAAAGAAGCAAAATTTGAAGAAGCCTTGGTGCAGTTATTACTCAATGAAAAAGGCTGGAACGAGGTACTAAACAACCCAACAGAGCAGGAATTAATCCAAAACTGGGCGAAAATCCTCTTTGAAAATAACCGTGGCGTTGATAGATTGAATAATAACCCCCTAACCGAGGGCGAAATGCAGCAGATAATGGAGCAAATAGCCACACTTAAAACGCCACTAAAGCTAAATGGCTTTATAAACGGCAAATCTGTTTCCATTACTCGTGATAACCCCGCAGACACGCTACACTTTGGCAAAGAAGTGAGCCTAAACATATACGACCGTATGCAGATATCCGCTGGTCAAAGCAGATACCAAATTGCCCGCCAGCCTAAATTTCCGACCAAGTCAAAAATAGCAAGCGACCGCAGGGGCGACCTTATGCTTTTGATAAACGGTATGCCTGTTTTTCATATAGAGTTAAAGAAAAGCGGCATACCAGTAAGCCAAGCCACCACTCAAATCGAAACATACGCCAGAAACGGTATTTTTACAGGACTATTTTCGCTGGTGCAGATTTTTGTTGCCATAAACCCAGAAGATGCCGTGTATTTTGCAAACCCTGGCTCTGACGGCAAATTTAACCCTGATTATTACTTCCGTTGGGCTGATTTTAACAACGAGCCTATAACTGATTGGAAGAGTATAGCCTCATACTTGCTATCCATCCCTATGGCACACCAACTAATTGGCTTTTACACCGTAGCAGATAATGCTGATGGTGTACTTAAAGTTATGCGGAGCTATCAATACTATGCCGCAAGTAAAATTTCTGACCGTGTAACCAACACCAAATGGGATGGCAAAAATTTGCTAGGTGGTTATGTATGGCACACAACAGGTTCAGGTAAAACTTTGACCAGCTTCAAATCGGCACAACTTATCGCAAATTCTAATGATGCAGATAAGGTTGTGTTTTTGATGGATAGAATTGAGCTTGGTACGCAATCCTTAGAAGAATACAACTCTTTTGCCGAAGAAAGTGAAACGGTGCAGGCTACAGAGAACACTGCCGTGCTTATTTCCAAACTGAAAAGCTCTTCCCTATCTGATAGGTTGATTGTTACATCAATCCAAAAAATGAGCAATATCAAAGACGAATATGACGGCTTAAATGCTAAAGACCTAGAGATTATGCACTCCAAGCGAATTGTTTTTATTGTGGACGAAGCCCATCGCTCTACTTTTGGTGATATGTTGCTCACCATCAAAGATACATTTAACCGTGCTATTTTCTTTGGGTTTACTGGAACGCCAATACATAATGAGAATAGTAAAAAAGACAGCACAACTTCGGATGTATTTGGCGACGAACTGCACCGCTATAGCATAGCTGATGGTATACGGGATAAAAATGTACTCGGCTTTGACCCTGTTCGTGTGGAAACATATAGCTCCACAGATATACGCAAGGTTGTAGCATTAGAACAAGCAAAAGCAGCTGATGAAGCAGAGGTATTTGCTGACGAAAAGAAAACGAAGGTTTATAATAAATTTATGAACGACGTTAAAATGGCAGGGCATGAAGAAAAAGACGGCAAATATATAAAGGGCATTGAAGATTATTTGTCTAATGTGGATTATGGTTTTGATAGCAAACACCCCGAAAAAGTTGTAGAGGATATTTTGAACAACTGGGTGAGACTAAGCCAAAACAGCAAATTCCACGCCATTTTTGCAACAAACAGTATACCAGAAGCAGTTGAATATTACAGGCTTTTAAAACGCAAAAAGCCAGAGCTAAAAATTACTGCGCTTTTTGACTCGACAATAGACAACTTAGGTGGTGCGCCTTTTAAAGAAGAAGGGCTCGTTGAAATTATAGACGACTACAATACACGCTATGGGCAAGATTTTAAGATTGCGACCCATGCAAAATTTAAGAAAGACATCGCCAATAGACTTGCCCATAAAAAGCCCTATGAAACCGTTGTACGCACCCCAGAAAAGCAGCTTGACTTGCTTATTGTTGTTGGCCAGATGCTGACTGGCTTTGACTCCAAGTGGGTAAACACGCTGTATATGGATAAGGTGATGGAGTACGCCAATATCATACAGGCGTTCTCTAGGACAAACAGGCTATTTGGCCCAGACAAACCATTTGGAACAATACGATACTATCGTAGACCTTTCACAATGGAGAGAAATATAAATGATGCTGTAAAACTGTATTCAGGGGACAAGCCCCTTGGTTTGTTTGTGCAAAAGTTGGGCGATAATATTGACCGCATGAATTTTTACTTCTCGGAGATAGAAAGCGTGTTTGAATCTGCACAAATAACCAATTTCAGCAAATTACCAGACGATACATCTGCCTGCGGAAAGTTTGCCACGCTTTTTAAAAACTTGTCAGATTGCCTAGAGTCTGCAAGAATACAAGGTTTCAAATGGGAGCAGCTAGAATACAGAATAGACGAGAAAAGCTACCAGCTAAACTTTGATGAGCAGAGATATTTAGTTTTGGCTCTCAGGTACAAGGAGTTATTTAAAACGACTGGTGGCGGCGATGGTGGAAGGTCTGAGGATATACCCTATGATTTAGCAGGGCATCTGATGTTTACCGACACAGGACGCATCAATACAGAATGGATGAACTCGAGGTTTGAAAAATATCTCAAGTTGCTAGATTCTGCTGATGGCGAAGTGGTAGAAGAAGCCCTTAATGACTTGCACAAAACATTTGCAACACTCTCGCAAGACGAGCAGAAATTTGCAAATGTATTTCTGCGTGACATACAACGAGGGGATACCGCATTTGAGGAGGGTAAATCGTTAAGGGATTATATCACTGAATACCAGACTGGTGCGAAAAATAGCCAAATCGCCTATGTTTCAAGTGTTTTTGGGCTAAATGAGAAGCTGTTAAGGGAACTAATGACCTTGCGGCTAACAAAAGCAAATATAAACGAATTCGGTAGATTTGACAGCTTGACTAAAACCGTTGATAAGGTGCTCGCAAAAGAATACTTTGAGAAAAAAGAGAGTGTAGTTGTATCGCTCTTTGCTGTTAATGCCAAAGTTTCTAAATTGTTGCAAGAGTTTGTGCTTGATGGTGGGTTCGATTTGGACATAGAAATCCAGCCCAAGTGAGCAAAAACAACAAGTGTCCCGAGGTACAGCTATATGGAGGAGTAGATGGTCTATGAAATTTACAGAAAAAATAGAGAGGTTTCGCAAGGAAGCAAGTGAAGCTAAGTCGGCTAACAATATCATCGATATGTTAAAGAAGCTCAAAGACAACAATGACCAGAACACTTCATACAGATGGATCTGGGAACTTATACAAAATGCGAAGGATGTTGTAAATTCAAGTGGAAAAGTTGATATTGCAATTAATTTTAGCGAAACAACTAAAACCCTTGAGTTTAGTCACAATGGTCGTTTGTTTACGACTGAGAACATAATATTTTTGATTGAGCAAGTCTCAACGAAAGATCGCTCGCTTAATGAGAAAAACCGGAGAAAAACAACAGGAAAATTCGGAACTGGATTTTTAACGACTCATTTGTTGTCAGAAAAGGTGCGAGTGCTTGGATATCTGCAAGATGCAGATGAAACACCATACTCATTTGAAACATTGCTTGACAGAACTGGCGCTGACAAATCTGCTATTAAAGCCGCAATAGAGAATAGCTACGAGATGTTTAATGGCGGAAAAGAGTCTGTGGTTGTTGAAAATGATTTTAATACGAAATTTATTTATGACTTGGATGAAAAGGGCTTAGCGATTGCCTTGGATGTACTTAGGGATCTCCTAGTGTCAATTTCATATGTATTGGCATTCGTTCCTGAACTAAATTCCATTTCGGTTATTGCGGAACAGATTGGGAAAGAAGATTTCAATTGGGCGATTTGCCGAGGAGAAAATAGACCTGTCGAGCTATCAAACGCAACGGTGACGGAAGTACAAATTACTAGGTCTAAAAATGGAAAACCTAACACAACGTCTAGGTATGTTTTTGTTTTATCAAACGAACACATATCTATAGCAACCGAAATAGTAACTAATGAACATGAAAAGCACATAGTAGAGTACAAAGAGAAATTGCCTAAAATTTTCTGCGACTTTCCTTTGCTTGGCACAAATGACTTCTCCCTGCCCGTTGTTGTTAATAGCTCTATGTTCAATCCTACTGAGCTACGAGATGGAATTCCTCTGGTATGTTCAGGACGTGCGAGTGATGATTCCAAAGAAAATATTGAGAGAATTACTCAGGCAGCAGAACTCTTCAAAACCATGCTTGATTATTTCGTTGAGAAGGATTATAAAGAGATTTACAACCTTGTCAATCAAGCATACAAACGCATCTACTATCTCAGAAGAAAACTGTGTACCTTTAAGACTATTTAGATGCCTCAAGGTCTGTTCAAATGACCAAGGATTTTTATAAGGGCGTTTCGAGCAACACGCTACAAAAACATCTGCTATGGATATGATGGGGATATAGGAGGGCAGTTTGTCTGTTGGGATTCCCCAGTATCCTCCACCATCAAACCACTCGTGATGGAACTCGCAGGTTGTCCTTAATACAATGCCTAGCTCACCGGGTATATCCGCCAATATATGCGCCCCAATCTTTGTATGGAATTTCACAATTCTATATTCTGTTTGGGTTAGTCTGTCGGGCTTATTTAAGATAGCACTTGGGATGCCTATCTTGCCAATGTCGTGCAACAATGCAGCGGTTTTTATCTGCTGTGCATACGTATAGGAAAAACCCAGCGACAAGGCAAACATTTCTGATAACTGTGATACGATAATACTTTCATTTAGTTTTTGCATTTGATATATGCCTCCCTTCTTTGTTTGGGTTTGTTGACGTGTTTCAATTTTTGCTGGACAAAGACATTATTGACGGCTGCGATTGAAGCGGCTTGCATCCTCCATCTACCTACAACCCATTTACATCCATCTAATTCAGCACAATGCTTCTTCTTCATACTTTAAAACAACACATAAGCCTACATACAACAAGCACAACAAACACCCGCTAGTCTTGTCGCTTAAAGCCCACTGTGCAAAAACCTCTGCGCAAACTTATCAAAACTTATATCAGTAAACTCTGCTGTGTTACCCAAGTATCTACCAAGCACCTCCAGTTGGAAGTCAAAAGCGATAACTCTACCAACTTTTCCGTGAAGAGCTACGCCATTTCTGAATCGTATAAGGCGGGGAATGTCGAGTAAGCAACAAAAAAGGACGGGATTTCCGCCCTCGGTTAGTGCATCGTGCTCTATTGGGTGCTTAATATCAGGTGGGTGCAGTCCTTTGGTTAGGACATTCTTAAGGCTGACCATCTTGTTGTTATCACACAAGAGCTTTAATTGCGCTTCACCTTGTTTATCATTGGTGATATAATAGAAAGACTGAAATACTTTGGTTAGAAAATGGTAAACATTTTGCGGCTTGGTTCTTTGAGCGTCCTTTTGCGTGTCTTGCCGTTTTTTATTTATTATCAGATATTTTTCAAGGATTTCCATATCTGCACCAATCATAATGCCATTTACTGCGCCACCTTGGTATTGATGAAACAGTAGTTTTCGGCAGATATAATCCTGCACCTCGGCCTTAAATCGTTGTTCGATTTTTTCACTCCAATAAGATTCTGCATTGCCTGTGTTATATATGGAGTAGACGTGTGTTGGAGTGAGCAGGGTTCCTGCTGCTCTTGAACCTCTAATGGCATTATCATCTCGCCCTTTTTGCTCTCTTGATAAATAGAAGTATGGGGTGGTTATATCAACAGGGGGATATTGGTGGGGGTTGCCCTTAGAGGTAGAGCTATTCACCTTCGGGAGCTTATTGCCCTCCGAGCTTTCACTTGACGGCTGCGAGGGATTGGCTAATGTTTTGAGGCCTGCATCAACACATCTTGGCTCGGTTCGATTAGCCAGATTTATGTGATTGGTCGTTTCGGTTTCCATTCTTGACTTAATCATTTCATTTGATAGAAAAACTTTTGGTTTCACATCTGCAAATATCTCAACCCCTGCACCATTCATTAGAGTACAGACTTCTGCAAGAGAATGAAGCCGCAAGCGGCGTTCATAGCCACTTCGCATCTTATTGGTTTCTGCTACTCCCTCCAAGAAGCCCGCAAAGCGGGCAGGGTTATCCGATAACAAGCTACGCTTGCCTTTTATCGTTAGCCTATATCCCTTTAACCCGCCTGATGAAATCTGCTTAATGAGCTTATCATTTGCAAGGTTTGATACAACCTTTTTGGCATAGCTTTGGGAAGGGATTAGGCGGGGCAGATTCCCTTGCGGATATTCTCCAGTTATTGCGGTTATTTCCATTAGTAGCCTGCCTTGTGACTTTGGTTTGGTTTTGGGTGGGTTGTATCCATCATCCATAATATACACCCCCTTTATGAATGAATGTTAAAGCAATCCACTTAATCGGCTGCGAAAGAGCCATTGTAGTTCACATATATGTGACAATTATACCTAGATATAGACAGCAACGATATATAAGCCGCCTACCAATCAAGTTGGAAAGGCATAATCTTCACCAGTAATGAGAACACATATGATATTGCGATATGATGAACCTACAACATAGACAGTGTTCTGTGCATCAAAACATATCGGCTGCAAAAGAGCAAAAGCAAGCCAAAACATTCAAAAATATACGGTTCAATTTCTTGCAAACCTTACACTCTATTTTTAAATCAAATCTGAGGAGAATTGGACCGTATGCTATCAAGAGTATGGTCTTTTGTAGGAAATTTGAAGGCTTTGAAATATTGATTTTTGCTGCATTTCAATCTGTTACATATACCCTCCCTAAATTTTCGTAAGAAAACATCAAATTTGAGATACTTTTTTGTGCTGTTTTTCACAACAAGTTTCAATTGTTTTTCATATCCAAAACCCGCTTATAAAAAACATCCTTTGTCATAACAGAAATGCGGGTTAAATCCTTGTTGGAAATCTCACTTGTGTGATAGACGTTACAAAGAAGTCCATTGTCATCCGTTAGCAGAAATGCGTTTATAACATCAATTATCCCTTTGGTTTCGATATTATCGTAATCACGCTTACGCCCCTTCGTGATAAGTTGCCTATCGTAAATGTGAGTAATCCATATGACACACTCATCAAAACGCTCGAAAAGCCTAAAAGAAGTGGTATGCTGATTTGCCTCACCTTCCCTAACAAAACGCTCCAAAGCTGCATAAAGCGGTGCAGTTATATATTCCGTTGGCTTTTTCTTTCTGCCGGGAATTAGACAGGGTATTGTAATATCTATGCTATCAAAACCCTTAATACAAGCAATACCACTATCATCGGTACTATTACTAGCGATACCGTCTCTAGTAGCGCAATCAGAGTTATACTCCACTGTAATTCCTAGCTCATTAGACGCATCTTCAAGCAATGCTGACCAGTCTATGTTTGTAGTACCATAAACTAGCTCCCGAAGTTTTCTTGTGATATACTCGCTTCTGATAGAAGCCTGATGTGAAAGGATGCTGTAATTTTCAGGATAGACCACTACATCAATACTTTGTAAAGCAATCAAATCTTGTTCAAGACGACGGACTTCATCGCCTACATCCATAATCTTTCTTAATAATACCTGTCTGTCTATTCTCATCAACTCCTCACTGCATTAGGCAAAATAGCATAACAAAAGCCAGCTATGAACTAGCCATAAGCTAGCCATTTGCTGACAATGATATTTGCACCTAATTCCTAATTTTCTCTTAACCTAGCTTCCTCTAAAATAGGTGAGGCTTCCATTTGGACTAACGAGCGCAAAGCGTGTTGTTTGTGGAATGTAAAGCCTTTCCATTTGCTTTATATCTTCGATTATAACAATTCGCTTTACATTAACTGAATTAAAGCCATCCTTCCTTTTGTTTGCAATCTGGTTTTCAAAAAAAACATTAACCATTGTCTCCATACCATAGCTGACATAGATAATTTCATAAAAATCATTTGTATGGGTGATAAACGATATTTGTGCAGGAGAGATTGACTTTGTATGACTTTCGACTTTATCGAGAACATCCGCAAGTACACCTAAAGCTGCAATAAGGCATTTATCAGGTCGGGTTGTAGGATACGTGCTGACATAAACGCCGTCAAGGCTTTGGTGTAGTCGCTGATGTTTAATGAGATAGTTCACAACTTTTTTTCTGTCAGGAAAGAATTTTTCCAAATGTTCAATCCTAACCGCACCATATATATCTATAAAGTCTAATATTTTCTCACCTTGCCTTATAAAATCAGCTTTTGTGTTCAAGTCATCCTTTGTACTCATAAGTTTATCACCCCATTTAAACATTTTTGACGTATTATAGACGTAATGATGACGTATTAGGGGCGTATTATAGACGTATTATAGAATTATAGCAATACATCACCCAAACCTACCAGCAACCCCCGCCGCTTCTACCATCAGTCTTTCATTCTCTAGCGCCACCTTCCTACTCTCAGCAATAGCCTGCAACTCCCTGCGGTCAGTTGTGATAAGTTCTAACTCCTTTGCACTAGGCTTAACCTCAACAGTTACATTGTTTTTATTAGCACTTATCATTGCATTACCACGCTCAAAGTGAATAATGGCTTGGCGCTCGGATTCGGATAGACCAAGAATCTCTTGTACCCTGTCTGCTTCATCATCTTCTAGGTTAAGGATAATCTTGGTCTATAGGAATAGGTAAGGCTTTGAAACCATCTCCGCCTTTTCCCCTCCTCCGCACCGTGTGAGCGAGTTTCCCCGCACACGGCGTTTCAACAGGTTTAGATTACAATTACCTCTATTTCTAAATTTTCTGCCGATAGCCTTGCTTTTGTCAAGCGAAATTTCAACCACACAATCTAAATGAAAAACTGACCACTCACATCTAAACGAGGGTCGGTTTTTCATTGTATAACAAAAACACCGTGGTTGGTTTTTGAATTGTCA
>Ga0131853_10011798_pt1 | contig 15992 bp, 9 predicted proteins | sample TergutLab28metaG_FD_92764 | JGI IMG/M metagenome (GOLD analysis project Ga0131853, IMG submission 92764) | Labiotermes labralis P1 segment gut microbial communities from Petit-Saut dam, French Guiana - Lab288 P1 (version 2) (version 2) | ecosystem: Host-associated > Arthropoda: Insects >...
ATATATATATATATATATATAATAATAATATAAATCTATATAATATATGTTATGACTGCTATCACAGCCAGCAGTGACTTAGCTGGGGCTTAACGTCCGACAAATTGTAATGCGGTTCCGGACAAGGTCAGGGGTTATTTTGTACTTCAAAGCGTCCAAACCGCCCTGTGCCCACCCGGCCTTCTATTCAGGGGACATAGCGGGCTGTGTCCTGGAGATAATGTCTTTGTGGCCTGCACAGAGCAACTTTGCCCTGCTTTACCATCCGACCTTCTTGTGTAGCCTGCCGTGACTTGCAGAAATCACGAAGTTTGTTCAAACACGGCTATTATTTTGGGCTTCGGTCATCCGTCTTGGGTTCTTCCAAACGTAAAGTTACGGAAGGTAGATCGGTTTTCATTATCAGATATAAAGGTTGCTACCCAGTTGAGACCACAGGGTTGAGACCCTCAGAAAGAGCTAGTCTCAAGCACCGGGCATTGTGTGTCTGGGGAAAATCCTGAGACCTTATATTCACTTATCGTGTTTGTTATAACTAAGCATCGTCAAATATGTTTAGACGTAACCAAGTGTAGTAAATGCTTACGATTTGACAACGATTGTTATTTTAATAATAGTCAGTGAAAGGGGTTCATAAATTTCCCCCAAATCTAGGAACCACCTCAAACTCAAGGGTGACATTAAGCGAGTTTCATAATGCGAACCCACCATTATTAGGCCCCACCATACAAAATTTTGTTCCCGTGGTGACCATCGCTCGAAATTTGTGCACCCGTGGGTAATAATGAAGTGTAACGATGGCAGCAGCAAAGGTAAACTTGTCTGCAGCGTATCTGAGCATGCCGTGCTGCTATAGGTGATATCTATATATGTGGAACATCCTCAACTTCCTGTTACTTTCTTCTTCCTGAATCCCTTTCTTTCCTTCACTGTTTCTCAAATGGAAGGAAAATTTGACGTTCAGATGACCGCGCACCGTGATAAATTCTTATAATAAAACCAACTAGATTCACTGATTTCTCAAATTTATTTTTGGAATAAAACTCTACATGTTTCGGACAGTTCCTCTGTCCATCATCGGGAGTTTTTCACTGTACACACAGCAATGGTATGTGTCATACAGCTTGCGAACAGGATCTGGACGGAACTCAGTTCCGTACAGATCCCGCTCGCAAGCTGTCAGCAAACCTGTATGACATGTACCATTGCTGTGTGTACAGCGAAAAACTCCTGATGATGGACAGAGGAACTGTCCGAAACATGTAGAGTTTTATTCCAAAAATAAATTTGAGAAATTAGTGCATCTAGTTGGTTTTATTGTAAGAATTTATTGTAAGAATGGAAGGAAAATATTCAGGATACAACAGGATGAATTAAAGTGACATTTTAACTGTATCTTTAGCTGGCTATAAACTGCAACCAATATTGAGGGGTAGGAATTCCATTCACATTACTTGGTGTCTAAATAAACAATGTTGGGAGTAACAGGAGGTTGCGTTACTGTGTTTTTACGTCTCTGTTTTCGAAATTCGACACGAGGAAAGCAATGGAACGTTTGGGAAACCATTTATTTCTCGGCTTCTAAAACTGTTTTATGTGCATCCGATTTCAAAGTAGTTGATCTAGGGCTTGATGTCGGCATTAACGTTAATTAATCTTTAAGTTCCTTTACGTATGAAGGCATTCTTTCTGTAAATGGTTCGCAAACAGATTCGCATAAGTAGTTTAGATGTGGTAATTGAAATATGTTAAAAACTATGGAGCCTTAAGCCATTGTACAATGGAAGTGTAGATAAGATAATGATTATAGCCAGTAGCGTGTACGATTAATTTTGAAAAATTCTCTCCGGTATGAAATTGTTTCCACGGATGAGAGAGACGACTTTTAGATTATTACACTGGAAACGGGGAATGTAACTGCCACATTAGCTTGTGCCTCGTTTTGGGATATTTGCTCTTCCGAGAACAGAATAATTTTGCTCTCTGCGCATCCTCTTTATCTGTTATGTTACGCGTGTATGTTTGTTTGTATGTGTGTGTGTATGTATGTACGCATGTATGTATGTATGTATATATGTATGCATATATGTATGCATGCATGTATGTATGCATGTATGTATGTATATATGTATTTATGTATGTATGTATATATGCATGTATGTATGTATGTATGCATGTATGTATGTGTATGCATGTATGTATGTATGCATGTGTGTATGTATGCATGCATGTATGTATGTATTTATGTATGTACGCATGCATGTATGTATGTATGCATGTATGTATGTATGTATGTATACATGTATGTATGCATGCATGTATGTATGTATGTATGTATGTACGCATGTATGTATGTATGTATGTATGCATGTATGTATGTGTATATGTATGTACTACTTCTGTACTTCTGTTTGATTTTGCTATTGTTACTGTTTTTATGTATGTATTAACTTTATGCAATTATAAACAAATGTAGTTGAATTTTCAAATGGCAATTGTTATTGTTGTTGCTGTAAAAGTACTCATTAAATTTGTAGCCTAAATTCTACGAGTTAAAAAGCGGTTTCTGTGGATGTGTAAATTCTTCTGTGTACAACAACAAAGTTAGTTAAGAGTAAGTAACGCCAGTAACGGATATGGAGCTCTGTTTATTATCAATATAAATACATAAACAAATGATTGTGAATAAAAAAGTAATTAAATATGCAATTTGTGATACATTTCGACTTAGATTTTCTTTCCTTTGGCTTGTCACATTAATTTTTATGTACATTTTGTAGCTTTTCTACGCGGTACACAATATTGCACGTACAGTATACATGAAGTCATGTACAACTAATTTACTTTAGAACGTAAGAAACTTAAATGTATTTAGCTAACTTCATGAGGCAGAGTTTTTCTTGAGTTGGTCAACTGACTAAGAAGTGCTGAGATGTCACAAGAAATGTACGTACGTATGTGTAATACCAGCAGTTTTACTTTCATATTAATTTTTTTTAAATAACCTGAATGTGGTCCGGCAGACCGAAACATGTATCTTGTCGTAACGCAGTACATATGTATTTGTGTCTTACGGTGGCGTACTAATTGATTTAATTGGAAGTTTCTGGCTTTTAATGGGGCTTTTCATTACCTTCCTGAGCTAGAAGTATGCAGTCCATAGCATCACTTTCTTTTAATTGAGGATCTGTTTTGCTATTACCTTCCCATCTCCGCCTGATTTTTGCAAGTGGCTTCTTCATTTAGTTTGCCCGACTATAATTTTCTTTGCGTGGTTTATGTATCGCTACAAGTGTTCGGGAAATTTTAAAAGTGGCAAAGTAATCAATTCTGAGTCGAAGTTGTTGACTTCAACATAATTTCGTTTTGTACTATAGAAATTATGTAAATTCGTGCCTGCTCGAGGATATTTGGAGTCGAAGCATTTTGAAAGTGAGTTTTGTAAAAATAATTAGACACCCATCGCCGGCCCCAGTGGCCGCGCGGTCTAAGGCGAAGGTTCTACGGTCGCTCGCCTGCTGAGATTGTGGGTTCGAATCCCACCGGGGTCATGGATATTTGGTCTGTTGTGAGTGTTGTGTGTTGTCAGGTAGAGGCCTCTGCGACGCGCTGATCACACAACGACGCATCACAGTCCTACCGACTGTGATGCGTCGTTGTGTGTGACCTAGAAACCTCAAGAATGTGGAGGCCATGGCCCGTGTTGGGCCGCAGCACCACAGAAAAAAAAATAATTAGGCACCTATCGCGGCATGAGTGATAGAATTTGTGGTGTTAGTGTGAGACCATGTGTGTTACCCATTAGTTTGAAATTCTGGGAATTGAAATCTGCGCTAATGTTGCGTGATGAATTTTATTTTTATCTACACTAATCGATTTTAATCTATCTTTTGTGAGATCCGAAATTCATTTTCATAGTTTTTACTCAGAACACATTGCGGTATACAGAATAGAGACATTATTTGTAAGGAGTCTGTACCTCGTTAAGCTCTACAGCTTTCATTTGAGAATATCTGTGCTGTGATGTTTATGTAAGGAATTACAAGGACAAACGTTTTATCTCTCTGTGCACCGCAGTGTTCATTTATCATGTACGTTGTGATGGTCTGACCCTCGTGTCTGGAGGCCTGTCACAATGTACTAACGCTGCATCATGTATGGATGTTAGTTAATATCATGGGAACTGGTTCCTTCGAAATGTGTGGTCGCTGTGTGAGAACTGTGTGCTTTACTTTCTATTGAGCCGCTGTCAGAACAAAGAACTGTTTCCCATGCTCACTTCCTTAAATGGAACTTTCGCCGCTGCCGTTTTAATGCGTCTGCCATTTTTTTTCTTCCGATTTTGAATCAATGCTGAGAGCAAGCAGTTTTGTGTTGTCTTCCCGTCGTCACGATGTTGTACCCAGTAATGACTTTCAAATGCCTATCTATGGAAATCGAACAGGAATAAATGGCCGCTATATTTTAATTTAGATTATACAGGGTGTTTCTGAAATAGGCGGCTACATTTTCGTTTCATGTTCAGTGGACCAAAATAAAGAGATAACTTCGTAACAACATGTGCCATAGGACACTTCCGTTCTTCATAATGACCACATTAGATTTTAATACGCGTGAAAAGAATTCACATTTCAGACGCCCGTCCCAGTGGTCCTAGGATGATGGATTGTTATTGCCACTTTCAAATTCAAACAGTACACATGTGTATGTCTGGACTGGCCCTGAGCCCCACCCAGCCTCTTACACAAGGGTACAGGGTCTCTTTCCCGGAAGTAAAGCAGCCGGGGTCGTTGCGTTACCACCCACCCCCATCTAACGCCGAGGTTAAAGAAAGAGTAGAACTCTACCTTAATTTCCTCTCGGGGTCTGCATGGCCTGTGTCCAAGGTGAACTTTACCTGACATTGATAACAGGTGCTGGAAGTGTCCGTTTTACTGATTCCGCGAAAACGAAGAGTCATGGGGTACAAGTTTGACTTTTTTATTTGTATTGATGTATAATGAAATACGGCCACCTTTTTCAGAAATACCCTGTACGGACTGGACTCTGTTTCAGTTGCATTACCTCCCACTGTACCAAATGACATCAGTTACGAAATTCAGTGTCTTACGAGAGCGTATTTCGTTTGTTTTTCTTTTCATATTCATTACAGAGAGTTTTTAATATAATGTCGCTCGTGAACTGAAAAGCTTACGAATGAAAACAAATCATGTCCACGTAAGTAATACGGACAAATTTTGAAATCACGATCCTTGATTTTCGAAGTCATGCGACCAGTGTTGCTAGCACTGCAGCTTTGCTCAAGTGTAGGGAGCTTCGTGTGTGCTCTGGCAACAGGAATCGTAATTAGTAATTACGGTGTCAAGAGATTATGCGGAGGTTGTTAGGTAGCTACAAATGGTTGTTCGATGAGGTTGGTTGCATTTGTGAAGAGAACAGGGTCAACTACTGGTCACTGAAACAAAGGCAAATGAAGTCTGGGAGACTTTTATCGGCAGTACCGGAAAGTCAACAGGACAAGCTGTCCAGCAGTGTGGTACACTACAACTGAAAGTGCGTACATTGTGCAGACTCGTCTGCGATATCAAATGAGCAGATACATACCAATGTGTGCAACACTTAACAGCTCAAGACCTTTAAAGAAGTGCGCTATCCGTTTTACTGTGACGTTCTGTACAGACGGCGGGCGAACAATTTACAGCCAAAGTTGTCCGTAGTGACGCCAGTTTCCACCTGTCCGGTCACGTAACCTGGTATAACATAGAATTTGGGGGAACAATATTTCGTCGGCGTTGGTTGGAGGTACAAGTTCCAGCCCCGCCTTCGATGTCTTATGTGCTCTATCAAAACAGACAAGGATTTTTTGGGGTCCTAAGGCACTGAAACTGATGTAGTATACCTGAATATATCGGAGAAACTTCTTATTCTGAGCTTGGAAGAAGAGGATCCTAATAACATGGCATTCCAGCAAGAAGGTACCTGCGACCGCACATTTTAACACTGCATTTTGAAAGTCTGTGTAGAAGTGGATTGGCGGAGGCGTTCCTACCACTTAGCCACCTCTGTTCCCTGCCCTCATGCCACTTAATTTCTACGTCTCGGGTTACGTAAATGATGCCATGGACGTTCCATCCTAGCCCACCTCTTTGCTGGAACTTGTTGGGAAGATTCGAACTGTTACGTATACAGTTGCATCGTCATGTGTACGAATGTGTGGACTGAACTTGTAAACAGAAATTATGTTGTGTAGACAACTTGTGACTGCATATGACATGTCAGAATACTTTTAAGCTGAGAAAGATATGGAATGGTGCTTAATGCAGCAGAGGGACAAAATTACTTTTAATTATGTGGAGGGGCGTTACTATTAGAGCATTTTCCTGAAGAGGTTAGGAAGAGGCACAGAGAATTCATTCAATTTAGTGTGTGAGCCGAGGTTCGAAATCCAGACCTCTCGAATATGAAGCTCCCAAGTACTGCCTCATCAGCCAGTCTCTCACTGAGTTAGGTAATTGGTTAATAACTTGGGTGAGTCAGTTTTTGGTAACTGGTTAGGCCTACGTAGTAAGTGAAGTAGAAAGTCTATCAGCTAATTAGCTGGATGTGGGCAGATGGTCAGTTGTCCAGTTAAGACCGTCCACTCATCCAACATAAGCAGAATGCCGAGAGGCGGTGGACAGGCATACTTCACATCTCTATGGCCGAGCGCCGCTTGCAGTTTTTCCAGAAACGATGAAGCTCTATCAAATGAGTAAATAGCAACTTTAATCGAGACCGTAGAGTAGTTTTAGAGAGGAAACGTGTGGCTGCACTGTCACCATGGTATCACGTTCTAAACTTCGTGCAAAATTCTCGTATTAAAACCATCCTTCTTGAGAGGCGAACGTTTCCCTCATGTAGATCCCGAAGATCCTTGCCGTACTCGCACCAGCCTGCTATTCGTCCCTATTTCTTTAATCCCATTTTAATATTATTCTCATAGGTAAAATGAATCTTCCTTTCAGGTTTTCCTATACATCGTTACACAACCGGATGTGCCACTGATGAAGTGTAGGCCTATAGTGCTCGAGGTGATGGCTTAAAGAATTCAAGTGTTCCGACATAAATATCCGGTAGCATCATGGCTTTAGAAAGCGACTAAATGGAGATTTCAACTCATCTATCACTGCTGTTCAGCGTGTAATGCAGCCCATTTGTTATTCGCAATCTCTGACAGCAACCGTACAGCTCTCCAGGGAGACTCCGTTTATGGAACACACAGGCCTATAATCCAAACCCGAGAACAGAGCAACTGAATACAGGAGCTTTGTGGTTCATTTTACTAAACAACACATTAATGCACCAACTGTGCGTGTTGTTTAACACGCTTATGGTTTGCTATTCCATTTGTTTCTGGCCGTATGTGCGGGGAGACGCAGTGTGCTGACATTTTTAGTGCAACAATCGTGTTCCAGTGATGAAAGTAACACACCGATTTGTCCTTAATTGACTGCATGATTAACTAGCTAGCTAACCAATCACCCAATTTATTGTACAGTTTTTTAAAAATTTATATTCATCTAGTCAAATGAAAACCGAAAATTTATTGCCGATTTAACAAGCAAACTGTCAGTGAACCGTGTCTGTACCCAGCCCGTCCTTCATATCATATATAATAAATTATCATCCTGTCGTCTGTAATCTTAGCGGTCTGGTCCAGCTACAGGTTTGTGCTAAATTTTTAGCTGACCCTGAATGCTACATGTCCAAACCATTGAACATTCTTTGGTGGACAGTGCATGCCAAGCTCGAGAGCAAACATGCTGAAGCGGCAAAGACTGTATTTGCATTTGAGAGGGCTGTGTTTAAAACTCGGATGGGACAGTGTCCAGCCTGACAGGTTTTGTTAGTGGCTCTTCTCCTTCTCTCCAGGTTTGTGCTGTGATAGTGCCGCAGACTAGGCCACGACCGTTACCTTCAACATCCTTTCCAAGTCAACGGTCTTTGCGTATGGCGAAGTCGTTAAGTAAGTCAGTAAGCACGGGTTGTAGATGTCTTCGGGACCATTGATTCTGCTGGGCTGCGTGGTTTGCAACTGCTTACATTCTTCAGTCCACTTGTTACCGGCGAGTCTTTAAGAATTTAGCTGATGAGTCTCGCCGAGACGTAACATCCAAGCCCCCCCAGTACACTGCCACTGGTTGTTGCATATGCAATGGGGTCAATTTTGTTTTTCACTAATTAAGTGTTATTCGGGAGGTGCACTGAACGGAACCTTGCCCTTCTGCTTCATAACTCCACACGAAATATGGTGGTCACGCAGGGCGACAAATTAACCTCTAAACGGTATCGTTTACTGTTGCTAATGTATTGGTTCCTTTCCGTTTTTCATTCGCATTGGTCAGTCTCTTTTCTTTGTGTCTTTCTGCCAGTGTTACGTTATCCACGGTTTGGTAATCTTGCTAATTTAAAACCTGTGTACCCACGTCAGTTTCTGCTGTCAATTGGAGCCGAACCGCGCACGAAGCCTGTGCCTTTTCCCAAAGTGTTCAGTGTTGACTCGGAGAGGTCAGTGGCATGCTGCGATGTGTTTACTGCTTGCCACACTTCCACATTCTTGGCCGTTTTATCTCCCCTGCGTCACAGTGACCTTAAAATTCCATTTGTGTCAGCTGAGTAAGGTACCGGCCTCACCTTATAGATCCTTCGGATAATGTACTTTCCACCTTTACAAAAGTAAGATTAACTTTTGCAGCAGCCACACGGTTTTGGACTCTTAGAAGAGTGAATTGCTGACTCAAGTTTTGTGCAGTCACGATTATCTGCGTTCTGTTGTCTTGCGAAAGGTTGAGCTGTGGTCAAAATAGCTCAAACGTCAGAGGAATGTTTCTGAACTTAAGTAAGTCAGAGTTCCTAAGTTGTGACATTTCTTATCGCTTGTTATTAAACGTCGCTGTAGGTTGCTAAGATTATCTGATGTTCCTACAGGGAAAACCCACTAAGCCCGAAGATTATTTTATGGCTTGACAGCCCTAGTGTGCCCAGGCCTCCTGTATGAGGTTCTTCGATCACACTCAGACAAATCACATTCGGTAGGACTCCTCTGGATGAGTGATCAGTTCGTCTCAGAGACCTCTACCTGACGACTCACACAAAACTCACAAGAGACAGACTTCCACGCCCTCGGCAGAATTCGAACTCTCAACCCCAGCAAACGAGCTGATGCAGACCCACGCCTTAGACCGCGCGGCTACTATGACCGGCGGTTACGAAGTATTGCATTCAACAATATTTTAATAAAATGTTATCAATGCAGACACTGTGTACATATTTGTATTTCACTGACTCCATGCAGCAGAGTCCTTCGTGAGAAGTTAACAGTTTCACAGGTAGTCAAGAAATTCCCCGCATTTTATGGAACCGGAAAGTTCATTACCGCATTCACTAGAGCCCGCCACCTGTCCCTGTTCTCAGTCAAATCAAACCAGTCCATGCCCTGCCACAAATTTCCCCTCAGATGCATTTTAATACTATCCTCCCATCTACTCCTGGGCCTTCCAAGTGGTCTATTTCCCTCAGGATTCTCCGTCGAAACTCTATATACACCTCTGTTCTCCCCCATACGTGCTATGTGCCCCACCGGTCTCATTCTTCTCGATTTGATCACCCGAATAATATTTGGTAAGGAGTACAGATCAGGAAGCTCCTCATTATGTAGTCTTCTCCACTCCCCTGGTACCTCGTTCCTCTTACATATTTGTGTTTACGTTCATAAATGTTATTTGTTTCCAAATATCGTTTTCTAAAGAAAATAAATAAATATTAAATCATTGACCAAATTTTATATTTATTTTTCTCAGAACTATGTTGGATGTAGTGGGGTTTTCTCGTATGCGCACGATATAGCTTCGATGGTAGATGTATGAATGAGTGTGGTGTACTGATGTGTTGATGAAATGATGCGGACGGGGGAAAAGCGAAGTACTCGGAGTACGAAGTGTTCCGGTGCAACTTGGTGAACCACAGATGTCACATAAACTTACCTGCTATTGAATACGGACCTCCGAGGTGGGAGTCCGGCGCGGCAGACATGCTGGACTCGTAGAGCTGCGCTGATGTCTGTGTTGGCTTTTATGGAGAATGATGACGACTTTGATTACGGACTGTGTATTTATACCTCAGTATGCATAAACATACATATACCTGTTGATCATGACAAGTGAGACATTTTTGCTATACACGAACTAATGGATCAGGGAAGGGTGGCTCCTCTCAACTTCTCTGCTGTTCCTCGTAATTTTCGATCAACCCTCTGTCCGTATTTCTCCGAAACAGAATCTTCTTCAGCCAAGGAATTTGACTCAAATGTTAAAGCTTCCGACTCCTATTCTGATGTGCCCGGTTCGAATGTGGATGGGACACTGACACTTGGGTGACATTTTCTGTGGTTTTTGTCAGTTCCTCTATGATAAATATTATAATATTACGTTAAATTAAGCCAAGACCACTTCCTTCCACTTTAAATATTTACAATGTATCATTCATCCGTCATCCTTCCATTATACCTATATGCTGTGAGATTTTACCAGCTTCATTAAGCAGACTTTAGCGGAACAGAATATTCGTCTTCATACCAATGAGAACCCGGTGTTTTGTTGACCGTGCATCCTGGTATGATCCTTATAAATAAGAAACTTGACTCACATTTCTTTTTTTCATGTATGTTTATTTCTATTCTCTACATGTTTCGGGCAGCCATGTGCCAATCATCAGGAGAATTATTGTATCAGTGCGACACCTGGTTTATGTCACTCCCTTATTACTGTTGCTGGTGTGCTGTTCTGACGTGTACACGCCAGACCAGCGTGTGCGTCAAGTTGGTTATTTAGAAGGAGAACCTGGTGCTTAATTTGTAGTTTTTTTATTTGGCGTATTGCCTTATTTTAATTCTTCTGACAGTGTATGGAGGCCATGGAAGTGTGTAAGTAAGCAGATGTACGTTTCCTGGCTGGTACAGCGCAGTTTGCTGAAATGATAGTGTTTTGGGTTATTACACGTGGTAGGGTAGTAGTTTTTCAGACGTTTCGGGGAGACACGCTGCCTCCGTCTTTAGGATAACTGAATTAGGATCAGGAAGCTTCTGACGTGACTGGGAGGAGGCAATCTGTCGGATATATTCGACTGTATAATAGTCTAGAACACAGTCATTTGAAGTACACTCATTTACGTAAAGAAAACGCTGTATGACTTCAGTCAGACAGCAAGGACTTTACTTTCATGAAGAGGCGTGGTTCGTTTCATATCCTTTAAAACTCAGCAATGCTGACTATTGTGCATTGTCCAATGTAGACACGACGTTTCGGGCTTGTCTCTACGGCGGTTTTCACATGTGTTTTTATTCCAGTGATATCTACTTTCGTTATTATTGACATTGATGAGAACTGAACCCCTAACTTCTTACGTATAAATCTCTATGCCCGCCGGTACATCGTGCAGATTGTAGGGTGAAGGCAGTCACTAATTGGAAGTCCTGAAGTGTCCTGCCTCAGACAACACGCGTCTGTGGCGCAGTGAATCACCCATTGCCAGAAATCAGTAGAGAAACAACTTTAATTGGCCCGTGTTATTGACCTTGTGATCTGAGGTTAATACTCTTTTTGACAGTTACGCTCATATTTCGCCGATTGGAATTTTCTTTGAGGCATCAACAGATGTCTAGACGTCTGTTGTGTGCTGTCTTACTGGTCTTTCAAAATGTCTCATAATTTTATATTTAAGAATGACTGTGAATGTAATTGTCTTCTGTGATGTAAAGCTGACTGGTTAGCTAGATATGTAGCGACATTTCGGAGGAACCTCTTACCTCCTTCATCAGGATGTACCTATATACTCTGATTATAAAGCAATAGCTCCATCTTGAACGTCGGTACATATCTACCAGACTATACGGTCTTACAATCTTTATCATTGCACCGTACATTCTGTAGTTTATTTAATTAATACACCAACAAATGCACATATATTCATTTAATGATCTAAAATTCACATTAAAACACTGCTACATGTTTCGATCATACGATCAGAATGTATGCTCCCTGAGGATGATCGTATGATCGAAACATGTAGGAGCGTTTTAAGTGTCTTAATGTAAATTTTAGATCATTAAATGAATATATGTGCATTTGTTGGTGTATTAATTAAATACACGGTCTTACATTCAAGAACACGGTAATCATTTCAAAATTGATTCTGAGTCGGTACAGGTCATGGAGCATAACCCGTAATGGGTACAGAAGATAAATAATTCAGTTTTGGTTTAACAGGGAGAAGCAGCTAAACAAATCGATGCGAATCGAAACTATTTTTGGTTTTATCGATATTTGTCCCTTACTCGGATGGTGCTCCGGTATGCTACACAGGGTCAGAAGAAGAGGTACGATGGCTTGGGAGACTTTCATCCGGCTGAAGCATCGTGCCGCAGGTATGTATGTGTAGTGCGTTGGAGTGGGTAGCCTACCCTACTTTCTCTTTGGCTTCAGTACTATTCTTTTCTGGCGGTGATAGAGCCAACAACTCGTGATTGGTGGGGAACAAATGATCAGAATGAGGGGGGGGGGGGACTTCTCAGATCCCCACCATTGACAGGCACATCTTCCTACCTTTGAAGCATATATGCTGCGGTGTTGAATCCTCAAGTCTATAAAACCTTGTTCAACTCAACAGGTTCAACATTATTCAGTCATCGTGGTGGCCGTCTCATCGGTCGGTCGGAGGATGTGCTGCTGGTGCAGAGCTGGTTGTTCTACGTGTAGTGACAGACACAAGTTTCAAAATGCGTGATAGACGGCTATATGTTTAACAGAATTGTTGAGCTTCAGCAAGTGAGCAGACAGTGGAAGCTAGTGACAAAGTGTTGTGGACTAGTGTATGTGCTTGTGTGGCGGTGCAGTTCTTGGATTATTCGTGACAGTATAGTGTGACTGGATAACACAAGACGGAAGAACCTGCTCCAGTCGGCGCATCCAGCCATGACCAGCAACAAGGTAAGGGACCAATAACATCAGTTTACATACCCACATAGCTCACAGGCCTTACTCCAATTACACTATCTTCCCTTTCCCTTTCTGTTCGTACATGGTTCCTGACCTATACTTTGCTTTGAATTCTCGCATATTTAACGACGCTTTATTACTTGAACTATTGGCTTTGTATAAGGGTATCATTATTTTTAATGCGGAATTTAGAATTAGGGAGAAACGATGTTGCAACTTCTAAGGCACAACTTCGATATTTGTAAGAAGGGACTGGGGAAGAGCACTATTAACCTGAGTCATGACTGTCGATCTTGTAACCCAGATTAGAACCTCTCCCGTATATTAAGCACAAGTGCCAACCACAAAATGACGATGTTCCCTTTGAATACATTTGCTTATACTTTGACAATTCAAGGTTGGTAGGACGTACGTAATGCACGGAAAAGGAACAAAACCTTGCGGGATTGGAATCATCTCTTAATTAAGGACTCTCTGTGCCTGACTGGTATTTTTTATTTGATTACAGAAATTTTGAGATGGGTTCGACAAATCGAATACACAAAGAAAGAGATCTTTGCTAAAATTTTTTTTTCGCACATGATAATGGTATTTGCTAAAACAATGTGGAACACGGCTAGACCTTGGAGAAATAATATAATACTAAATAGTGTACGTCAGCACAATCACTTTATTACTCAAAGTACTTACATAGGCTACATGTTTCGACTATAGATTAGTCATCTTTAGGCCTGTTTTTGTCATTTGAATCAAAAGATGCTATGCATACTTTGGGATCCCATCGAAATAAGTTCTGGAAATGTGAACCGCTTGTGACTGGAGTCTGCTGGGAATTTGTTGTTGTTGTTGTTGATGTTGATGGTAGCGATGATGATGATGATGGTAAAGCATCTAGTTCCGAAAATAGGGCATTTATGATCACGTGCTACAGATGACTTAGTTGCTGTTTTTTATGTTTTGCTGACCGTGCATCCTGCTACGACTCTGGGTAAATGACCAACTGGATGCACAATTACGTTATATAATATATTTTTTGTTATAATACTCTACATGCTTCGAGCAACTCTGTGCTCATCATCAGGAGGTCAAATTGTATTAATACAGCTTCCGGTATAGTATTCTCCGTAAGTGACCGTCCGGTGTGCAGGTTGAGAAGGAACTTCTCAACCTGCACACTGGACGGTCACTTACACAGAATACTACACCAGATTCTGTATTAATACAGTTTGACCTCCTGATGATGAGCACAGAGTTGCTCGAAGCATGTAGAGGATTATAATAATAAGCGTACTGTATAACGTAATTGTGCATCAAGTTGGTCATTAAGCCAGAGTTAGTTGCTGTTGTGAAATGCTTTGAAACTGCCTCAAAATGGTTTCAAAAGTCATGAGTTTTTAGAATGCGATAATGACATGTGGGGTCTTTAGAAGGGGAACCTTCTTGTCCCTTTAAATAACGTGCAGCTTTTCCAAGGCAGACACTGCGTTGTAGAGCTGTAGTAGCCTCAGCTGTTGTGATTGGAAGAGCAAGTCCTTCTTGTCATTCGGAATGTCTTTGTGTCTGGTTTTGAAACTAGAAATGTCAAGGCAAAAAATGAATTTGTGGTTTTTCGTAACGAATGTTTAAAATTATAGTAAAGAAATCGAATGTTTCCCAGTCAGTATATTTCGCACATTACCGTTCATTTATGCAATTCGTAGGGCACCACCGCCTGAACGCTGAAAGCAGATGGTTGCGCATTCGAAATTCTACCAAGTCTGTGCCCCCACTGTATATAACCCTCTGCTTGTTCAGTTGTCCTAAGTATTTTTCTGGTGTTACGCATTAAAGCTATGGGATGTAAACTGAGCAACTGAAGGCGTCGCTAAATAAACCAAGGAATAACAGTGCAACATTTGAATGCACACCTTTGTGTTTTTTTTAACAATCTAATGCTTCAGCTGTCATTATGCATGCCACGAAGGCATGTGGTAGAGTGGAGGTGTTTACCTCCGGTCACTCGTAAACTTGGTCCTGTATGGAATTGAGTAGTCAGCTTCTGGTTCCGACCGTTTTACTCCCGGTTCGTATTGAATATGAGGCTGGATGGGCCCCAAAACTGGTCTCCCTTTACCTGGAGTCGAACCACGATTCCTCAGTTGTCCAGCATGTCGTCTAATTACTATACCGACTGAGCTATCCTGGCTTCTCATTAATCATGTGTTGGTTGTTGTAGTCTTATAAATACGAGTATCAAACGTCATAGTTTCTGAGATTAGCCGCACGTATTTACGAAATATAACTAGACGGACGTACATGCGTATGAGTATTCAGGGAGCTGCTGTAGGTTTGATATTTCAGTACTAACCGTATTGTAAAGTACTGCTTGACTGTACGAGATTTACTGTTATCATAGAGGCCCTGCTGAAGGGTATCCATCATCAGTGATAACACGATGCTGTCAGTTGCTGCGTCTGTGTAATGTCGATGGTCGTCATGCCCTGAAGACGGAACCTGTTCAACTTATTCTGGGATGTGACGCCACGCGGTCTGGTCTGTCGACGTTTCAGAAGGATCTCCTATATTATCGTGGTGGCTGATAAACGATGGGATCTCCTATATTATCGTAGTGGCTGTTAGACGATGGGATCTCCTGTTTTATCGGGGTGGCTGATAGACGATGGGATGTCCTGTATTATCGGGGTGGCTGTTAGACAATGGGATCTCCTATTTTATCGGGGTGGCTGATAGACGATGGGATGTCCTATATTATCGGGATGGCTGTTAGACGATGGGATCTCCTATTTTATCGGGGTGGCTGATAGACGATGGGATCTCCTATTTTATCGGGGTGGCTGATAGACGATGGGATCTCCTATTTTATCGGGGTGGCTGATAGACGATGGGATGTCCTGTATTATCGGGGTGGCTGTTAGACGATGGGATCTCCTATTTTATCGGGGTGGCTGATAGACGATGGGA
>Ga0131853_10011799_pt1 | contig 15992 bp, 9 predicted proteins | sample TergutLab28metaG_FD_92764 | JGI IMG/M metagenome (GOLD analysis project Ga0131853, IMG submission 92764) | Labiotermes labralis P1 segment gut microbial communities from Petit-Saut dam, French Guiana - Lab288 P1 (version 2) (version 2) | ecosystem: Host-associated > Arthropoda: Insects >...
CCGCTTTTTCCGACACACAGTTTATTCATAAAAAAGAACGGCTTACAACATACCATTTGTTGTCAGGAGGTACTGTACTTTTATCTTTATATTCACTGCACTTTTTTATTGACAAACACAGTTGATGATCGTTAGCTGTAATTTAACCTCATTAGAGATTGAGTTGAGCAATTTTGCATACTCGGTAAATATGCCTATCTGTTCTTCGTCTACTGCTGATGTGAAGTTGATGTCTGGGAATGAGTACGTTTTGCTGAAAGTCTTGTTGAACAGTTCCATGATGTTGAACTTGTGCATCTTGCGATAGGGTATTGTCTTAGTGGTGCCTTTGGCTTTGACGTGGACAACGCTGTTGCGACTGGCTTTAGCGCCGCTGCCCTTGCCGATATCCTTCTTCGCTTTTTTAAGACTCTGCTGCTCGGCCTTGATAGATTGTGCGGCGTGGTGCTTTCTCTTGAATATGTTGTTGAAGAAGCTAAACATTTGTGCATGACCTCCTTCTTTTCCTCAGTTTCTTCCGTTTTCGCACTTCCTCTTGGCGCTGGCGCTCAAACGCCATAGCTTCGAGCGTGTATCTGTCTACAAAGTCATAGGGGCGTTTCTGGCAGTTTATCAGGAATCTAACCATGTTTAACAAGTATTCCTCGCCGGTAACGCCGTGTTTGCCGCTTTTCTCCAAGAAAAGAGGGCTGAGTATCAGCCCACCGAGTATCATGCATAGCCAACCCACCAGTTCCGGGTGCATTATTCTGTCGCCGAATACCGCTATCGGCACCACCACAGCCGCCATTACGCTGATGTAGGCAACTTCCTTGGCAGTCGCGCCTTTGAGTAGCGGCTTCTTGTATGAGTTTATGTCTGCCGGTACTTTTACTTCGATCATGCTCATCATCCCCCATTGTCAAAATTGTTGCTCATCCTTGCGGAAAAAGTGTTGCAAAAAAGTCATAGGCGCTGTATAATTAGGATACAATAAAAACGAGGGCGCTCGTATACGCCCTCTGGCCATACCGTATTCAGACGGTTGGACTTGCGACACTAAGGAAATAGCCGCGAACCCCGACGTCAATCAGGAGCGGCTATTTAGTATAATAAGGATATCCAAGAGGATACCCATGTAAAAGAGTTATAGCAAGGGATATTCTGAAAAGGATATCCCTTTTTGATATGCTATAATAGCAATAAGATGGGAAGAACGAGCGGCTATTAGGGTCAAAGAATCCGACAAAAAACTGTTCAACCTCTATTGTGATAATTATGATTGAGCTGGTTGGGCCAAGAGTCCGTATAACGAACTAAGCTATGATATCACATAGAATAGAGAGCCAACCATCAAATCATTCAGAAAAGAAGGCGAGGTAATGGAATCAGTAATAGGTGTAGACATAAGCAAGAATTTCAGTGTAGCAAGCGCATATAGCGGTCGAAACGAGCGTATGGAGCCACCGCTAATTTTTGAGCACACAAATGCTGGTTTTACTGAGTTTATGCAGCTTGTAAAACGGCTTGAACAGCAGTCTAATTCAAAGCCCAATATCGTATTAGAGCCAACGGGCCATTATCATTTGACTGTAACAGATTTACTGGAGAAGCAAGGCTATCAAGTAATAATGATTAACCCGTTAATATCAAAAAGAGAGCGTAATTCAAGTTCCTTGCGAAAAGTCAAGACCGACGAGACAGATGCGGAGCATTTAGCAAAAATGTATTATCGGATGGACTTGACTCCAGCTAGACTATGCCATGATGAGTTGGCACAAGTAAGGTATTGCACAAGGCTGCATGAAACTATGTCTACAATGCTAACTTCTATAAAAATAAAGTCGAAAGCAGTTATAGACCTGACGTTCCCTTATTTCGGCGAAGTCTTCGCAAAGAGCTTTACAAAGCGCTATATTCAATGTCTGTCTGAATACCCAACGGCTAGAAGTGTTATAAATGCCTCAAGGGAAAGTATTGTGTCCTTCATAGCCGTTAGCCTTGGATACAGTGAGGATTGCAAAACCGTTCAAAACATAGCCAACAAGCTGATAAACGCTGCGCTTAAATGCCCGATAGAAAAAGAAGTGTACGACAGCCAAATTCACACACTTCTCATCCTATTGAGAACCATAGAAGAAAGCCAAAACAACCTGGATTCATTGATACAGTATACCACAGAAACGCTGTCACATAGAAGAGACTTTCAAATCTTAAAGTCAATACCAGGTATTGGCGATGTCCTGGCAGCATCTATTTTATGTGAAATAGGTGAAATAAGTAACTTCGGTTCACATAAAAAGCTAATAGCATTTGCAGGCATAGAACCTAGCGTTTATCAATCGGGCCAGTTCAAGGCTCAAGATAACAAAATAAGCAAAAGAGGCTCACATTACCTGCGCCGGGCTTTGTACATTGCTGTTGCTTGCCAGATTAGGGGAAAATATAAGCTACCCATTATGCGTGATTATTATGACCTTAAACGCTCTGAAGGTAAGCCTCGTGGTGTTGCCATGGTCGCTTGCATGAACAAGCTCATTCGCATTATTTTTGCTTTACTTAGCAAAAATCAGATGTATCAACTGTATATCTGACGAGTGCTTCGCGTTTGTCAAGGGCGTTTTTCCACTTGACAAACTCAATACACCAAGACCCTTTTCTATGGGTTGCGGTTAAAAACCGCAACCCTCCCACCGGCGAGGCCTGGGTTTGGGACAGCGTCCCAAGGTCTTCTCTTTTTAGGTCTTTCTTTTTTATCTATTATGGCGAGGCCTTGTTTATATGCTCTTTTTCCTTCGTTATTTTTCAAACTCCCTATTGACAAAGGTTAGCTGGTTTTTTGTACCTGTCGTCCAAGAATCTAAGGACATGCTTTACTGCAAATCTGCCGATTGATATAACAACCGGCAAGCCTACAAGAAAAAGCATAGCAATTTCATAAGCCGACATGGGGCCTCACCTCCCCTCTGGTGTGACGTTGTTGCGTGAGGGTGTGCAAGCCAAATATACCGCCCATACGATAATGGTTGTCCAGATTATAGCATAGCTGTTGCGTGAATACAAGCCGTTAATATACTCGTAGCGGCTTGTTTGTGTTTACTTCACAGACGGAATCACATTACCCACCAACCAAACTCCGCGAGAATTTATCCGCACTCTGCACGGCCTTCTGGAAAATCATCAGATTCAACGAAAGCTGTAGAATCGGCACAAGCATGAGCGCAAACCCTTCCACAACCACACCGGAAGCCGACGGATCATCCAGCCGCAGTATCGGGCTGTTCATTACATGCGTCGCCAGCAGCATACCCAGCAGAATAAGCGCGCCGCGCAAGCATACTCCCGCGTATGCTTTTATGAAGTTAATTGCAATTGACTTCTGACTGCTTAACAGGCTGGACAACGGTATCGCTGCAAAAGCTGAATATACGTATATCTCAAACATTATCGTAATCGGAACGAGTATGCAGCTTAACAGCATACCGAACACCGACAAGAGGAATATCAGCGTAAACAGGAACACCAAGGCGTTTTCAATAAATCCTAAGTCATCAAGTAGACTCTGCGTATTCGTTACAAATTCCTCGATGCCTTCGGTCATCAGCGCCATATCCACACCTCCGCTTATATCGCCCACAAGCGAAGCGAACAATCCGAAGATTGTTGTGCATATCCAGAAAGAAGCGCGGAGAATAACGCCGCCGAGTATCAGTTGCAAAATCAACGGAATCACGTCTTCAAATTTCTTCACACGGAAATTTATTGTCGTGCCCAGCAAGTCCGTAAGAAAAAAGAACGCCAGCAGCGCAAAGCTAAAATTTGTAACCACCGTAGAAATAGACTGCACAACCCCATGCGCTGTTGGGCTGAACGCATACGGCGTTTGTTGCAATATTTGTGCTATCATCCCAAAGGCTGTGGTCATAAGCCATTGGTAGAGGTTTAGTAATCCAGATGTCCACTCGCTCATTTCGTGCCTCCTTTGCCGCAAGTGTGAAGGGGAGCGCCGTAGTATCCGGCGCTCCCCGTCTGATTTTCAGAACATTTTCCATCACACATCAACCGGCGCTGTGTGTTTACGAACCGAAGTTGGTAAAGAACGTATACGCCTGTGTAATACCAAACACCAGAGCACCGGCACCCAGCGTAAACAGCGCGTTGACTTTCTCGTCAGGGCTTTGCGATTTAAGAGCAAGTCCAAGTTGTATGCCGCCAAGAAGCATTACAACTCCAGCGATTCGGCCTATCCATGTGGCGATGAACTCGATAAGCTGATTAAACTGCTCTTGGCCTGCGCCGGTGTCCAGCGTGGCGTAGATGTTCTGCGTGAATACCGCCGTAGTGAGCGTAATCAGCAAAACAACTACCGCTATCTTGACCAAGCTCTTTGACTTGCGGCTGGGCAAATACTGCACTTCGTGCGCTACGTTATTGTTTTTCATAAGGCACCCCTTCATTATATAGTTCAAATGTCGTTTGACCCGTGGTATAGGTCGTCTTCGTCAAGCTCATTTACTACTCCATAAGCTTCGTTTCCTTCGCCAAACTCGATTGCTACTTCGTAAGCTTCGCCGTTTCCGTCTGCGAAGTCCTGTTCATCATCTGAATCATCCAACACCACCATACCTCCGGCTGGCATAGCTTTGGCCGAAATGTTAGGAAGCTCAAACTTCACAACATAGACCGCATTGCCATGAGCAAGACTGACATTATGAGTATAGAAGTTGGAATCCTCCGACAACTTCTTGTAATTCGGATGGCCGCTTATATCAAACTTACGGCCTTTGTACGTCCGAAAGCCTTTGATAAACAAAAGCGCGTCAGTTTCCGACAGCAACGCAATCTCATCCGGCGTCATAAGCTCACGGCCAAGTATCGCGTCATTGCTGGAGTTGGAACGCTGCTTACCGTAGCTTCGACTGCGGTTCGTGCTGTCAATGGTCTGCTTGCCGATTTTCTTGGAGATGTACTCAAGCGTAAACTGTGACTGGCCGCCCAGAAACAGCATAGTATCACACGAATCCACCAATGCTTCCCAAGCTTCTGAATACATCTCTTTGAGCTGCAAGAAACTCTGCACAATTATAAAAATCCCGACATTCAAGCTTCTGGCGTAGGCCAATATCTTCTCGAAATTTGGGATTTTGCCAACGGTTGCGAACTCGTCTAGGATCATCAAGACTGGTATGCGAAGCGACTGCGGTAGGTTTTTCTTTGGATTGATCCAGTTAGCGATATAGTCCACCTGAGCGAAGAATTGCGTGTAAAACATTGCGCCAACAAAGTTAAATGTTGTATTAGACGGTGATATAATAACAAATATGGCCGTCTTCTGCTCATCCAACTTGTCTAGCTCAAACGTGTCCTTTGAAAATAAACTCAGCACCGCGGGCGGCGCGAATGGAGCGAACCTCGCGTTTGCCGTAATTACTATTGAGCGCAGCGTCTCCTTTGCCGAAGTCTTAAACGAATCGTACTGCCCAACGGCTATGTGTCCGGGGCTACGCGCCTTGACTTCTTCAAAGATGTTATCGAGCTCATTTTCCTCGTTCTCCTTGAAGTTGGCCAGCCTAATTAGCTCGATAACCGTACCAATGTTCTGTCGCGGCTCTTCTTCCTCATAGATGATATAGTAGAAGATAGCTTGGAGAAACAGAGCTTCGGCGTTCTCCCAAAACGGATCACTGCTTGACCTTTTGCTGTCGGCTCCCGCGCCGGTGTTCTTGACGATGGAGGTTATAAGCGTAAGAACATCCTCGTCACGATCCTTGCGCAGATACTTGAACGGATTGTAAAAATCTGAGCTTGCCATGTCCACCAAGTTGAGCACTTTTATCTTGTATCCGGCATTCCTTAACATCTTTCCTGTGCTGGCCAGCACCTCGCCCTTGGGATCGGTGATTATGACGCTTGACGATAGCTGGCAGAGATTGGGTTTTGCAAAGAATCTTGTCTTGCCTGAACCCGGCCCGCCGATAATCATTACGTTTAGGTTGCGCCTTGTTGCGCGATGGTTTAGTGATAATCTCACCTCCTGAGTAAGTATGATGTTCTTTAGGTGGTCTTTATTGCGCAACTTACGGAACGTGCTTGCGTCAGCGAATACGGCGGAGCCGTGCTCAACACCGTGCCGGAAGATTCGGCGCTTGTCGAAGTAGATAGTAGCGGCGACTATGGCAGCGACATGAGCCATAATTAGGCCAAGAAAAGCCGCGCTTCCGGGTGATATTCCGAAGAACGCGGCTGTGGGGTTATTCTCTACGTTTTGGGCGAATGTTTCAAATGTCGCTGACAGCATTTCGGACGGCGGCAGCTCCCGATTGGAATACAGGTCAAAGGCATACCCTAAGTGTACAGAGAAATACACCGTCGCGGCATAACCCAGCATAAATATGAAGTGGCTCGACTTTATCTTCATAGGGCTTACCTTAACGCCTGATGGGTGCAGCTTGAGTAGATATGGGTGTTAGTATAGGCGCTGGCGCTGCTGACACTGACTTCACAACTTCAAGTTTGGGTGGGCTTTGTGGAGTACCATTCCCAAGCCTCGATAAACCGTCATGCGGTACAGTCGGTGCGTTGCCCTGTTGCGCAATCGGTGAATTTTCACGCTGCCCAAGCTGGTTTAATCCCGGCTCATTGTCAGCCCTTATCATTTCGGTGTTGCGCAAGTGCTCCCCCAATGCTACTTGCTTGTTGTGCTGACGCGCAGCCGATGTTACGGAGATTTTGTCCTTTGGATCGAAGTGTAGCCAGACATTTCTACCGTTGACTGAAACCTCGGCCTGAATGCCGGAATCACGCAGGCCGTTGTTAATAATACCTGCAATGGCCTTGTCCTTTTCAGATTGTGGGAGTTTGGGAGAATTGTTCTCAACGGAATTTCTCGCCGCAGTCGCTATGTCAGCGACCATCTTGTAAATTTCGCTTGACTTTTCCGGCGAAAGCGCAACCTTTTCAGTTTGCAGCGATATATTGAACTCGTCAACTGCGTTTTTGATAGCGTCAGCCTGTGCAGGGTCAAGCTCCAGCAGAATTTGGCCGTTAGCGTCCGTAATGCTTCGCGTCATAGGCTCTAGCTTTGATACCAGCGTTTCGCAGTTTTCTTTAGAATCCAATATGTCGCAAGCCATTGTGATTGCCTTGCATGTACGGCTTGATTGCAAGTCAACTTCTCTGAACAAAGGATGTGCGTCCTTTTCCGGATTCTCGCCCTCTTTAGCCTTTACGGCAAGGGCATGTTGCTTGGTTACATCTTTGCGGATAGTGTCAACAAGCTCCTTGTGCTTTTCATCAAAGATTATGTTAGTTGTTGAAGCGCCGGTACAGGCCGCAAACGGAACGCCGAGCTTCTTTGCTTGGCGCGAGAACTCGTCAAATATAGAGTTACTCATCGTGATAGACTTAATCGTTGCGCCGGACTTCATGAGCTTCGCGCCGTTGTTATCGCCGGGGCGCGGTTTGTCGATCTCTTGCTTGATCGCTTTGGTGCCTTTGACAATGCCGTAGATACTGCCTGCCGCAATAAGCGCCGTTGTGCCGATAATGAGCGGCGCGGTTCCGACTAAGCTGCGCCCTATGAGCGCCATTGCTATCTTGGACGGCATTAGAAATGCTTGGCTGTCGTTCATACCTCACCTCCGTACTTTTTTAGACCAATGCAAAACGCCGCTTCATTGGAAACGGCGCTACATATGGTCCATGGAATCTTACTCTTAGATGGCCTAAATTATCTTGTTGGAGCGTCGTTTGAAGGTTTTTTAACCTCTTTATACAAAGCTTCTGCGCGTTCGAGGCTTAGACCGGCACTTTTTGCTGTTGGTAATAGCACATCAACCGAAATACCGTTTTTTACCGCAGCGCGGAACATTTCGACGATGCCTTCTTCACGGCCTTCTTCACGACCTTCTTCTCTGCCTTCTTCCCGCCCCGCTTCTCTAAGATCTTCCTCATGGTCAATAATCGGCTTGTAGGTAAGCATGAAATCACTCCTTTCAACAATATCTTTCAAATATCCGTGCTCCTTGCACTGTTCAACCGCATAATCAAAAGCTTTAGTGCTGTCAGCGCCCGATACACGGTGCTCATCGCGTTTTTGGTGAAAAAATGCGTAGCCTGCCAAGATACTCGACTGATTCTTGTCCGCAAGCTTTTCAAATTTGATGTCAACCAATTGTGCGCTAACCTTCATGAACTGATTACCAAAGTTCAATGATTCTTGTTGGAACTGCCTTTTACCGCTATACGCCACATAGAACTCCGGCATCGGCAATTCTACTCTTGTTGATCCCGAAAGTTGCTTGCTATGTTCGCTTAACCAATTTCGTAACAACTCCGCATAGTACAAAATATATCTCTGAGCCATATTTGGATTCGGCTGACTTTGATGTTCGACCAACACGAGTAATCTGTTGTCGTTTGTCAGGAACGATACATCGTTTGCGAGTGGACGGGTTATGTGTTCCGAGTTAAGGTCGAACAAGCGTATTTCGTTAATATCAAGATTCTTACCGCTACATGCCCTGTACAAATCAACAAAATGACTTGGGTTACTGAAAAAATCCTTGAACATAGAGTTCTGCAAGTCACGGGAAGCCTTGTTTTCGCTCGACAAAAATATCATCCCCTTATTTACAGTATATCATTACAGTCTGGTCTTGGCAATGACTTTGTTTTTTAAGGAGTTCCGGCATTGAATGCCGAAACTCCTTTTTTGATGCGTCTACCACCCACTCTGCGGCAATCTACGATTACTGAAAATTGTTGTACCAGTAGTTGAGTTGCCAATGACCCATTCCGTACCATGCCTGCCGCCTGCGTCCACCTTGTTAGCAAACTGAAAGCCATTCGGCAGCAATGTTGCCGATTCAGGCAGAACAGTCGCAAATACCATCGGATTGTCTACAGCCATAAACCCAGCCGGGACATTGCCGAACAATAACGTAAACTCTGACAAAAACTCGCCGTGTGCAAGACCGAAGTGCACGGGGCTTAACTCTATTACATTATTCGTGGTTGTGCTCAGATTGTCCGCTATGATAATCTCGCGCCCTGTGTTGGTTGTGCCAATGATTCTATAACGCAAGCTGGCATTGTACGTACCAGTCACAAGGCGTTCCACACGCACAGCGTCAGTGGGCAAGATATCACGCCAGAAGAAATCGGTGAGCGGTACGCTGGAATCATTCATAAGTCGCATGATTTCCCAGCTAATGCGCGATCCTTGCATAGTCTCCTGTGGGCCGATTTTTCTGATAGATACTCCGATGTTAGCAGAGTAGTTCAGGAACGTATAACGCACTATCTGCGTAGCGAACTCAATATCGAAGTGTATCTCATGCGGGTTGACCATGTAGAACGACGGCGCTTGAACCTCTACGGCAAAGTAGCGGCCTAACGGTAAGGGCTTTGACACAGCCAGTCCGCGCTCGTTGGACACTATACGATCTACGAGATTGCCGGTGCGGTGATGGAATATCTCAAACACAGCACCGGCGAGTGGTGTTCCAGCCGGTAATCCGTTTACCTCGTTATCATCGCCAGATACTTTGAGAATTTGGAGTTGCCCAGCTTCAGGAATATTCTCCCAAACAATCTCCGTTATTTGCCCAGCCCGAAACTCCACCGTCCTCGGCACATCATCGCGGAAATATCCGGGTGCTTGGCGCGTCTCGCGTATTGTGTACCTTCCGGGCGGCAAGATGTGCGTAAAGTCGATGACGCCAATGTTGTCCGTATAGAACGTACCCACAACATGGCCATTTTCGTTAAATACCATGAACTCGACATTAAAAATCGGCCGCCGTGTTATGGCGTCGATTTTCAACAACCTGAACCCGGCAAGCTGTTCGTTAAGGACTTCCAACACAGCCTGCTGACCAGCCACAACCGTCACTACATGAAGGGTATCATCAAGCTGGAATCCGGGAAGCGCTCTCGTCTCCCTTATGTGATACACACCGGGCGCAAGATGGTTAAGGTTAATGCGTCCGGCTTCGTCGGTGATGAAGTTGCCTGTCGCCGTCATTTGAGGGCTGTTGGCGGGAGTGCTGGGTTGGTTGCCATCAAGCGGCATACCCGTCACCAGTCTGCCGTCAGCGTGACGGATTTCAAATTCAACTCCGGCCAAGGGTTCGCGGGTTTGCGCGTCTCGCTTAACTATTAGCAATCCGGCTGCGGGAGTGTTCTCCACAATAAGGACATGCTCACGCTGTCTCGCGGAAACGTCGATATTAAACGCGATTATCTCTTGGTCGATAACGAATCCCGGTAATGCTCTGGTTTCACGGAGATAATAGCGCCCGTCCTCGATAACAGGCAAGAATATCAAGCCGTTGTTGTTCGTCACAAAGTCATGGAATCCTGTCACCGGATTGACGAGCCTTGTACCGTCAGGCCGCGATATTTCAAATATAACCCCAGCCAACGGCGCGCGAGTAATGGAATTGATTTTTCTAATAGTCAACTCAGCATCCCGATAATTGCGCACGATTATGGTTGTGTCCACTTCACGGCCAGTTACGTTGATAATCACAGGCTCGGCGGCGCGATATCCCGGCAGTGGCCGGGTTTCGGTTATGATGTAGCTACCCGGTTCGAGTGGCCCAATACGGACAATACCGGCGGAATCAGACACAAACTCAAAAGTGCCGTCATGAGGGTTGCGTATGCGCTCTCCGGTTGTGCCTGTGCCGAAGAAATGCGCAATCTCGAAGACCACACCGGCAAGCGGTTGATTACTGTCACCGTCCAATTTCCTGATATTCCATTCGGAATAGCGATAGTTGTGTATCGTAAGTGTAGTCGGATGATGGTCGTCAACCACAAAAATCACCGGGTCGGCTACCTGGTATCCGGGCAGTGGACGTATTTCCGTCGCCACGTATGTTCCGTGTTCCAAGTTGGGAATACGAATCAATCCGGCGTTGTCGGTAGTCCAGATAAACGAGCCGTCTTGTGGGTTACGTAGCCTTTCGCCTGTTCTGCCATCCGCGAAGTACCGCGCGACTTCAAACTGCACCCCAGCCAATGGCTCTTGGGTTGCGCCGTCCAGCTTCCGAATGGTATAATCGGGATATCTGAAATTTCGCACCGTAATAATGTATTCACTATCATGAGCGACAACAAACGGCATAGGTTCCGCCGCCGCATACCCCGGCAATGGCCTTGTTTCCACGGCAACATATGATCCCGCCGGAAGATCGGGCAGCCTTATCATTCCGGCAATATCCGTCATGAACTCAAAGCTGCCGGTCTGCGGGTTGCGGATACGTTCTCCCGCAAGGGTTGTTATCTCGAACAATACGCCTTGTAACGGCTCATTGGTTACACCATCAATCTTGTGAATGACAAACGTTGCCAAACGGGGATTGACGAACCTTTCAACCAACGTCTGCCCGGCCACAACCTGAATAGCGCGGCTAGGCTCAACAATAGCGAACCCATCAGGAGCGCGGGTTTCCGTCACCGTGTACGCTCCGGGATCAAGATGTTCTATGACTGCCATACCGCCACTGTTTGTCACGACACGGTGTACCAATTCACCATTTACCCGGCGCACCTCAAACTCAGCGCCTTGCAGTGGTACGCCGTCCTCGTCTACCTTTTCCAAGATTAGCGATGGTGCTCGGTGATTTACGAAGCGCTCGGTAAGAGTTTCACCGGCTACGACTTGGATGGCTCTTGACGGCTCCGTAACAACAAACCCGGCTGGCGCACGAGTTTCGGTGACTTGGTACGCTCCGGGGTCAAGGCTTGGCACAATGAGCATACCACCGTTATCTGTTACTCCGCGATGGACGAGGTTGCCACCAAAGGTACGGACTTCAAACTCGGCTCCGGCGAGAGGGTTGCCGTCTTCGTCGATTTTCTCGATAATTAACGAGGGTGCACGGTGGTTGACGAATCTTTCGGTCAGAGTTTCTCCGGCAACAATCTCAATCGTTCTCGCTGGCTCTGTTATGACAAAGCCATCCGGCGCTCTTGATTCTGTTATGGTGTATGCGCCGGGGTCTAGTTGCGGAATAGTGATAATTCCGCCGTTGTTGGTAACAGCACGATGTACCAATGAGCCGGAAAGAGTTCTTACCTCAAATTCTGCGCCCTGTAGTGGGTTGCCGTCTGTGTCAACCTTTTCAACCACCAACGCCGGACGCTGGATGTTTACGAAGTTGGCGCGGGCTACGGTGTTTGTGGTAACTTCAACGCTTCGGCCTGTATCGGTCATTACGAAGCCTTGGGGCGGAGCAACCTGTTCTACTGTAAACCAGCCACTACCCAAGTTCGGTATGCTTATCATGCCGGAAACAGGGGTTACTAACTCGCCCACAAGCTGGCCGTTCTGGTTCCTCACCTCAAAGCGCCCGCCCGAAAGCGGGTTGCCGTCCTCATCAGCCAAGGTAATTTCTAGGCTGCCCATGCGGGGGCTATGAAAGGTTACAAGTGTTGGCACACCGGCGTTTACATGGGCGATTCTTATCGGCTGCGAATCAAATTCCCAGCCATTTGGCACGTCCAGTTGGGTGATGTTAAATGAGCCAAGAAGCCCGATTAGCTCAATTCTGCCGCTGGCATCGGTTACGTGTTCGCCGATTAGCACGTTGCCGGTATCGTCTATGCGGTCAATGCGGAAACGAACACCGGGGAGAGGGTTGCCGTTGTAGCTGTCAAGGTTCTGAATAATCAGACCAGAATACGGCTCGTTGGTGAAATTGAGTGAATAAGTTTCTGCGGGTCGTTGCACAAAGATAGTCTGGTTGTTCTGCTCACTGAGCCTAAAGCCATCGGGCGCGTTCAGTTGCGTGACCACATAGCTGTCAACACCAAGCCCCGGTATTAGGATTTCACCTTGTAAGTCTGTGAAGAAAATACCGTTTGCGCTTCCGACAACATTTCCTGCGCTGTTGGTTATGCGAAACTCTCCACCCTGTATCGGCTGGCCTGATACTTCGCAACGCAAAGTAATAAGCAAGTTGGAGAGTGGGTCGGAGAAGAAGTCAACTCTGTAAATTCTTCCTGTGGGGTCTACTCTTATTGTTTGCGTAGATTGCACAAGGTTAATGACAAACTGCGGGGGAATGGTTACTTGTGTTATGATATAGCTGTCGGGCACAACGTTCGGGATAAGGATTTCGCCTTGAAGGTTAGTCCAGAAATGCCCGTTATCTGTGCCAACTACAGCACCGCCGGAGTTTGTCACGCGAAATTCGCCGTTAGGGATGGGAGCGCCGGTCACGCTACAACGCAGAGTTATAATCATGCTACTGTACGGCAAGTTGGAGAAGGTCACTTCTACAATGCTAGTGCCATCAGGCCGAAGGAAAGCATGTTGACGATTGTTGGCAGAGAGGGTGAAGTTGGGGGGCGCTACTGTTTCCTCCACGACAAAATACCCTGGATCAAGCCCTGAGATTACTATAACACCGCTATGATTCGTTGTAAAGTGCCCGATAACCGTGCCGAGCAATCCACTATCGTTACCGCTTGATATCTGCGTTACGGAGAACGTTGCTCCTTGGAGCAATTCACCTGTTACTGCGTTTTCTTTTCTGATAATCAGGCTATTTTGCGGGAAATTCCAAACTCCAAGCTCATTACTCCAAAATTGATCGCCGCCCCAAACTTGCATTTGGCTACTCAGACGCGCCAGCAATTCCGGGGCATCCATATGGACTATCTCAACACCATCTAAATCTATATCGTCAAGCCAGCCATTATCCGGTAGGTTTGGATAGTTTGATGGATTAGATGGATAGCTAAAGTCCGGTGCGAGATTGCTGTCAATTATAGCATCCACATCGGGCTCTATAGCTTCAACCTCGGCATCTGCTGGAATATCCGGTGTTGGAGCGTTTGGAATGGTGTTACTGCCACTTTGCAAATACTCTCTATCCTCATCAGGTTCAAATACTGGCTCATCCGAAGCTAGCGGGGGATTTGGTTGGGCAGACACAGGAGCAATCATGCTCTCGCTTGCGATAATGCCATCACGAATGAGCGCATAGGAATTATCACCGGGTTGCAAGAATACTCTGAAGCTGTTGTTGGTCGCCAGCGTCATGCCGTGAGCTGGACGTGTCTCCGTCACTCTGTACCAGCCTACCTGCACGAATGGCAAGATAATCTGCCCTTGGATGTTGGTCATAAAGTAACCGACATGCTGAACGCTTGGGCTGTTCGGTACTTCGTATTCCACTCTAAATTGTGTCATGGGTACAGGACGCCACGTTAGAGCATTACGCTTTGTGATTACGAGGGTCGGGAGCAAGGTGTTTTCAACAACAAGCGTGTAGTCCTCGTTATCACGAATCTCAATAATCCATGTGCGGTTGGTTTCCTGTGTATCCAGCCAATAATTGTTTGCACTCCTTATCTCACGGATACGATAACGCCCGCTATATAAACCCTCTATCACAATGCGCCCATGCTGGTCTGTGATGAATGGGTTTCCGGTTAGCGGCCCAGATGGCCCGATATTGCCACCGCCTGTACCTGCGGTTGCGCCTAAAAACTCCACGACAAACCATGCGCCCTGTATGGGATAGCCTGTTCGAGCGTCTATCTTTTGGATGGTTAAGGTTGGCATCCGTGTGTTTTCAAAGACAACGATATTATCTTCGCCTTCACGCATAACCACGCGCTGCCAGTTGGGATTGGCGAGATTATAACCGGGTGGTGGCACAATTTCCGTAATTATGAGCGTCCGTTCAGGGTTGTCCGCAAAGAGTATTTCGGGAATTACGATGCGCCCGCTCGAATCCGTAGTGAATGGACTTCCGGCCACGGTGCGCCCGTTTTCAAATACAGCCTCAAAAACAGCACCCGCTAGATACTCTTGCGTGTCTTTATCACGCTTAATGATCGTAAGGCTGGGGTTGTGGTAGTTGGTGATAACTACCTCATTACGCCCACGATTGGACAGCACCACTTCGCGTGGAGTTGAATTTAGCACATAACCAACTGGCGGCTGGATTTCCTGCAAGATGTATGTTCTGCCGGGTATAAGGAAATTACCTAGCGAACCCTCCTGCCCGATAACAACACGCCCGTCAGCCCCGGTAGTACCCAGCCATTCCTCGCCAGTCACCGGATCGGACAGCATAAAAATAGCACCGGGTAAAGGCGCGTTCGTGTTGCCGTCTATCTTCAAAATTTCGAGATAGGTATAGGGTTCGTTGTAGAATCTCACTACCGGGGCGGGTCTTGATGGGTTATCTTCTCGTTGCCCCCATGATAGATTTACGGAGTGATGATTTATCTCCGCAAGCATATAGCCTGTTGGTGGCTGGATTTCCGTGAGGGTGTACGTTCCGGCAGGCAAGTCACGAAACACCACTCGACCGCTACTGTCTGTGATATAGGTGCGGTCTGTAATGACAGGTGCGTTACCTTCAACAAAGAAGCCCTGTATGCGGATGTGCGCACCGGCGAGAGGTTCATTTGTAATGGAATCGTGCTTATAAGCCACGATTTCGCCGAACGCATAGTTCTCGAAGGTAATCAAGATAGAGTTGATATTTGTGCCATCTTCGATGATTTCATACTCTACTATGACTTCCAATACCTGCTCGGTTACAGGGCATGTAATTGGTATGCCTGTGCCTTCTACAATCACGTTTGGTGGCAGCAGCCAGAAACCATACGCGGTTTGTTGGGGCAGAAGCGAATAGCCGTCCGGCGCTCGTTCTTCCTCGACCATATAAAATCCGTAAGGCAGCCCCTCCAGTGTCCACACGCCGTCTATAACGGTGCTTGTAACACCACTCGGCACGGCTGTAGTTGCGCCTGCCGTCAGCACTTGTGAAATGTTGATTCCGGTGTTGTCAATTTCCCAGATGTGGTTAGAAGGATCACCACCGACCGCATTCCCATCACCAGTAACCACTTGATGACTGCTCATACCACGTAATCTCATCAAAGCGCCGGGGATGTTCTCGCGTGTCAGCGCGTCTACCTTCTGGATTCTAACGCCTGTTGTATGCGGTTCTGGGTTTGGCGTTGGTGTCGGAGTTGGC
>Ga0131853_10011801_pt1 | contig 15990 bp, 9 predicted proteins | sample TergutLab28metaG_FD_92764 | JGI IMG/M metagenome (GOLD analysis project Ga0131853, IMG submission 92764) | Labiotermes labralis P1 segment gut microbial communities from Petit-Saut dam, French Guiana - Lab288 P1 (version 2) (version 2) | ecosystem: Host-associated > Arthropoda: Insects >...
ATACCATGTTTAAAATATTCAGTACCTATATTTGTTGAATAAATATATAAAATGCAACTTTAGAGGTTAGCGGTGCGGTACGACCACTATAGTTGACATTAGGCGTCAAAAGGTTAATGAAATTTAGGATTAGCTTCACGTTCTTTTAATGGACCTCCAGCTCTGACCGTACTGTGGGAATATGGCGTTTATCTCTGTTTCTTCCGGTTTTAATTCAGTGTGGGATGTATACTGTTACACTGCTACAGTGTTGACAGCTATATGGCGTAGCGCGAAACTTAGCAGATGCACGTTGGAACAGATGTGTTCGTAACACGTGACAAGTTTACTGAAGGGATGAAATCTGCGACACTAAAGAATTCTCGACCCAGACAGTATAAGAAAGACACACTCTATGTTCTAGATCTCTACACGCTGACCTACGATTCGCACGAGACTGTTGGTTCTTGTGGGGAATACGTAAGTAGCATTGTTAGGGATATTATTTTATTTTCCAACTCACGCCACTCTTCATTCGAGATTGTTTTGCGTGTGGACAAGCATCGCAGCTTTCGCCGCTCTTGTAGTCAGCCCTGAGCCGGGATTCACGGCTTTTAGTTTTATGTATTGCAGTTAATATTAGGCCTTTACGCATCAGATTATAAAGGTGTTGCGAACGTAGTACATGGCACGTCGAAACTCTACTAGTTAACCGAGCCGACGGGAAGTAACCTGCGACGGTTGTCAAATAAAATAATATCCCTATATACCCTTCATGAGTTTTGTGTAGAGATTCCCTTTTGAAGTATCATCTTACGACAGCGTGAATTAAGTTTTATCTTAATTATCAAGACTTAACACGCTTACGCTAGTATGATATTCGCGGGTCACAGGAGTTCCTGTGTGATTCGACTTTCAGCGTATTTCCTTCATCATAATTGTCTGGTGCATATCGTTGTGTTTGTTAATGCAAATAAGTGGGCATATGCAACAATTAACAGTAAATTAGAAGGACGCGCCGAAAAAATGTGGAAAACCAAACCCAAAGTGTAAAATTTACCCTAGAGTAATTAAAAAATACATTGTTCGTACTAAACAGGCAGTGGGATTTTTAGAGAAGAGCCTAAAACGTAATTTACAACTAAACCCCCGGAACTGGATTATGAACTTATCGTTTGAAACCTAAACGGCAATACTCATGTTTCCGCGACGCCACCAGATGTTGATTAGATGCCAAGCAGCTCGCACTGTAAGTAATGTAATAAGGCAATAAGAAAGAAACAGATGTGTCAATCGGAAATCAACATACAAGAAGATGGACTTGATGCGTGAAATTAAACGTATATTATATGACAATGAAACCATTGTCAGTAAGGCTGAAAAAGGGATTTTCATCGCAATTCGTTTTGAAAAAGGCTATGAAGATAAAGTAGAATTTGTTTCTAATAATAAACTCCACCTGCTAATTAAAGATCCTACTACACATCGCCGATGAACTAAATAAACTATAATTGAAGGTACACTAATGCTCAGGAAAGGTAATTAAGTGGATGTGTGAGCCCTAGTTCACCTTGTGTATAAAGTGGCTAATTAAAATAAATAAAAGTATTCTTATTAGACCCATCGTAAATTAGTTGGCAGAGCGTCTTGTACGTACATTGCCTGCAGTGATCTGTATTTCATATACTGCAGACGCTTCGTAACCCTAGCACGCAAAGTTCGCAGCAGTTGGCAATAGTGTAGTTGGGTATGGCAGTAGAAACGTGTGGCATGCTGTATGCGCTAGGGCGGCGAGGTGTTAATAGTGTCGTATTTGATCGTTTGTTGGATTAAAGTGAAAACAAGTTCTGTGACCCCCAGTTGTGGAAACGTCATATAAATAATCGGTTAATCTGGAATACATATATTTAAACCACTGATTATAAAAGAACAGTACTTGTCAGGTTAGCTTTGTATAAATTGCCCAAGGGTAGCAGGTGGATTATATTAAATTTGATTTTATTTCTGGGTGAGGAAACCCGGCCAAATTATAATGTTTGAAGGCATTTTATCTAACATTAAGGCTCATTCGGCCAAAGTGTCTGAAACATTAAACTTCGAAAATCTGAGACAAGGAACTGTGCGTTTGTCGGATAATTTTGACAATCTGAAAACACAAACAACAAGACTGTCTGAGAGTATTGTGACAACGCTGAAAAAATCGGCCCCTAAATACTTATTGGTACATAAAAGTGATGAACCACAGACCAGCTGTTTACATGCCGTTAAAAATGCCCAAGGAGAACGTGAATTGAAGTGGCCTGTACTTGTGGATAACAAAATGCAGTGGATTTCACTCTCCACAGATACAGAAAATACTCCTAATACTGACGATGATGATGAAGATATAGTAGAAAGATTTATTCGTGTTATAAGTGTAGATGAAGAGGAGTCGTTCACCCAGGTAAGACATAAAATCCCTTTCACTGATGTAATGCTAAATTAAACCCATGTAACATTGTGACAGGTTTTTCTCCTAGTACCTAGGTTTTCCCATGTCGGTGTAATTTTACTGGTGCTCCGGATATATCTTTTCATCTGTTAACAGTGCGCTACAGTCTGGCAGTTGGTGGCTTCCTTTAATAACAAATTTAAATACAGAGTGGGTAAAAATAAGGAAACATGAAGCTATGCATATTTGTGGATTATGCTAGTTTCAATGAGATTAGTGGAACTGTATGAGGTCCACATAAAGAAATGACAAGATCGTATAAATTGTATCCATCTCTGCCCACTTTTATGCAACACATGTTAAGTATGAGAGGTTGAGACAAAGAAATGTGAATGCATTTATGGGCCATTTCAATTTTTGTCTGAAAAGTGAATTCAGGTTTCCTGAACCAAGTTACATAATTTATCTCATTATTTTTGCCCTTGATACGTTTTTGGTTATCTGGTTTTTAAACTGCATTACAGTTATAACAGTGCTATTTTTAGTAAACATTGAGTGCTACAAATTTATGGTGGAAGTAGAATTTGCCATAAATAGTTTATGACAGTTGAATTCTCTGAGTAGCCCATTAGTGCGAAGGCATAGGAGTAAATGATGTTTTTAAAAGGAAAATGCATTAGCACTCGGTGCTCCCAATTTTTCTTTTTTTAACATCTATTCGCAGGTTGGTGGATGAAGAATCCTTCCACAGTCATTTTTTATTTCTTGCCAGTACCTTTGTCCAGTGCTTGTATTCCATCTTCAGTATCTAGCAGAACCATCATGTTCTGAGTTGTCTTATAGATTTCATCCCTTAACTTTCACTTCTAAACCCCTTGGTAGTGTCCTTGCTCTGTGCATTAGTTTTTATCACCTAAACATTGTAATAGTTTCTTTGTTAAGTATGAAACTAATATCCATCTCATGTTAGAAATTCAATTATTTTAGCCCCTGTAATTTTTAAGGTAGCAACTAGCATGAGAGTAGCAATGTATATGATGGTTTTAGGAAGTACTGCTGTTTGAAGAACCTTTTACCCAAAACAAATCCCTGAAAATACCCATGTCCCATTCTCTGATTGTTGTGGGAAGTAAGTTACAAAAAATGTAATTATGTTTCATTGATGCTCTTTGAAAGAAGTAACTTACTGAATGAGCGGGAAGAAGTTACATATTTGGGTACTTAAAAAATGATGCAAAATTGTAAGCCAAGCAGTTTGTGCATTGGTTGTCTTTTGCACCACTTACAATAGAAAGTTCATGTAGGTGTGACTTACAGGCCTCATATCTACTGCAACCATTAATGGATGATATGTATATCATGAAGCCATAGAAAGAAGTCCCATGGATGGTGGGGATGAGTGGCCTTAAGGCATCTGTATTTGTGCTGATACCAGCCAGTTGAAAGTACTTGTCAAGTTATCACATGGCTATCACTGCCAACATTCCTGAGAACAAAATGGCTAGATAAGGGGGGGAGGGGGGGATGTAGAAAAGTATGCTGGAAGAGGGAAGCTTATCAACTGAAGGGATATGTGTATTGGTTGGTCTGTAGGACTTCTTTTATAACATGAGAGCCAATCATAAGCAATTTTGATATCCCATTTTCTCACACTGTTGCCTACTTGAATTGCTCCTTGTTCTGAGTAAAAGAACCTAAGTAGCTTATATCCACTTCCTGTTTTGTACACTGGGCGAGGAGTGAAATATGGTGAGTTAGACAAATAAATGTAAATGCTCACCTTCATTTCTCTGTTGAGATGGATTCAGAGGGTTTCTTCAGTATGTTGGTACCCAGTTAACTAGACTACATGATGCTTTAGCCCAGAATGTGACATAGTATGATTATTCACTGCCATAAAAATCTCGGGTTCCATATAACCTAGTTTATGGAAGTGTGAAAGGTACCGCATATTAAAATCTGTTGCATTGTGGTTGAGATGTTGCTTGGTGATATTAGGCCCATTGCTGTTAATTTTGTATGCCCAAATCCCTGTAGGGAATGAGGTATACATCTAAACAGTGTTGTCTTAAAACGGGGCCATCCATTTGTTGGCCTGAAATTTGTCTGCCTCAGTTATTCTGCCACTGCCTGTCATATGTGCTGCTTTATGTCTTTCTAAATCAACTTAATTCAGCCAGGAGACAAGTTTTGCATGGTTTTCCTCAATCTCTCAGGCAGATGCCGGGATGGTACCTGAAATTAGGCCACAGCTTCTGTCACATCCTGTCCAATTCATGTTTCCCTGATCATTCTACATTCCAGTGTTTACAGTCTGAGGTATCAGCATAGTTCTTTTAAATAAAACAAATATGTAACAACTGCTTTCCTCTGGAATGTGATATTGGGAAATTTTACAACATGCTGGGTAATATGTGTTCATCCACTTAAGACCAACTGTTCTTCTGAACAGAAGAACATACGTAACACTCCATGTGCAGGGTCTGTCTAAATACTTAATAATCACTTTCTTGACCAGGAAAGTCCGTCTTTTATGGCATTCAAGGATTCATGGCTACTAAGACTAGGTCTTTAGGACATGATGCCATGTATGGTAGATGGTTAACAGGGTTTTGGAGGAACGTGGTTCCGTCATCTTTAAATTAGAATTGACATATCAAACAAAATATTGTTACACCCCAGCAGACTGCAGTTTTAATGTAGTGAAATTTACTGCTGTGCGAACATTTGACTTCACTTTGTCGATCACTCTATTCACAAAGCCAATTACTGGATGTGATCCACTTCAATCCAGTTTACACCACATGCTGTTTCACTGCTGCCAGTTTGCATCAAGATAGCCAGGTCAATAGAGTGACTGGGCAGCCAGAGAATAGTGGTTCATTTCTTAGAGGAGCCACATATTTTTCTTTTCTCCATTGTCCAGTCCAGGCCTGAGTCCACCCATCCTCCCATCAGATTGGTATCAAAGGCTCTTAGTAAAAATGATCAGGGCAACTGATCTCCTTAAAGTAGTGAGGTTGAGATTGGTTGGAGCTATCTCTTTACTTCCCATTGCATTGTTCTTAAGTTAACACAGGGTCCAGCTTTATACTACTCATTCTAATCTGAATAGACCTTTTTCTTGTGGGTTTCTTATCAAATTGTGATTTGCATTCACATTAGAGAACAAAAATTGTGATCCTCCTGAGGAAAGAATATTATATTGTTGAGTATAATTGTGAATTAGTTTAAGTGATTTAATTTTGTTATATATTTTAGCGCCGCAATGACCGTGAGGAAATTCGACGGCGTCTTGCAATGGGCTCAGATACCGATGAATACTTTGGAAGTGAACGACCTGGCCGGAAGCCTAGTCTGCAGGCCAGACTGCAGAGTGGTATGTATGTGCTTCACACAGGGGTCTTTCCCGGGGGTAAAGTGCGGCCGGGGCGTGCTGCTGACCACTCACCCCCTTCTAGTGCTGTGGTCATGGAAGAGTAGAGCTATACCTCTACCCACCCTCTGGGTCACACCGGGCCTGTAACGGGATCACTTTACCTTGTACCTTTTAATACTGCAGGCAGAGTTCTCTTATTTAAAATGTGAGGGCGCACCCAAAATTTTTTGGCCTGAGTCATTAAAAAAGATATAAACTTGTCTTTGTTTTTGGTCATTTTTATCCCTTTCAAAGTAGTCCTTTTCTGAGTTTATGGAATGTGCCCTGCATTTCTGCCACTGCTGGAAGCATGGATGGAACTAACTTTTGGGGATTTTCTGTAGGAAGGTCTGCGATTGTTCATGAATTTTAGGGAAATACTGAAAATGATGCCTTTATAGCTCTGGTCTCATTCTTAGAAAAATGAAGAAATTCCAAGGAACGAAATCAGTCAGGCAATTAAGGAGGATGGGGCCACATTCATATTTACAGCAGCCAGAATTGATGCTGCTTCTGTGTGTCAGTGAGTAGCTGGGACACAAACTTCACAGTGCATCTTCGGAAGCCCTCCTTAGAATTTTCAATACAAGAGAACTAACTTGCCAGCAATCTCCAGAGTGGTAATTCATCAGTCTTCATTTATGATTTCATAAACTTTTCCAACATTTTTGCCTTTATGAACAGTCTTTGGCCAGAGTATCAGTTGAGAAAACTGCTCAAAAAAATCGTTCTCCATGGGGCATTCCTCTCATACCTGCTTGGAGCATTTTATATGTTTCTATGGAAGTTTTCCAGAGTTCAAAGTGTAACTCAACATACATGCATTGTTTCTTCATTTGAAACTTGCAGATTTCCTTCAACATGTACAGGAGTAGACATGTATTGAGAAGCAACACAGTAAGTTGTGACTGCAAAAATCACTGGAATGACTCAAAAGATAGCATTATTATGGCACCAAGTGGCAGAAAGATGTATTACTTGCCCTTCTCAGTCCAAGCAGAGTTTTAGAAAATTTGGCTACACCTTCATTTTTAAAAACTATTATTATTATTATTATCATCATCATCATCATCATTATTACTACTACTACTACTCACATTTTAATTTATGTGTAAATACAAGTAAGTAACAGCATAAGGAAAATTACGCAGTGTTTAAAACTGACTTCTGTTATATATTTGAGCAACTCTTGAAAGCCTTAAGTAAATGAAACAATCCTGTACAGAAGCCTTTCCAAACCTGCCACTTGGATCAAGAATGGCAAGTAAGCATTCTACCACTCCATGGCATATTATTGCAGTTTTCTGAGTCAGTGTAATGAGTTCTGCAGCCGTAATCATGTGTGTTTCTTCTCATTGGGTGTTTGGTGTTGTGCATGTTAAATGCAAGCTGTGCTATTTTAATTGTTGATTTACAGGAACAAGATATTTGCATGAATTTTTCTTCAGACTCGGGAAAACTGTATCAGAAGTGCATGAAATGCTCAGAAGAGCGTCTGGTGCCAGTGCCATGGGGTGAACACAGACTTCTGAATGGTTTTGTTAATTCAGATGTGTGGAAACATCAGTTGAAGATTGTTTGCATTCAGGTGGTTCCCCCACAGGTCACACAAACAAAACATTGAGAGTTCAGAGAATCATCAAGGAAAACTGACAAAGTGCCATTTTGGCTGGCAGATCAGACCTCTTGTATGGAACATGCCATCAAATTGTAAGGGAGGACTTGAACAGTTCGTGTAACTGTGCAAGGTTTGTGTTGTCATCCCCATCCATGAGCAGAATCAGCAGGATGTGTTTGTGTGATGGGAATGTAAGGGGATGTAGCCTGGGTTTTCTGTTGTGGCCCAGGAACCAAACAGCAGTCCTCTTAGTGAAAAAGCTGGTCCCCTCAGTGCGCGCGCACACACACATACATTTCTTAGATCCCAAAACCTGTCAGCGGACAGCTGGATATTAAACAAGTCATAATAGTACAATAGACAAGAACAACTCAAATTTACAGCACACACAAAATCAATTAGTATACCACAATGTAAGAACACATGTATGCAAAGTCACACTAAATCATAATACATTTCAAGGGTATTATTATTACTAATAAGGAATGATTTACAATCATAAATAGTAGCTTGTTTATTAGCCTGAAATTCATCAAGTAACTAAGAAGAATGAGCAGTAATGCACCTTTGCAATGTACCCTTAAACTGTAGTTTATCATTTGTAAGACTTGAGATGGTTGAAGGTAAATTACTGAAAATATTTATACTGGCATGGAAAACATTGCTCTGTAGACATGACGGGCAGTTGGTCTGCGAAGTTGAAACTTGTTTATGTATCCAGAGCACGTACTGTCAAGTTAGCCTGAAAAATTCCCAGTTTATCCACAACAAATATCAATGAAAATATGTATCGATGTGGGACAGGTAAGATATCTAAACTCTTGAATAGACTTCTTCATGGACTTGCAGATCTCACACCAGCCATAATTCAAATTTCCTTTTTCATAATATAAATACCCTGTCTGTAGATTTTCCTCCAAAATTATTTCATATTTTACTACTGAGTGAAAGTATGCAAAGTGCATCATCTGAAGGGTGTCTGTGTTACTAATATGAAACTTCATCATAACTGCATAATATGCAGCACTCAATTTAGAAAGCATTTGGTGTGTATGATTTTGCCAGTGAAGATGATTATCAGTTTATGTACCAAGAAATTTTATTAGTTACATCATTTATATATATTTTTTTTCAAACCGATATTTGGTGGATAATAAAGTAAACTAGTGGTTTTACATTTTACCGTATTTGGTTTTTCCATACTTAAAACCAGTTGATTAGCATCAAACCATGGATATGTAAGAGACGAACGTAAGTTGACATTTGTTGCAAATCATTGTAATTAGCTTTAGAAATAATGACACTGGTATTTTCAGCAAAAAGTGTGGAGTCAGAATTGAATCTAATCTTCACTGTAAAGTCAAATTAAAAAGCAGTGGCCATGAAACTGATCTTTGTGGTGCCCCATGTTTTGTACTTTTCCAAACTAGTGAGGTACCTCTGATAGTATTTATGTATATTTCCACCCTTTGCTCTATGTTAGATGGATGGGAACTAAACCATTTGGCCTGTACCACTTGGGTATGAAAGTACCACTTTTCTCAAACGAGACAGTATCTAATATAATGTATTTTAATTCTTGGGTCTGCAAATTGTGTCAAAGATATATAAACTCCTTTCTCTTGTACAAAACACATCTGTACTTTTTAAAATCCAATTGTCTCTAGTGATCTTCAATTTTTTTATATTTAGCAGGGGAACTAGCTTCAAAAATATGCAGAAAAATAGTCTGTGTTTTGAACATACTATTCATATCATCTTGTACATACAGGTTCCCAAGTTTCCTTTTTAAATAGTTGTTGAAAATTGTAATTTTATCATTATTTATCAGTCTTGTTCTATCTGTCCAACGAGTAATGTTTATTTCTGTATACACATTTCTTTAGTGTAAAATATTCAGCATCATGACATGATAGACCATTAACTAGAGGAAATATGGTAATATAATTTAATCTTGAATTATTACAAAATGTTACCAATTGTTGTACCTAGATTATTCTATACCTGTAGTGTTATAGAAGCAGGATGTTTTTTTTACTGTAATGTTTACAGAAGCAGTGTGTTTTAGTTGCTGTTTTGTTTATGGACAGGGTGTATTTTGAAGCTTTGTGTGCTATTACTGTAATGTACCGAGAAGCAATGTATTCTAATACTGTAATGTTCGTGGAAGTTGTGTGTTCTGTGCCTGTAAGTTTTACAGAAGTAGTGTCTTTTATCCCCACTAGGGATGAATCTTCAAATCTGCTTCATGAATGAGACTATGTCAGACACTGAGTCACCTAGTTCAGACTCAGAAATTGCTTCATCACCAAAGAAGACAGATCTAGAAAAGATGACAGCAGTTTCACACAGCAGTAATCTACCAGTTAAGGTATGAGTCTCATGCAAGGATAAAATATTGATCGTGGCATTTGCTTGGAGGTAGTAACACAACCTGCAAGGTATCAGTCATGATGGTCTGTTTCCTGGCCAAGATTTGAACTGAGCACCTCCCAAGAGCAAGTAATAATCTTACCTCATGAGTTGACTTGCTCATTGTGTTACAAGTACATGTATTTGGGGGTTTGTCATGTTAAGGATAAGAATACAAACACACGTATACTCTGTGGAATCTGATACTGGATCTATTAAGACACAAAATATATAATTTTTTAGTTTACTTGTAGATGGTTTGATAGAAGTTTTATGTATTAGGTTGTAAAGAGTTATAACAACTGAAAGTATCAGAAAATAAGTAGCTGGCATTGTACGTAGAGTGCTTGGTAGAGTAATGTCTGGTAATGTCCAGCAATGTCCTGCAGTGTCCATCCTGTACTAAGAAACATACATTTATGAATGAAATGAGTGTGTTCCATGTGGTACTATATTCACATCGTAGCATCACACAATAATACTCATACCCATAACCCTTGACAGGGATGGGACACTTACACACTAGAATGTGCTGTCCAACTGTGATATAAGATATTGAGCACATGTTATAGATGAAGCATCGGTTGTTCAGTGCAAGACTCTGTTCCCTGCCTGATATACTGTTGTTGTTTCCTCTTGCTGTAAATAACATGAAATATGAAATGTATGTACCACTATATAGGTATGTAAAACAATCATATGTTGACATCATTGGGCTCACTCTCAGCCCACCTCAACTGTAGGAAGAAAGGTAGGTTAGAACAACATAACTGAAGGAACTATGCATCTTAATGTGTCCACAAAGACAAAAATGTGGACATATGAGACAAAATTCAGTTGATTGTTTAGTCAGTGGAACCAGGGGACTACCAGAATGAAGATCAGTGTGACTGGGTGAATTTGAGCACAAGCATCAGCCATAAAAATTCCTAAATGCATCTACCTTATTACAACCATTTTCATTATGGAACATTTAGAATTAGAGTGGAAGGGGTGGACATCCAGTTGCTGTTATACTGTGACCAGTACCTAGTGATCTGCAGTGCATTTCCATCACCTGTCCCATCAGTAGCTTAGCACTTTGAAAATTTGCCTTAGTTTGCCAACCAGGACATTCTTCTGTTGGTCACATCACCAAAATGTTGCATGACTTACAGTAGCACAGTACCTGCAAGGCTGTATAAGCAACGTTTTTGACATCCATTACAAGTGAGGTTATTAGCTAGCCTGAATTTGTATGGGTGTCCTTTTTTGTGACAAGAAGTCCCATCACTTGATATTCTTGTGGGTCATAAGCCATGCCAGATATTTGCAGTCATGTTTGGTGAAGCTTCCTTCCTCTATCTTTGATGGTGCATTAAAAGTATAATTACTGGGGGCCTGTGAATATTCACACATACATTCTTATGACAGACATTTCAGAAATTTTATATTTGTAGTTCCATGCATCGTAATTCTAGGTTGAAGAAATCCAACAAGATTTATGAACTCCTGATGATGGGCGCGATGGGCGCTGAAACATGTAGAGTAATTTAGCAGTAAATAAATATCTTCGTACTGTTGCATCTTGTTGGACTTCTTCAACATAGACATTTCAGAATTAGTTTTTACGTCATACCCAGTTTTACTGGACTGTTAGTAATGTAGCTGTATTGATCATGGTCATAAACTGTAATGCTTTCAGCCACTGCAGCTCAGTCCTTCTCTGCCATCTACTCGACCCTCCACTTCACTACTCACTTTGCCCATACACAGGGAGCATGAACTAGTGACAGAAGCAGACTTCTTTGCTTGCCAGGCACGACTACAAGCAGAAGCTCGGATGGCATTAGCCCAGGCTAAGGAGATGGCTCATATGCAGATGGAAGTGGAACGTCAGCACCAGAAGAAGAGTCCCATCACAGAGATGGTTAGGTCTAGTCTTGAAAAGGTGATTCACTCATTGTTTACATGAAACCAGAAATGTAAACTGTATGAAGTCAGGGAGATGAATTGGAGGTCTGTAAAGAGTTGTACAATTATCTGCTTAAATGTGAACATTATGACCTTCTCAAGACCCATATATCATATTTCTCACGATACTTAGGTTACTGGTGAAATATTTCAATACGATGCTTGTGTTCCTATAGTGTAAAGCTTTCTGATTTTAGAATGAACAGCGCTCTTACTGCCTCATTTTATAGAACTTCTTTATCTGATTTACAGTGAAATCTAATTTAATGAACAACAGAACAACAAAATTGCAGTATGACACTTTTTTTTCTAGGCCCTGCTAATTAAATATGTGTATATATATATATGTATGTATTTTAAATACCATTCAAACAAAAATTTCAGTTTAGCACAATAAAAAGCAGTCCTGCAAAGAAGAAATGTAATCATTATAAACAGCAGACCTGCAAGGGGTTCATGTTTTGAAACAAATGTGAATTCATTATTCGCAACATGATGATTTGGAAATTGAGTGCTTGAAATGCTTGGCTGTGCTCAAGTGAACAATATTTCTGTGGATGGTGCTACAGTGAAAGAGCAGGTGAATGAAATACAGTAAATTCTCATCAATTTGAAGAGCTCAGGACCTAAAAATTTGCTTTGAATTATCTGATTTTTACAGTACACAATTACCTGATATGAGTTTAATATAAATCATGAAGTTGTGATATAATCTGTGATTCTTTTATATATTAGTGTAATGGAAACTCATTTTTATTTGCTTGTCACACACCTATGACACAGTGTAATACAATTTGCACACAGGATTGAAGCCTACAAAAATTGTCAAACTTATATCTTTGTTCATTGTTTCACAAAAGAGGAGTTAATTAACCTTTGTTTCAGATAGTTTTAATGTACTTGAGACACAAAGTCTTGGAATTCATCCATAGTTTTCACAAATCTGTCGTCTGGGTTGCCCAAATTTTTGCTGTCTTCAGCACCAGTATTGCCATTAGAGCAACTTCACGAGAGGGTTGGGTGGGAAGTGCCTGCATTTCCTCTTGTTTTCTCTTCTTGGCCTTTCACGTGCATGGAGCTGGGACTTGGTCTGTCCACACATGTCGGCCGATCACCACTGGTGGTATGGACAGAATTTTCGATGTAAATAAGTTCATAGATAGGACTGGGGCAATGAGTGTGGCCTTGCATTTCTACCCATTCACAGATTTTGTCATCTTTGTCCACATTGACTGAAATAAGTGGCAAAGCCATATTATGCAAAGCGGTTCTGGATTGCTGCAGGCATAGTGGATTTCTGTGCCACAGATACACCTTGCATAGCATCCAAGATGTTCCTTGTCTTGTTTTTGCAGGAACATTCCTACCTCTTACAAACAAAAGCATACTTTGGTGTTCTTATTTCATACAGGATGTGATGCCTTGGTGCCGCTGGTTGCATGTGACTGATGGTGTTTGGTTGTAGATACAAGGGGTGCACATGTTTTAGAGCAGTGCCATCATTGTTGAAGGCAGCACACTGATGGATTAACAGAAACACATTCCTGTTCTGGGAAGCTGTTTTCCTCTCAAAAGTGAGCAGTCACACTCTAAACATTCTTTCAGTCACCCATGCATTTTTGGGTGCTTTTGGTCAGTGGGATAATGCCCCAAATCTTTCAAGCAGTGTTGTTTTTCAAACTTGCTGATAATCAATGGATGATGATTTTTGCTGCCATCAGCATTGAAACATAAAAGACTGCTACTGTGTCTTCATACCCATTTCGATCCTGGTATTTCTCTCCCTTTAATGCCAGAGTCCTCTTTGGTTGCACATTATGAAAGGCGATTTTTGTCCAGTTTGCGAATGCCCTTTTAAGCCATACTGGGTAATGATTGGTGTCATATTCGTGCTACTTCTCTGCCAAATAAACTTCTGCAGAAGCACCTCCTCTGCTGGTTGATTGCTATGTAATGTTAACCTCTTTCTTTGAACTGCTGCAACCATCCATTGGAGCATTTAATATCATTGCCCATTTTCAGGACTCTTTCATCAGCCTCTGTTTCTACCATTTTGCTGTCCATTGCAATACTGTTCTTTTGAGCATTGCACAACCAAATTGGCAGTCTTTCAAGGTTACTCATTTCACCCTTGGTATGCAAGGTAAAAACATGTTCGCAGAGCACGTGACTCATCAGCAAGATAAGTCATTATCCAGAACGTAAAATTTGTGTACTCTTTACCAAACTGCACAAATGATTTCTTCCACAAGGACTGGACATGGCTACGTGGTGAAGATGTTGACTTAACTGTTACATGTTTTGACAGTAGACAGTGTGCTTTTCCTATGTGGCATGTCTGGCATGCATGAGAGTTGTGTGGTTACATGCAGTCATTTGACATGTTAATCCATTGGTAATTCATATGCCCTCTGGAAGAATGGATGACAGCCAGTTACACGTTTTGAGATATGGGTACCAAAAGCTGTTTACATGATATTATTTTTCGAAGTTCATAAAATACGTTTCAGCATTATGACATTAACTTTCATTGTTTGGAAACAGTGATTTCAAATCTGTCACTGCTACAGGTTTGGCAACCAAAATTCAGGCTAGCTGCATTGATAGTGAAGCAATGCAGTGCCTAGCCAGCAATACTGCACGTGTGTACTTCCGCAGTAATACATTAATAGTAAGTGTTAAATTGTTCCTGTCTGTTGGCATGATAGAGAGCCCAAAATTTCTAACAAACATAAAAGTCCTTTGCAAGTTTAAGGTTTTTGGTGTGGATATCAGTTAATTTGGGATGTGATGTCACTGGATGTAGGTGCCTGATGCTTGAAGATGGGGTAGTGGTTTCCTCTTCAAATGTCTTACAGCCTTCATGGATCATAACAAGATGGCACCACTGTGCTGTCTTGAAATGTAGGGAACTAAATACCCAGTGTAACAGTATCACATCCCAAAAGAACTGATGCCTGAAAAAAGTCCTTAGAAACCAACTATACCATATAGTTTGATACTGCTATTTTGAAAGTAGCAAGTCTAATATAGTCATGTGTGGAAGTCAGTAATTATGTATTATTATTATTATTTGCAGGTTGGAATCCCATTCCCTGAAGACAGGAGACGTCTCAGCAGGCAGATTCTTACAGAGATGAATGTAGCTCAACTACAAGTTATAGTTAATGATCTACATACACAAATAGAAAGTGAGTTGATCATACATTGAAAAAAGACCTGAATACTTGCTTTCTTCAGGGAGTCCTATTTAATTTTGTCTGAGTGCAGTAGAGTCATTAGACATGTCATGTTATCACCAATACAAGACACTTAGCATAGATGTCACTGCATGCATCTCCAGGCACAGTGCATGCCATGCAGGCATATGGGGCAGTGGAGGTATAGCTCACCGTACTATTAATCTTGGCAGTAGCTGAGGCAAGTGGTCAGCTTTGCACCCAGGTGACATTCCCTCCAGGGACAGAGCCCCAGCAATCCATTGATTAAGACACTTCACTGGGCCCCAGAGAAGGTCTGTAAACTGTTGAGAAGAGGTAAGTTTTCTTGCCCTGACGGGAATGGAACCATCACTTCTCACTTGTCCAGTCTATAGTTTTGTTGGTGTGTAAACGACAATGTGCCAGGCACCATATAACTTAGGTAAAGGTAAAGTTTACCCCTTTACAGGCCCGGTGTGGCCCAGAGGGTGGGTAGAAGTATAGCTGTACTCTTCCATGACCGCGGCACTAGAAGGGGGTGAGTGGTCAGCATCACGCCATGGCCGCACTTTACCCCCAGGAAAGACCCAGTACCCATTTTACAGAAGGCTGGGTGGTCCCCAGGGCTGGTCTGGATGGGCGGAAAATCTCATCCCCACTGGGATTCGATCCCCGGACCGTCCAGCCCGTAGTCACTTGCTATACCGATTGAGCTACCGGTCCATGCACCACATAACTTAGGTCAGTTTAACCTTTAGAGCTCGTGCGTCCTACCGTTTAGGACGGCATTTAAATACCTCCGCGCTCCCTCAAGGCTCGAGCGTCCTACCCTCTAGGACAGCCACAGCCTCAGCCATTTAAATATTTCGCTCTCAATATATTTAGGGAGATATCACTCATTTTTAGCACCACACTAGAAGTTTTTCCAGCTTCATGCTCCGACTGATCTACTGGTTGAGAGAAAACCACATGTATCCAT
>Ga0131853_10011803_pt1 | contig 15986 bp, 5 predicted proteins | sample TergutLab28metaG_FD_92764 | JGI IMG/M metagenome (GOLD analysis project Ga0131853, IMG submission 92764) | Labiotermes labralis P1 segment gut microbial communities from Petit-Saut dam, French Guiana - Lab288 P1 (version 2) (version 2) | ecosystem: Host-associated > Arthropoda: Insects >...
ATCCACCCATCTACGCCTAGGTCTCCCCAGTGGTCTCCTTCCCTCCGGTTTCCCCACCAAGACCCAATACACCCCCCTCTCCTCACCCATACGCGCCACATGCCCAGCCCATCTCATTCTTCTTGATTTTATCACCCGCACAATATGGGGTGAGGTGTACAAATCATTCAGCTCCTCGTTACGCAATCTCCTCCATTCCTCTGTTACCTCGTCCCTACAAGGTCCAAATATTCTCCTCAACACCATGTTCTGAAACACCCTCAGCTTCCATTCCTCCCGCAATGTCAACGACCAAGTTTCACACCCATACAAAACAAAAGGCAAAATTATTATTCCTAATCTATTCACATGTGATTTTCCAGAAATAAAACATTCACCACACGATTTGGCACACGTAAAATTATGAAGCAAATTACAAAGGAAGGGAATTATAGGGTGAATAGTCTGACGAGAGTGAGTATCTATTGTCGTATGTTTTTAAACATTCCTAACATTTTTGAATTTATTAAAGTAAAAAAAAGAACAGTTACACAGAGAGCGTGAATGCTAAGTATTTCATACATTAACTACAATAAAGAATCTCCTTTGTAAGCTCTGCAAACATTGAATGCATGGAAACTCGGCAATTATACATAAATTTTGAGCAGAGGTTATGAGATTTTTACAAAATTATGCAAAAGAGCAGCTTCTACGAAATGTAATATTTTATATTTCTGCATAGCTCATATTCGTGGTGCTTTTTATTACACATGCAAATTCCTTCTCGTTGTAGTTCTCATGGTTCAAAATAGTGAGCAAAATCAGAAAATATTTCCTTTGTGCGTCGTTAATTACTGATCACATCGGATAATATTTTCAGTTAAAGCTGTAGAAACGTAATCGGATCTGCATTTTATAGCATTTACAAATTTTGGAAGGTTAACTGTTGTGAGAAAACAGAAAAAATTGTATTTTAGCTTTACATATGTACGTATAGGAATCAAAATTAAGTGCCCTGAACAAACTTCAGTGATTTCACTCTAAGCCGTGCTGTTTAGTCATTTAATTAGCATACCAACCAATTCACATACACACAGCGTCACACCAAAACACTTAAACTCGCTCCAACATGTTTCGATCCTAAGATCATCTTCATGGAGCTACACTGTTCCTTGCTAAAGTCACATTTTTAAAAAAACTCACTGATTAATTTCCTTATATTAACAGGGTGCTGTGGCAGCATCGAAACATGTTGGAACAATTTTAAGTGTTTTGATGTGAAGTTTTGTGTATGTGCATTGGTTGGTGTGATAATTAAATGACTCTACGAAATGCACGATGCAACGATAAATCTCACTGTTTAGATTTTTACCGACGTCTGTTTAATAGCTGCGGAGATGCAACACGCCCTCCGACGGTCAGACCTCTCGTCTCAGTTGTGCCTTCGTTTTTTTTTAATGTATAACGATTAATCGATTAAGTGCTATATCAGTCCCTTGGACCAACTGGGACTTTTAATATTTAGGCGGTCGTGCCGTGACTCTAGGGATTTGTGCTTAACACATTGGCAGTAGGATAGGTTTTTTCTCGAATTACTTCAGTTTCCTCTCTCGATATCATTTCACACCCATTCATGTTAACTAGTCGTGAATTGCATTCCACCACGAATTATTCAAACATATTTAATATTGCGTAATTTCTTCACCATTCCTTATGTCAGATATCCCATCTTATTTTGAGCTGTCTTTGCCCTGAGGAATATAAGGGCCGTATGTAATTGAATAGGCAGATGGGACAGTATTAAAACCGGGGCTTTATTTGAATATGGCAGCTTATTTGAATGAAGAGATACAGAATTGCTTACGAAATGCTTGCTGTTGCATATTTGTACAGAAAAAGTTCAAAAAGGTTTCTGTGTGAGCGTGTGGCGAAGCTGGAGTACAAGATAAACAGGAGTGAAGGCATCATGTCAGTCTTGCGTTCTGATAGAACAGTGGGCACACAGCATTCAAATGAGCAAAGTTTTGGAAGAGGCCTCCGGGTGTCTGGTACGATGGTGATGAACCAAAGGGAATGGCGAAAAGCGAGAATACGAAGACAGGATAGAAAGAGATAGGAACGAAATAAGTGACTAAAGAATGTGTGTATTCGGCAGAGATTAGCCGAAAAGCTAGGGGTAGATGGCTTGTGCATAAACGTTGTGTGGGTTTGATAGCTTGAGAGCTGTTTGTGACAGTTTCTTGTTTTTTTTTTTTTGTTCTGTAAGATGATACAGAAGGTTGGAAGTTTTATTACTTTGTAGATAATACACTGTTTTTGGTATGCGAATCACAGTCTTGACTAACAGAGGGAAAGACAGAAATTCCTTGCAAAAAACGATACAGAACATACACGTGCAGTAGGGAAACAACTTTTCCTGTTCTGGAGCTATGTGTAGCGAGCTGTGCAAACCCTTTCAGTACGCAGATTAACATTCTCACACAGACAGGGGCCAAGTATCTGATGTTGGTCACTGGCTGATAGCCCAAAGTCAGCTTCGTCTGTAAGCAGTGAGCTGGGGAATAACTTCAAGAGCGAAACAAGACTGCAAGTTCCTACAGGACTTTTTAAAATTGTTTCTCGTCAGCGTATTTGATTCGCCCTCGGGCCTCTTCATATTCACCCCGGTTTTCCAGCAGTCTCCTACCTCACTCCTTTCCCAGTGTACAGCCTCACGGCAACCATGAAACTCCTCCAACTTCGACGTTACACCACTAAATATTGGCCTTTAATGGAGCATTTACGAACTGTTAACAGTGCAAGCTTCATGAAAAGTCAGGAATGCATTATATTTGGGATTTTATAGGGTAAGCTTTTCTTGCTGTTGTCATTATGCAGTGCTGTGTAGTGTTGTTGCTTCTTTGTAAAGGAACAGAAATTTAAGGATTAAATACTTGTACCATCATTTGACCGATACCCTGCTTTATTTATAAGAATGCATATTAAATGGACTGAAGTGAGCGTTGTACTGGGAAAATGTGCGACTTAGTGACTTATAACTAAAGGTAAAAGGGTTACTTCTTTGTTGCGAGAATAGTGGGAACAGATATTGACCGCCTCTTGTGTTGAAAATTTACATGGATAAATATATAGAAGAGGAGGGGAGAAGAGAGTAGAGGAATATACTATTATGTGAAAACAATATAAAATTCATTGCAGATTGATTGCTGTTTTCAGACAAACAATTAATTTTAGTCAAAGATGAAATCGTATACAATGCACAGAAAATACCGTGTAGAGATTGATTGGAGAAATCAAGAAGAATGAAATGGGCGGAGTATGTGGCACCTATGGGAGACAAGAGATGTGAATAAAGGGTTTTGGTGGGGAGACCTGACAGGAATACACCACTTGGAAGACCTAGGAATAAATGGAAGGATAATATTAAAGTGGATCTTCAAGATGTGGAATCGGGAGACATGGTCTGGTTCGATCTGGCTCAGGTTCAGGGCAGGTGGTGGACCCGCTTGTGCATGCGGTAATGAACCTTCGGTTTTCATAAAATTCGGGGAATTTCTTGACTAGCTGAGGATCTCATCTTCTTAGGGAGGACTCCGCTCTTTGTGATTAGTTAGTGCGTTAGTTAGTTAGTTGGGGTAAAGTTTGCCGAACGATGGGCCGAGCGGTCTAAGGCGTAAGTCTGCGGTCGGTTGATTACTGCGATCGCGTGTTCGAATTCCGTTATGGTTTTGGATGTTCGTCTTCTTTGTTTGTTTTGTGTTGTGTAGGTAGCGGCCTCTGCGACGAGCTGATCGCTCGTTCAGAGGAGTCCTAAGGAGCGTGTTTCTCTAATTATTTGTGATAACAGAAACCTCAACATTTAGACGGCCTATACCCCAATTGGGCTGTTTTGCCACAAAAAATTGTTTAAGTTTTCACAACGTTATTGTTGAAGATTCATTCTTGTGCAGTACACCGTGTAATATCTACCAGATGTCATAGTTTTTCTTTTCATAAGACTTGCAACTTTAAATAAATTGTATTAGTTGATAACGTCTCCAGAATTGGATGTGTCATTTTCAACTGACGACGCAAATGTCGTGGCGTTTTAAAGCGATGACCCTGTTTGGATTAACATTTGATTATTAACGGAAATTACAATAGTACAGTGCCTTTAGACATGTGAGCTATCTTAGCCAGTACCATATAAAGTTGGAACAGTTACGTTGTTCAGTTCTTCAACATTTTTAAAAGGGACCGTAACAAAAAAATTATGTGGAAATCTTCAACAAGTTAAACTTAAGTGGATATTTACAGTATTCAGCATAACGTATGTTGATGCACGACAGAAGTGAAGCCATGGCGATTAGGAAAGCAGATGAAAACAAGTTAGCAGAATTAGTAGTGGAATTTACGAGTTCTGCATGTCACACTGTTGGACCATGAACGAAATAAAAATTATAATAAATCTAATTTATGGAAACAAATTTTAAGACGAATGGAAAGAAAAACAACATGAGAGATCGTAACGTAAAAACCATAATGGGAGGATGAGGAGAAGGGGAAGTTGAGTAAGAGGAAGGAGAGTTAGCTTGGACGACCACAACCCAGATCACATAAATCCACGTGGTGATGATAATGGCGATATTTATGATCATTGTGATTATATTATTCAGGTTTTCATGGATGTGAATATTGAAATATTCTGGTTTGTGATATCGTATAGCCTTGTAGGAGTATAGCAACGTTTGGGGGAACGTGCATCAACTTTAGGTTTAACCTTATATATGGGGGGGGGGCATATTCTTTCGAAACGTCGATATCAATATGCAGGAGTGTACTAAAGTACAGACCAGAAGATGAAAGTCTCAGCCTGATTTATTAAAATTTGACTTATTTTAGTTGGATTGACACACTCTTCGTAAGTATGAGTGCAGTTCCCAATAAAAAATCAAATAAATATTTTATTCATTGTGATATAGTTCCTTCTGTTACCCTTTTCAATTATGTTGCTTACTTTGTATAGTGCTAGTTAACTTTGTAAGTCTCGTCTATGACAGTTAACACGTTTATGATGAAATTCAGGAAAATGTGTTTTGTGGTTAAAATCCCCCCCCCCTTTTTTTGGCGCCCTCTCTCATATGTTAGAACACCGTTGTACCAGCAAAAAAAATAACAATGCTGTCATTTACAAATTTTTGTAAATTTGAAATCGAATTTCTGAAGAACTGAAAACACATGGAGGCAGAAATAAGGGAATAAATGATATGGGGAGGTAATAGGAGAATTAGAACTAAAGAGAATGAACCAACCGTAATCAGAGTTCTGCAACAAGAGGACAGGACTTGGGGGTTCGGGCGAACGACCGTGCCTTGCCCTAGGCGCTGCCTCTCCTACGTAATAGACTGACGCTCGGAAACATTAATTAACAGAGCAAATGCCACCTAATGCACTAAATCACTTTACTCCTAACACCATTTAATATCATTCAAGATTATACAGGGATCATTTAAACAAAGGATTCGACTTATGAAACGCCTGTTTCATCTTGCGATAATAGGTTCTGACTTCCAACCTAGAGAGCGAAGGCAATCCAGAGTAATATTGAAACACGCTGACTTGCACTACAGAGTAGATGAGACTCATAACGTTCGTCTGTCGTCTCCGTTACTGCTAGGTGTTAATTAAATAAATACGGCAAGTGGAGGAGCAGCTGTAATATGGGTTTGTGTACGTGGAAACTAAACTTTAATCATTTCCTGTGGAACAGATGTAGTTCTTGGCTTATTTGAACCGGTTTGAACAGCTTAGATACGTTCTGGTTGTTGGTTGTTTAGCTGTACCAATATTTAGTTACTACTAATAAGTTTTTCCAGTGATAAAAGTTGTTTTTTCGATTCACTGTCTTTGAAAACTTTGATTTTCACCATAGTACTTTTATAGTATTGAGTAACGGACTATTATTTTCCTTTAAATTAGGAAATAAATATTTTCTTATGTGCCGATTGCTGTGTCAATAGGCGATTCGGTCCCGACGTTTCGAAACAATGTTGTATACTTTTCTTTAAGGTCGAGAGGTCTTAGACGATAACATCTGATCATAACCCCTTTCAAATATAACACTTTCCGTTAGTTGTTACTGGCTTTTTGACCCATGATATTTCGAACCAGGTGGTTTATTCTGTACTGTTAGTATTATACAAACCAACCAGCATTCTTCTAGGACTTATGGACCCTTAAAGATGCGGACACTAAACCGCCTCAAACTTTTGGATCCAGTCACTCATTTTCGAAGACTCATATTCTTCAAAATCCTCCGTTTCGCCGCTACGATAACACCGGAATTTTCGTTATTTATTATTTTTATTGGCCCGAGAACTTTCGAAATAATTTGTTAATTCTCAAGGACTCCAAGACTATTTTAGCAAACAATTTTAATTCTCATAACAATAAAACGTACAGTCCCTCCTACTTGAAGTGGTAGTCGATATTTTTTCAGACGAAAAATGACCCCACAAATGTAAATTATATTCATTTGTTTTAATAGTGTCAATTATCGGATAGCATCCATAAGCTTCAGACTCTTAATATGTGTCTGTCTGCATGGAACCCTTGAAAATTAACCACCCCATTAAGGGTATGACAGATCGATAAAAAAGAAAAGTTATCGTCTGACGGCAGGTGTCCTGTGTGATGGAACGTTAAGAACAAATGTTTTCCCACCTTACCAGTACAGTATTTGGACACGAAGCTAAAGCAGAAATATAAACACATAAGCAATTGATGAATCTTATTATACGCGTTCGCGAAATTGCAACAAATCGATTATTGGCTTCATCATCCCTATCTGTCTATCTGTCAACTCTCACCGGACGCATTTATCATGAAATTTGATATTTGAGTACTTTTCGAAAATCTCGAGAAAACTCAAGTTTCTTTAAAATCTCACAATAATAACGGGTACTTTACTTGAAGACCTGCAGAAGTTTGTGTTATCTTGCTGAATTATTGTTAAAATGAGAAATGTTTCAAACAAAAGTTATAGAGAAAATCAAAACGCACTCTTAATGCCCCGTAACTGTTTTCCGAAAATCGTGCCTTTTGTGAGATAATGTGGAAAAATATGGTAGAGTCGGACAGACCACAGATGCCAATGTAATGCGGTGCATGCGCGTTTCGCGTTGAATATCTAAGTCTACAGACACACACTCAATATGTAACACTTATTGCTTTTCCATGGCGTGTAGTACATAGTCGCTAGCAGTAGTCACAGAATTTAACGACGTCATGGTAACACACAAGATAATAAAATTGTTTATCCAGTTCTGTTGTGTTGATCAGAAATCTGGATACAAAAAATTACCAGCTTGACAAATTTTTTAATTAAGACACCTATGCTTACCACTTACCAAATAATATTTCTCACCGTGGATGCTTGGGCTCGTTCCCTGGGCGATCTGCATGGGATTAGTTGTGTGTAAAAGTGATATTGGGGTAGATTTTCCTCAGAGTACTTCGGTGTTATTCTGTCACAGTCATTCCTTCAGTGCTCTCCGTCATCACATTTCATTCGTCTAGCACCAACGTCGTATGACTTATCAATTGACAGCCTCATTATGTGAAACCTTTACAAAATGATACATAAATTAGGTCCTTGCCGTTTTTCCACGTCCTTTCCAATGCATTATTGTCGAATCATTCTATCATCCCAAGTCATAGCCTGAGCTACCAATAGCGCACTACTGAATGGACATTTCATATGCATAATGATGAGACTGCATTCACACCAGAATGCTAAGCACAATACAAGACGGTGTTGCGTGTCTTGCATTCACATGGTGGAAAGTTAGAATATCAGCCAGGAGACCCTCTATCCTGACAAGACACTTTTCATGGCTTTGTTTTTCCCCTTCAAGCAAGTACCGCAGTAGTACCCACAATATGCTACGACCACTTAATTACAAATCATTTTAAACTCGTATTGCACGAATCAGATTCTCGTCGACGGTGTGTAATTGGCGACACTGTGAGCACTGTGAAATATTCACCATATTGAATAATTATTATTGAATGGAATGAGACCAACATTCTTTTTTTTACGAAAGCCATCCCTATGTGTTTGTAGGAATTACAAAAATACGAATGTTTCTGTCAAGCACAAGTAGTTTATTATATATTATAGATTGGCTACGTGTTTCGACCCTATGGGGTCATCATCAGGTCTTCACTATGAACCATTTTGTTAAAATGTTTCATAGTGAAGATCTGATGATGACCCCATAGGGTCGAAATATGTAGCCAATCTATTATATATAATAAACTAGTTGTGTTTGATGGAAACTTTCTTATTTTTATGAGACCAACATTCAATTTATACTTATGAGTGTTCGAAGTACACCAAATATAACCGGATTTAATACTCGTCTATCTACTTGTAGACTGAGACAAATGAGCGGACAGAGAGAAGCCAATTTTTTTCACTTCTCATAGGCCTTCAGAACATATGAGGTGGTTGAATGGGATTGATTTTTCGTGAGGTCGTTCTGTGTGTGTGTGTGTAAGTAATTAGGATCTGTATTAAATATGGATGACGCCAACGCACTGTTGGTAATGTGAAGTTAATTGGCCCATATTCGTAAGGACAGTACGTATACAAATAGAATAATTTAAGTGAAACTTTGATGATCATTGACATTCGTTCAAACACAATGGCAACTGAACGTTGTGATGTTTATCGGAGAGACCCAAAGCTGTTTTCTCAGCCCGATGAAGGATTTTCCTGAAAAGATTTCCATACTTTAGGTCAGTCTCATTTTGATTATTCTAGATTATTAGTCTAAACTGAAATATAAATAGTGGATTGATGTGGCTCAGAATACGTCATGTATCGGCCTGTTTGTACTGATCCTTGGGGGTTTCATCAAACGTTCGGAAATTGTTGGTTAGCCGGGCAACTGTCAGTTTCTTTAAAAAGGCTCTTTTACATGGCGCTTTTCAGATATTTGATGACGACTTGCATGATAATGTTCCCATTTTTCGTGCTGCTGGAATGAAGTATATTATTTCGAAAGCAAAAGTGAAAAGAGTAAGGATTTGGAAAGATTTTTTTTTTGTTGCGAACGCTGCCTAACACGGCACTAGCAGAGTGATTTCTTGTTAGTGTTTACATTCGTTGCCTTTCAGAAAGTAACTTACTTCACAATTTATAATCAAGTTACACGTCGGAGCGACTGTTTTTTTATCTCATCTTACAAAAACCACTTATTTTTATAAACATAACAATATATGAGTCTTATCACGGACTGGGGAAATAATGGCGGCGCTGACCGACTGTCACCCCCGCTTATGTGTGACCGAGCCAGTGCCGCTTTCGGGTAGCCCAGCCTGACCCAAGCCTGTCTGCATGTGTGTTGATACGAGGCGTATCAATCATTCCGATGTCGATGGGGATGTTTGCTATCGCGGATGCTGGACTACCCTTCACATCCAATACCCCCACCCTGAACCCTAACTACCGTTCCCAATAATTTCGCACTTTGCATGAATAGCAGTAGTAGAGCTTCATGAACGCCTTCAATCCTCTTCATATCCGAGTTATGTAGAACGGTGTGTTTGTGTTCATGTGTGCGTGCGTGCTACACTTTCTGTTTGTGTTGCTCTTATGGCAGATTTGTCATCATATTCTCTCTATGTAAATTATATGTTGACTGAAGCTATGTTTCGACTTCCATTTCTGTGTCTGAGGAAACGTAACACACCAGAGACCTGAATTCAAAGTGGTGGAAGAGGAATTATTTTCAGATTTGTGGTCTCAGATTTTAGCTTTAACTTGAATATTCAGTCCTTTGTAAGAATGTAAGCTTCCTAATATCCGAGGTTGGTTATCTGTTGCAATGCCCAAATTAAAATTTGTAAGAAGCAGCTAAACTGTTAAAAGAAATTAGTATTAGAAAATTATAGTTTATCACTGCTATTTGTGGAAAAGAGGGAAATTATACCTGTGGGAATAGGCGTGGAGCTGACGTAATACACAATAGGGGTGGTGAGAATAAAGCGAACGTGTAAAATGATGCACCAAAGCTGCATAAATGCAATGTATAACTCGAAAAGGGAAGGAGTCTATCCCGCATAAACCCAGTTCACTGCAGAGCAATAAATCAGGCTACTAAAACCCCGACAAGTGTCAGTATTGGCATGAATTTCCATGTAAGGATCAAGGTGTGGTGGTGTACCGGCTGGTTCGAGAATTGTGCACACTTCAGGCGTTGCTGTTGGTGAGTACGCTGTAAGTAACGCGTGGAACGTTATGTTTTATTTTACGACGATGCAAATATATCGTCTGTAGCTTCGATGCTAGAATAAGTGATGAATTAGAAAGGGTGTGGATGGACGCGGTCGTTTTCGGAAAGAGGTCATGCCACAAAGTTTTACTGGATGGCTGGGAAAAAAAAAACAATGGAGACTTTCGGTATTGTGCTGGAGATCTGAACAGACTTTTTTTTTAAATGTGTGTTGGACCGTGCATCGTTGCGATAACTGAAGAATAAGAACTAACTAGATGCTGCTTATTGTTTTATTATACTTATGATATGCTCAACATGTTTCGGGCACTTTTATGCCCATCATCAGGAACTGACGACTGTAATGCTGATTACCACATGGGCCGTCCGGTTCTTGAGTTGCTGTTGGTTGGAAGTTAGGTGCAGCTCGGACACTTATCCAGCCTGCCTGCACCTAGCTTCCAACCAACAGAAACCCAAGAAACGGATGGCCCATGTGGTAATCAGCATTATAGTCGTGAGCTCCTGATGATGGGCATAAAAGTGCCCGAAACATGTTGAGCATATCATAAGTGTAATATAACAAGAAGTAGCATCTAGTTGGCTCTTATTCTTCAGTTATCTGAACAGACTGTCTCTCAAATAAAATTCCAGAACATTAGAACTACACAAGCCTGCTCGGTGTTGTACACGATCAACCTTTGTACCTTGCATGTCCCGACGTGCACATTCTCGTAGAACTTCTTTCGGGATACGGATGGGGTTCATCGAACCGGATATAATTTTAGCTATTTTTTAATTATTGATTTATTGATTTATTTATTCATGTGTTCTTGGAGTAGAAGGCCTGCTGTTATCCAGTTAAACAACTAAAATCATATTCTATCAAAACACCACAGTCACTTCACTTGCACTCCCTCACTCACACTGCTCTAGTACTGGACTGCTCCCGTCAGTATCCCAATTCATTTTCTTAGCTTCTAGCCTTCTTTCCCTCCCAAAGACCTCTTTAGCCACCCTTCCTACTTTTTCCCCAAAGGTTTATTTAATGGACCCTTACAGAGAAATGTTATGACGGACAGTCCCGAACCGCCTACAACTGAGGCCAACAATTGTTGTACCATGAATGTTCGGTTACAGTGTCAACTGGTGGAATAATATGTACAGGCGGAAACAAATGTGTAAAAAAAGATGTCATGTGTAAAGCGAACTCAGGAACAGTATTTTAGGAGCACCTCTCTTTTTCATTTATTATTCATATAATCGAAACAATACACTAAATAATTAGAAGGATGAATCGTTCTGTTTCACCAAATGACTAGTTAGCCCGGCCTTTTCCAACGCAAAGCTAAATACATGGACGCTGAATAATTAAACATGCCGTATGCCTGGTTCTGTTAGATATAGAAGCAGCAGCGCGTCAAAATACCTCTAATGTTACAATTGAAAACAAAAATAGAGGGTATTTATATCACAATAGATATTTGAATTGACGTTCTCGATCTGAAGCGCCTACAGATGAAGGACGCATTCTCATGATCATTTCGGCAAATGTTATTTAACAAAGAGGATGCAGGCGCCTAAATAGTGACAGACCATTTATAAATTCACACAAGTGACAGTAACTAAAAAAGATTCAGATGTTGTAATCCAGTGTGGGCATTGTGGTAGGCCCTTGTCTGCCAACTGGAAGGTTTAATGTTTAATGATACCTAATTTTTCTGGAAACTGTTCTACAGCACCTGCTTGAGGATATTCCGCGACGTGTGGTTGGAGCATGACAGAGCCCCGACAAGCCATGAATCAGCTGTCCCGCAAGGTGAACCCACATGTCCCGTCGTAATTACTTGGCGCTCACGACTTTATCGTTTGACAGTTTCCGTCATTTGACGGTGACGTGTGACTAGAAAATAAAGCACTGAAGTTTGTGTATTTCGTAGTATAATCGACTTATTTTCGCAATGTGAAGATCTTGTACGCGAATTTCTTTTCGACCTATATATATGTATATGAGCATGTCTGTATGGATAAGAGAAAGTAACCGAGGACTGGACAACATTTCGTAAGTAAAACCTTCACACACCTAATCCTTTACATATCAATAGAATTATTAAATGAGAGAGTTAATTTTATTTTTAAAATGTGTCCATGCTAGCCTGGAATACGTTTTAAGAATTGACAGGGTCACTGAAGAGAAACTCTCCTTTCATTTCCATTCCAAACTTTGTGACTTGGAAAGTGTATATGGTCAAACATAACTGTGTCACATAGGTGTATTTAATGGCTAAATGTACAACTACATGTTTCGGCCCGTACGGGCCGAAACATGTAGTTGTACATTTAGCCATTAAATGCACCTATGTGCCACAGTTGTGTTTGCCTATATACAATTTACAAGTTTCATACACACAACGGGGATAACACACTTCCTAGATTCAAACTTTGTGAATTACTAGTTCATATGAGAATTAAGAGAATATATTTCTTCTTAAAAGAAAACTGTGAATTGAAACTGATTCCAGGTACGCATTTTGTTAATGTGTGTTAACAAAGCAGAGATTTCGTTGCTCGTAATGTTTAAATGGTACATACTGCTGAATAGGAAATGTCGTTCTTAACGCTTTGACCAAACGTAATCCTCATCTATCGGGTTTTTCTGATAGGGGAAGAATCTGGGAAGGTAAAACACAGCACATACCCTTCTAAAACCTTTGAAGCTTGAGAAGGGCTGGTGTGGGGTTGATGAAATTATACAGTTCCTGTTCCCTCGTTTGGAGTTCTGGTTGTCCTGTTCTTCGTTTTATATATATAAAGATAGAATTGAAATATAAAACAGAGCGCTGGGCATTGTGATCGATAGCCCACGTAAAAGCTGCCAATTGCACAGGCAGAAGTAATTCGCGGCAATATTTCTTCTCCCAGACATTTGCGGGAGAGTGGAAGGAAAACTGAAGTGACTGGTCGATCGCCTGGGTTACACTAAGACATAGAATAAAGAGCTAAGTGGGTTTTCCTTTTCTTTTATTTCGTATAGGTTCCCCACTCCATAGTACATCCTTTTCGTTTGCGAAAGAAATACAGAGATTTGGTTTCAAATTGTTCTAGAATTAGAGAGGAAAATAAGAGAAATGGTTTTCATGTCGTCTTTGTGTGTACTCAGGGAAAACGTGTTCTAATTGCTGAGGGATGTAGTGATTTTGGGAAAGAACATGTGTATTGCTTCTGTTGGACGGAGAAACAATGTGATTCTTTTTATCTGTTTGTCTATATATATTAATTTAGTTGTACGTAGTCTATTAGACTGCTTCAGTAAAATTAATATAATCAGTAATCTAAAACGCAGAAGCAAGAAATTCCGTCATGGTACAATAAAAATATTTTAAATGTAAACACTCGCATAACGAATGCTTTCGACTAATGAACGTGGAATAGTTTAGTTAAAATGGCGGATGGAAAGAGATTTTAATTAAATCTTATCTTCGACCTATATATCTACATATTTTATCTATATTCGTAATCGACGAAGTAAGGTGAGTGTTTCTGAATGTGTGCATGGCACGTGTCACTGAATGTGTGCATGGCACGTGTCACTGAATGTGTGCATGGCACGTGTCACTGAATGTGTGCATGGCACGTGTTTCTGAATGTGTGCATGGCACGTGTTTCTGAATGTGTGCATGGCACGTGTCACTGAATCATCAACTACTACCTAAGATAGTGCACAGCAGTTCCGATAAATTTGGCGATGTCAATAAAAAATTTGTTTTTTAGGATAAATGAAGAATGTAATTTGGTGTATTCGAAGCGCAAATTAAGTACTATATGTCGGAAGAGAAGATTAATATAAATGGCTGCAATGACGATTAGAGTTTTGTGTGTGTTTGTGGGGGGGGGTAGCTCTTTTTTTCTTTAAGGGTGAAGTGTTAATATAACTACGAAGACCGATGAATTTGTTCGTGGCAGTTAGCCTGTATCGCGTGTAGACTGTTGATTTCTATTATTGTTTCAATAGGTAATGTCATATTTATGGTTCAAAAGGCAGATGTGTCCACCTTTACCCACTTTTGATATATTATGTGCCTTTGAGTGTTACATTTGTTATATTTATGTTTCAGAATTCTACGAATAATAATTTGGGGGTGAGAAACGGTTAAAAAATGTATGTTGGAAGATAATTTCATGTTGGTCCATTTTTAATATGAGCTTATCTAAAATTTAAAACGGTGAACGAAAAATATCTGTACCTTTATTCCATTGTTTCTCAGACTTTGATAATGAGAATTGGTAATTATATTGAAGGATCCGTGTGGTTTGGCCTGTGTCGAAAGTCCCTGTGTGACTCACAAATCGCTGCGGTCCAGTACGTAATAGATCTACACTTCAAAGAACTGCACACCATTGCGTTGCAACCATGGCACATATTAAAACAAAAAAGGATTCATCATTCATTCATTCATTCATTCTGTAGTCTTACGACAGGTCCATAAGCTCCCAAAGCGAGATCTGCACAGAGTGAGGTCTAGTGCTTCCTCTTCTAATGTCCGGTATTTTCTCGTTTTCCTCACGTCATCCAGTAACTGTTTATGACTTCTTCCTTACCTTCCTGTAACTTCTATCCTTCCCTCTCTCTTTCCTTCAATAACGCGTTTCGTAAGGTAGTTGCTACGCTGCATGTGACCAATCCAATTAGCCTTTCTCTTTTTATTGGATGTAGGATATTTCTCTCCTCCTCTTCTCTATGTAATATTTCTTCGTTTCACTCATGATCGGTCTAACTCGTCATCACCCTTCTCCAGTACCACATGTAAAAAATTTTCAGGTATTTCTGATCTACTTTTTGGAGTGTCCCAAGTCTCAGCACCAAACAAAGCTATGCTACAAATATAGCATTTGTCTACTTTCTTCCTTAAATTTAAGTCCATTTTGGTGTTAAAATGAGTCTTCTCCTTGTTGATTGCTGTTTTTGTCTTGGCGATCTGGATTTAATTTCACGTTTCCATCTTACATAGTTTGTTTTCCTGCTACAAAAATAGGTGAAATATTCCACATAAAATGGTGATATAATATGAAAACTTAATTTCAGCTTGAAAGTTTAACTTTTATCCACCTCTTTTAAATATGTGAGTATGAAAGTAATAATCTGTTCATAGTATTTCGAGTATCGGTGAAACGATCGCGTACAGGCTGTGATCCACACCATCGGGGACACTGCTGCAAATGAATTTTATCTCTTATGGTACGGTTATTATAGTGTTGAGAAAACAACAATAACATTTTTCTCGTTGCCGGAAGGTGTAAAGTTTTCGATCCCTTTCCACGACCAACGAAGCATGGCATAAGGCTTGCCATTTTTTTCTAAGAGAATCCTCACACTGACATGGCTATTTATAAATCATATGTTCTCACAGGAACTAATTTCATGTTTATTGTGTTTTGAGACTAAGGTGGATTATCCTCCTAATACGTCGGATTTTCTGCAGCATAACTCCGTTATATATGTAAATGTTAATTTGATAGGCTGTTAGAAATGTTTCCGAAGAAACTGCTGCTTTCTTTATTAAAACATAACCAACTAATTGCACCAATATGTGATTCCAAAGTCTTATTTACACATTGAAACACGTTACTTGGTTAAGATACTTCCTACAACTCCTACATGTTTCAGTCTGTCAAGACCATCTTCAGGGAGTTTTGTTTTGCCTTATTTTGAAGTTGCTAATGCTTCTATGCTTAATATATATGGTACTG